>WLWD01002280.1_pt1 | contig 102519 bp, 83 predicted proteins | sample 6712731 | NCBI WGS metagenome assembly WLWD01 (sample SAMN12718690, study PRJNA576275) | sponge metagenome | isolation source: marine sponge | host: Mycale hentscheli | place: New Zealand: South Island, Marlborough, Capsize Point | collected 2014-11-01 | reverse complement strand
ACTGACATAGCTCCAGCAGTCTACTGCGGCTTATGCGGACTCTGGCAGCACTGCCGGTGTCTTCTAATTCCTAATCTTGAGTACTTTGAGCTACAGTTTGAACAGACTATAGCTCTGTGACTACTTTACTAAGTGTGTGACTTGATGGATTATCATCACCATCAAGCATGGTCACCTCAGGAGTACCACGCTTAGTCTCGCGAACCAGACCCATTACCCACAGGTAAGGGGTCCGGTCAAGTTCACAGTCAGCATAACTGTAACCGCTTAGGGAACAAGCTTTGATTACGTGGTTAATGCGGTTCAGGCTATTTTAGCGCGCTGAAATTCACGTGGTTACTGTACGCTGGGACTTGCTCGCATCACCTCGTAGTCTGGCGCAGCCAGCACCTACCGAGTGGAGCGGTTGGGTAAAGGTATTGGTGCGCGAGAATAATCAGCTCGTACTATTGATGGACTACTGCTACCTACCGCACAACTACTAATGGGTTTCATGAAGTAAATTGTAGAGTACTGCTCCAAAATAGATGACATAAGGAACTATTTTGAAGTTGCTGGTGCTCAGCTTAAGACCATGAACCATTTTGACTAGGTCAATAACCAATTGGCTCCTCATCTGAGGGGTCGGTAATTGATCTACTGTTATTCAGTCTCGCGGGCCAGACCCTTTACCCAATACGAGGGGAAAGAAAGAGTCTGGTCACTTCACGTATACCTACGGTCTCAAGGTCCTGGAATTTCTCGGACCTATAATTGGATAGGAGTGGCCGGTGACCGCAGTATATAAACTAATCCTTTAGCGCGCTAATTTAGCTTGTAGTTTCCATGCAAGATCAATCATTAACTTGATCAAAATCTATTAAGAAACAAAAATAAAGTCAATAGAATGATATCTAAAGTTTGCTCCTAGAACACGAGATAGAAGATCAACTAGCATTGTATATAGGTCATAGTTATATCCAGAAGAAATCTCCACCACACTCAAGCTTTATGGAGAAAAGTTGAATATGTAACAATGCTCAATTTTCTCATCTAATTGATCCAGATGACAGCTTTGATCCTATTCTGATTTTGTGAAACATTGACCCCAACTTTTACACCTTTATACTTGTCTGCTACACTTCTCACCTGGTCTTTCAAGTAAGTAAGTATATCCTCACTAAATTCTCCATGGCACTTCTTCAACAGCTGCTTTAGTAAGAATCTCCTGGGCTTTCTCTTTTAGATTCAAGCTTCCCCCAGACTGAGAAGGGGTATTCTGTGTGGCAGAGTGAATAGAAGCTCGTATTAAGGCAGAAGCCATCTGAACGCAACCTCAAGCCAAATTGTGATTTAGCACGATGTGAAAACATCACACGCGCGCCTTACCTCGCCTGTGACTCCACCCCCATAACGCAGCTCCAATTCGTGGTTGCTTCCGTTTCTAATCCCCCTCCCTCGTTAATGAATGGAATTACTCACTAGGCGTGGACGGTAAGAATTAAAGCGTAAGAAATAAGTTAGGGCTGCTATTTCGGTGTAGCTCCAACTTACCACCTGTATTGTTTCCAGCTAGTCTACTAGCTAACTTGACTGAGTAACCAAGCGGGCGGGTATATACTGCAATGAACTATTTATTTAATATGTGGGAAATATAACATTCGATACAATACGGTCTCTTGATGGAAATGTTATACATTTCACAATACAATGTCTAATTAACGCTGGACGGTGTCTGAAGCAGAACTTCTTCTTGAAACTCTATCATACATTGATGACCTTGGCAGTAAGTCTGGAGAATTGGATAAAGCTCGTGGTGGAGTCATAGTTCCTTGTAATTCTTCAATAGGCGTGATGGACTCTGAATTTGACCAGGAAGTGAAGGTATCTGTATTGAAAGGTGATTGTGATTGTGGATAGATAGGACGTGGGTGTACATTTTCTCTAAGTCTGGCCATTCGTTGTAAACGATTCAAAACTAAAGGCGGGGGTGGATGCAAAAAATGGCTTAACCTTGACTCGTGTTCGGGCACTAATTCATTAGAAAAATAGGATTCAAAAGAATTGGACTGAAAATTACTAAAATGATGTCTTACCAGGAATCCATCAATGATAACTATAGCAGTAGAGTGGAAAATGTCATTGTTAGCATCGACACCTCTACAAATATAACGCCCACTGTGTTTTCTTTTAACATTCTTCAAGACAAGTCGATTACCGTGAATTTTTTTAGCTTTAATCAACGCATTCTGACTTATCCACAACACATCTTTAATGCTGCCACAAGTAAGTGTGACAGTGGTACCTTTAGATATCTCTATCCTATTTGGTATAACTTCTCCATCAGAGATATTATCCACCACTTTAATGCTCATTTCTGCTGTAAAAAGGCGCCTTGACGTAAGCCGTCCGTAGCATGAATACATTCCACTGTCTTCTAGTTGAAGATTATTCAAAGTGACAGAATACAGTCCTAAATTATGTCTACGATTGTTAATTACTTCTTTAATTGAATCGCTATCATTTCTTCTAGTGAAGCTCCAAACAAGTACTGGTGAGTGACTGCCACAATGAATTTTAGCTGTACCGTATTGGAACACTTTTAGCTCCACAGGAACAATTTCACCGTACTTAACTCGTATAGAACGCCAATTAGTGGCCACAGCAATAACGACACTATTGATTAAAAATGTTATATCTACCAAGTTCAAAAATATCTTTATTTCCAACTGGAATGAGACCATTATTTGGGACTAATTTTCTTAGTTTCCTAACGTTTACTAAAGTTATAATAGTTAACCTATACGTAAAACCTCATACGACGCTTGAGCCCTCTATCCAGCGTCGGTTGCACGCCAACACAATTGTGAGTTTAGGCAGCGAGTGAGCTAGCCTGTACAATAGTTAAGAACGCCACCTCCTATTTATCCGCGCCAATTTTTCATACGTAGCAGAGCTCATTTTCAAATCTATGCTGTTGATTTTTTAAGTACAGACTGTCGAAATATCGGGCTCTACCGTTAATTATTTGAGAGTAGCTTTTATTGGGGTGTTACCTTTCCAGATTAAATAAGTACTTTACACAATTACATTTTGGTTTTCATATGAACTTGTCACCATTATAATATTATTCTGTATGTATCCATGCTGTCTTGCTATCAAACACATTAACTCCTTGAGAATGGGGTTAATTAAGTATAGTTAAGCCTTGCAGAGTTTGACAGAAACAATACAAACTACTTTTTTTTTAATTGAGAGATAGCAATGAGAAAAGATTTATATACTTTTTATTAATAAATTTGCATATTTGTGTTATGAAAAATTACGGATTAGCTAAGTGGTGAACAAAAAAATTACTTTAAAATGAATCTGTAGTTAGTTATATAGTCAGTTCCTTTATATAAAAGTACCAAACATTCTCTGTCTTATTTCCTTTCCTTGAATAAACTTATTGCCATACTTAGCATGTCAAGTGAGAAATTTGCGTGCCGTAACCCACCCATTCCATCTTTTCAATTTTTACTAGGAGAATAGTACGGCAAGACCAAAAAAGTGGTAGGCCATGGCCGTACCAGCCGCACCATAGGCGCCGGCCCTGTAAAGCTAGAAAAGAGTCAATAAAATGTTCAGCTGGACAAGTATTGTTGTACAGTAGGTTTTAGCTAAATAAGACACAAGTTGTGCACATGGAATATCGCTGTAAGAATACTTAATCAAATACTTAAGGATCTTAGGGATCAAGATTTGTCTACAACTAGTCAACAGATTCTCAGATCAGCAGAAAAAACAGTTTAATATTAAAAGCATGTGTAGAAATAAACAGAGCAATGCAGGAGTTGGCTTATGTATCCTTTGATTCTGAGTAGCAGGACAAGGATATGACGAAGTCCAGATAAGCTTGCAATTGGAAGGATGATCTAATAATACAGCTAGCTTATCTACAAGAGAGGAATCCCTTTACGTGTGATACCAGCCTAAGACAGGGAGTTCATGCACATAGTAATTTTAATGTGGACAGAGTGAAGGGCATTGGCCATGTTATTTTGTCTAGTATGAGAGAAAAACAGCTGCTGGCATCACATTCAAGAAGAGTGAACAGGTCATTTCTATGAATTCAAAAGCTGTGGTGTGACATGTGAGTTGTACTTGGGAGGTGTGAAGGTGTAGTCATAATTGAATTAGTGGCAGTCATTCAGGAGGGGCCACTAATTAAATTATGACTACACCTTCACACCTCCCAAGTACAACTCACATGTCACAGAAATTGTCCAACACCAACTAACATTCCCAGGGGCTGTGCCCCACCACACAATGAGCCCACAAGCCGAAATATTATGGTTTTATTCTACTGAAATAAATTCTCTGAAACTTGCTACACCTAGCTAGCTATCAGGGTAGCTAGTTCTATTAAATAGTCTAGCTGCCTGTAATATCAGGTGACTCCTAATCATTAACATTAAAGTATTAAACCACAATACATTATAATAAACAATTTATATTGAGCTCTTTTACATAATTAACTGTTAATCAAAATTTCACACTTTAAAAATTTTGTTTTAATTAAACAATTTTTTTTGGCACCCCTTCTGATACTGTTATATATGCCAAACCGAACCTGCATACCAAGTTTCATGCTTTGGTCCACTCTGTCACAATAATTTTTCTTATCTGCTGGACTAATAATTGCACCTGCTTTTCACAAATAATCTGCACGTTGTACTGAATGTGACGACACTTTACCGATCATAATGTGACGACACTTTACCGATCATAATGTGATGACGCTTTACGAAATCGTACAAAGCTCCTGAACTATTCATGAATACACACAATGTGGGTCGTCTCGTTACTGACACACAAGCGTATTATTATATAGATTCTACAGAATTAAACTCAGTAGCTAACTGAATCGTCAACTTCCTAAACTTCCTTTGCTATTCAATATACAAATAATAGTTGAAAAACATACATATGATATTTGCAAACATGAGGTACAAAAAATAATGAAATTAAACAAAGCATTTCAGTTACCAATAATCTGTTTTAAAATATGACATTGATGTCCAATAGGGTTTCTAGTGCTCCACCTTTTAATTACCTCAATGCAGTGATCTTGATCAGGAACCTCAGGAGCAGGCGATGCTGGTGGATCCACCTTTAGCCGTTTTGCAAGGTCTTTGTAGCCTTCTTTCCATGACTCAGCACATTTTGTGATGTCAGTTTCAGTTATTGGAGTGTATGTGGGCTCAAGCGCAAGCCATTTCTTCACTATTGTGGTACATAAAGAAATATCATGTGTAAATACTCCTTTTATATATATATCAATTACAATTCTAAAATTATGATGAATATCATGCTACATCATTGTGTATTTAAACATGTACAAATTAATACCCAGAAAACTTCAGTGTATGTAGGACAATCATACAAATATCCTCAAAATGTCACCACATGATTATTAAGATTCATTGTGCCGATTTATAAAAAAAAATCCAACAATAATATACACCAGATGAATCTGAAGCGCATTTCGGTAAAAGCTTAAAAAAACAAGGTGGGTATATAAAGGAAAGCTTCTATATAATTCAGAGAAATAAAGCTGTATTTTTTTAATTTATTTTTTTATTGAGACAAGAATGACTTTAATCAACATTATGATTACAGAGTAGGTATACACTCACATAAGTGTATCATCTTTCAGAATGAAAAAACTAACAGTGAAAGTATTGAACTTCATATTCCAATGCTCAAGAAAGCAAGTAATGTATATTTTGTATATTTCATAATTAGAGTAAATTATTGATAATTAAAGGAAACTATAATCTTGTAACTTACATAGTGGTTCCACTATAAACGCTTCCTTCTTGAATTCATTTTCATGAAGCAATTTTGCCAAATGTATCTTTGAATGAGATTTGTTGAGAATGTGCCAGAAGTAGAGCGAGTGAAATAATCTGTCCTGTGGTTTATCTGCATCATATTCTACCGCTACATCAGAGCCTTTATGTTTGCCTTTATTGATATCATCCATGAAGTTGCATATTTTGTGAACTTCTTCAGATGTAGTGCCATTCAGTAACAATTGTGTGACTTTTCCAATATTATCATAGTTCAGGTGATCTATAACAGATAACACAGTAATAACAATATGCTATATTAACAAAACATTACTACAATAAATACAACATACCATTTGGATGTAACGTTGTTCGCTCACAAAGGCTAGTCAACCAATGTCGTCGCTCATCTTTAATACTAATGTTACCTTTACAAACACTACACCAAAAATGACCTCGAACTGAGTCTTGAAAGGTGATATAGTGATGCTTATTCTGAGATGTTTGTGGGCAACACACAGCAAAGCTGTAACGAAAGCTAGAAATATCACCTGGCTCAAATTTTCCACACATTTTATCATCCCTTATTAGATTGAGAACATCTGCACACACACTTTTTAATTTAGAATAGATTTCTATTTCATCTTGTTGAATGCCATGCGATTCCTCAAATTGAACTGATAGTTCAAGAAATTTTTCGCAGATTAATAATTTAACCACTACTTGTTGATATAGACTAACTTTTAAAACATTGTACATTTTGGAAGGTAAAATTTTAAGAGATTGGTCATAAGAATCTTGGAACAACTTCATAAATATACACTGCATGTGGAAGGGTATAATAGTGGTGTCCGATAGTATTAGAAGAGATGTGGTTGTGGGGTTGACCTTTTCTTCCTCGTAACTAGTCCTTAAAGAAGGCATAAAGAAATCAAAATTACTGCAATGAATTTCTGCCATTAGACCAGCTTCCTGTAGAGTGTTAATATAAAGATTACTTAATTCACCCCACAGTAAGACTAGAATACTGTGAGATAAAAATCCATGGTCAATATCTTGAAATGAGTCTTCATTAAGGCCATTGCTACGTATATAGTACAGCTTACTAACTCCTGCGATAAATGATGTCAGATCAAAAATGATTATGCCCTTCATTTTGAAAATAAAGCAACTATCATGAAGAAGCTGAAGACTCGTGCAGACTTCAATCTCACTCATTCCACAATTATTGCCTAAGTCAACTACTTCATCTTGAAGAAGATACATTTTATTCTTACTTTTTAAATATGAGTAAAAGAACATATCTTTGAGGTTAACATAATTGTCATGTCCAAGGCAATTTTCAATTAAAGAAATGAGTTCATGTAGCACTTCTTTGAACTGATCGTTTCCTTGTGTGTTCGAGATGGCCAAATAGGAAGAAAATGAATTTACGGATAGGTTGGAATTTATTAAGGATTTCTTAATGAATTCTGTGACTTCCCTCCTTCGAGCTTCAAAAACTTCACGATCGAGCTCATCCTGGTGAGTATAAACCACCATAGCTCTATTACCATCTTTCCTCTTTGAAAATGTACCCTCAAATATTGACAAAAAAAAGTAGCAAGCAGAATGAATTTTTAACAGGCTAATATCTTCATCATGATACCTGCGTTTAGGAAAATGAGGCTGTGATAAATCTAACTTTTCATTCAATATATCCAGTGAGTAATAGCACAAATTGAGAACGCTTAATAAGAATCCATTTTTACACCAACTACCAACAATAAATAAGCACTCATAAAGGGCTTTGTTTACAGTTATATCGAGAAAATTAATGAAACTCTGAGATTTAGTAATTGCCACTAGTGGATCATTCCCACTGCATTCAGATATATCTTTGACAAAACCTTGCAATTTATTGCAAAATTGCTTAAAATACACATTTACTTCTTCATTTAGAAACAAATTTCCTGAGTCTTGCAATGATCCCATAGTAATGTTGAATTGCTTCGTTTTTAGCAGCTTGGTGAGGGCTACTAGGAGCATACCCTCATTTTCAGTGTCCTGGTCGAATACAACAAAGTGGCCATCACATTGAACAGAATCCTTAAAAAATACAGTAGAGAATGTAGTCAAGTTACGCGAAGATTGGGACTTGCTTTCAGGAACATTTAGGATGCCACGAATCAAAGACGATGTTCCAGAATAAGGCAACCCAGCTCCTACAACAAACAATAGCTTTGCCCTGACTGATTTTGTCAAGATGATATCTTTAATCTCCTGGTAAGTAGTAATATCAGATGTAACTAAAAGTAAAATTAAAAGATACATTTTATCTCTAAGACATAATGACAACAAATATAGTTTGTAATGTCACTTTCAAACCTAAATTAAAGAAATATTGCAACTTCGGTTGAATAACACAAGTTTTATCAAATTTCACTTAGAGTCCTGGCTACTTGAGACAAATTATAGTCTTTTGACTGACTTGATAATATTTTTTTGTTAAGATATCTAACTAGCCAAGAATATTTTAATAATGACAGTTTATCAACAAATCAATGAATTAAAAACAACAACAACATAAACTGAAATTACAATATTCATATACAACAATTCAAAAGCCAGAACAACTTATATAATCTCAATGATTTTAATATCATTATAATGTGTACATTATGATTTTAAGGCTATGGTTACTTTGGCCTGCCCAACCCAAATATTTTGCCACCCCACAATTTTTAAATATTGAGGTCAAGGTCAAAATTTTTAAACTAGCCACTGAAAGACCATGTGCAACCACCGAAGGCTGATTGTGAGAATTATCAATGACTACATTGAAAACAGTTTTAGGAGAATACTTGTACATGTGTAGCAGCAGTATACAATAAGCGATTATAGACCTGAAGTCCTATGGTCTAGTGCTGGCTAAAGTATTTGCCCATCTTGCCACGATCATGTGGAAATACTGTCATAACTATTCTAAATGTGTTTTTTTTGTTGTTGTTGTTATTCTTTTTGTGTGCTTGCATCCGCTATGGCTATGCTACTACGTATGATTCAGAAATTTATCCTACTTGTTCTCTCTTTTCAAGAAGGTGCTTAAAAACAGCCACTATTACGCCACAAAAATTAATTGAAGAGTCCCTTATAACAACATATATTAAGATAACACGTAATAGCATAACACTTAATGTAGACTACACCCAAACACACACCGCACTAATTAAAACCCGAATTTTAGGATATTTGGCCTGGGAAACAAGTAATTGAGTTACCATGACCTAAAAAGAATTCTTCTTCTACTATTGTACCTCCCACTAAAAAGAAAGCATTTAGTTCCAAAAAAGACATTAAAAACATGTATAACTTTTAGCTAACTCTGATCTTGATTGAATATAGTGTATTACTAGAGTTTCTACATTAAAAAAAAAAAAGAAGTTCTATTCAGTTTTGTGCTATACAGTCACATTTCAATTATAATAAACCATTTTGTGCTGAAGTCAAAGACAAACATAGCCACATGTGTTTATTATTCAGCGAAGCGAGCGGAGCTGACTCTCTAATGGGTCCGCGATATATATATATATTTATTTTTGTAACTTTTTTGTTAGGTCTAGGAATTGTTTTTGTTCTTGCGTGGGCGTACGTGTGCACATTTTCTCCTACGTGCTTGCGCAGGCCGGGTAACCTTCTTAGCAACATTTTGTTTTGTTTACCCGCCGTACGAAGTAGCGATGCCCAGTGAAACAAATTCTGCGAAAGAGAGACAAAACGTTAGAAACGCTCTGTCAAGAGCTTTGAGGGCTTTAGAAACTCCAGAAGAAAAATTAGTAAGGAGAGAGATAAGAAATGAAAAAGACAGGATAAGGAGGAGGAAAGCTAAAACAAAACAGAAACAGGTAACAAAGAAAAGAATCTTTCTTTTTGAAAAGCCATTAAATGTTCCTAATTTATTTATTAGACTATTCCTGAGGATTACGGTACCAGGAGCCTTCATCATAGAAAAAAGCTACTACTATTGTTTTCTCACTTTGACAGTATTTTGTAGCCACACCAAGCATGCATGGAACAGCTGCAATTACAGGGAACATGCATCACTCACTTTGCTATTTTGTGCTATTAGAGCACATCACTAGTTATTACTTCACTCCTACCACACAGCACATGTCTTTGTATTATTGCCAATGAATTCCATTGCCATAGAATATTCATACAATGCCATATGGCCACACATTGTACAAGACCCTTGGGAATTGCTGGAAATCAACAAAGCTTGCAATCAGCTATCAAACAATTAATGGGCATGACTGTAGCATCAAAACTAAACCTAGGATGGCTATTCAATTGCACATTTTGTATAGGTCTCTATCAAACTATTTCATATTTCTCTCCTTACACAACAAGCAAATAATGTATTAATTCTTTTATAACATACACGAATGCTCGCATAAACGATCTATCAAAGACTTTGCTCCTTCTTCTTTTCTGGCACCACAACTCATCTTGACAACGGCTAGTAGAATGGGCTATACGGAACGAAGAAAACTCCAACAATAGTGTCTGGCAACCACTCCCTGCGTGCAGTACCCGACGATAAACCTAATAGTGTCGCGTGATGCCACAAAGGTAGGCGGGGCTCTATCTAATGCCCACAAAGATACGGAACTAGGCCCCGCAGCTATTTGTTTAGTCGGATGTATTCGAGGGGGGAACTCGCTAGGGAGACGACCGTCGTCCGTGTGGGAATATGCACTATTCACTAATTCTCTGTGTAGTTCATGGCAGCTCTATTAATGGCTACATCTTTCCATCTTTTTAGCTGTTGTGGCCCCAATAGGTTATTGTCTGACAAATATTATAGCTAATATACTGGAATTCAAAAAAATTCATTTATATAAAAAAAAATCAATTCATTCATTTTCCAGAATCCTTCAGTTCATTTAATTCTACACTTCAATGTCTGAAATCAGTTTCAGGAGATTTTGTTGTTGGAGAAAGTCAGAACAGATAGTTATAGGAGATTTCTCAAAGCTAATATCTGGAGAAAAATATTATTTTATATACTTTTTGGAGCAAAGAGAAAACCCAGCATTTTTGTTTTAGTTATAGTTTTTTTGACAAAAAAATATTTCAAGATTAATTTTAGTTTTAGTTTTTCACTAACAAAGACTACAATTTTAGTTCTAGTTTAGTTTTTCCAATGTACTAATTTCAATTCTAGTTTTAGTTTTTCAAATTTACTAACTTCCATTTTAGTTTTAGTTTTAGTTTTGTTTTGTTTTGTTTTTTTGTTTTGTTTTTTTGCTGAGAAAGGGGGCTGGGCTAGATAGTAGATGAGCAACTGCAGACTGCTGTCCAACAGTTTGCCTTAGCCAAACAATTCACTCAGGTGCTATGAAGAAATGATTGGGTAAAGGGTTTTCTTCCCGGGACTACCACTGGTCATTTGTCTTCATTCAGCAATGTCACTGAAAATGGCTAGCTATATTAATAATTTTTGGATTAAAAAAATAATTTTAGTTTTAATTATTACTCATCAGCTCTATGACTTTTAGTTTTAGTTTTAGTTATTATCATCCTATGTGAAATTTAGTTTTGGTTAGTTAGCTAACTAAAATGTTTTAGGTGTAACTAAAATTAATATTAGTTTTAGTTTTAGTTTACCAAAACAACACTAAATGAATGGCCTAGGATTAAATTACCTAAGGAAAACTGATATCTTTATGTTTTATTTTGTAGAGATTTGTGTAGCTAGCTACCTGCCTTATCAAAGAAGCCACATAATATCCTAGTGTTGAGGTTGTTGTTGCAGTTGCTATGTTGCTTTATTGGTTTCTTCATTTCTAAAGTGTCCACTCAACAAACGTCTCACATTGTAGAAATAAGGGCTTCCCATTAAGTGCTGGTGCATTGCCAATACCAGCACCAGCAAATTCAGTAATTATAATAACCATGTTTCAATGAAGCACCAAAGGTGCGAACCCTCAGCGCTATTAAACTATTAAACACTACCTAGCTACTACAATATAATCTCCTTCCAAAAGAACAAGCAATCTGTTAGCTATTTTAATGAGGTATCGAAATAGCTCCACCAATGAAAATGGTACATGGAAACACTGTCTTCATAAGAGAAGAAGCTAAACTAGCCAGAAACACTCACCTGCAGGGTTTCATCCAGAAATTTTTGTCTGGGGGGGGTCAAAATTAAAGTGGACTAGGTAATAATTTTAAGTAATACTTTTTGCTATCTAAAATAATAGATTCCCTAATCTCACAACTAAGCAGAAATACTCTGAGTAAACTTTTCATTTTTTTTGCCCTTGAAAGTACAGCTATCAATTAACCCCATTAGCAACCCCAATAATAATAAAAAAGCAAAAAAAAAAATACAGAATTGGAAAAGCTTCTGGATTTTTATGGAAAGCCTACCACAGTTGAATATGATAGAGAGACATTTTCAGCTCCAGCTGATGTCAGCATACATGAGACAAGGTTTGGAATGGAAAGGATTTAAATCCCTTTTGTTTGAAGAAATGAAGGGATTTTCACTTCAAAAACGAGCATTACAGTTCTTCAAAAGTGAGGCAAAATGTGTGACGTTTCCCAATATCAAGACCTTGCTCTCTATAGCTATGGTTTGCCCATGTCGACAGCAACAGTGGACGGTCATTTAATGACGACATGAACAATCAAGAATCGACTTCATAATAGACTTCATCAACCTTCTTCACTGTCGAAGCTATGATGATAGCCATAGAAGGCCCACAACTTGACGAGGTTGATTTTGATGCTGTACTGTCACTCTCAGACGAATTTTGGTTGTGATGCAAAAATACTGAACTCTGATTGTTTTTCAATATAATATGACTTTTTTGTAGGCAATTAACTTTAATAGGTAGGTAAAAAAGTGGGGGATATCCCCCCTGGCATTTTGACTGGGGGTCAAACTCCCCTGTCCCCCCCCCCCCCCCCCCCCCCCCCCCCCCCTGGATGAAACCCTGACCTGTATACATTTTCTACGCGAAACTTCACTTCTTTCAATGTAGTTTAACTATTAAACGTAGTTAACGGAGATGTACCCCACGCATCACACGCGCCCAGGTAAAGGTCGGCAGAGGACCTGCGAGTACGGCGACCATGCGCAATGGCACCCGGGCGCAAGTATATTAGTCCTGATAGCTAGCAGCTACTGATAGCCACTGTTCTCATTGCTGGTAGCCCTAGCCTTGCAGGTACCTGATACCGCCTTGAGGCTAGTCTGCTGACACTTGGGGGGGGGGGGGCCTGAAGGTCCCATGAGTTTACAACTTGCAATTCTCATTGGTAAAATAGTATGCCCGGAATGGCTGATCCACAACAATCCACTGGGCACTATTAGCTCTCTAAGGATGGCTGCTCATCAGTGGTGGTATTATTTTAATAGTAAGGGGGGTGTAGATATATTGTACTCTAAATAATTAGTTTTCTGTAGGTCAGGTTGGATATATGGGATCTAAACCATCAGTCAGTGGTGAATGGCCTTCATTGATACTTACAGATGCAATCAGCCGAAAACAGGAATTCTATGGCTCGACAATACATGGGCATGCTGCCGGTCCATTTGCCTTGCTTAACTAGTGCAGTTGGGTTAGAGTTGGACTCTAGTCCTGATGCTGTTTCTCTACCCACAGTCACAATCTCTAGATCACGAGGGCATGCTGCCAACCCTCGTTATGGTCAGGCGTAGGCCTTCATTACATGTGTGGGATGTGTTGCCGGCTCCCACTCTCTGCTTTATAACCTTCATTCAAAAAAAAAATTATGATCATTATTGTCCAGTGCATGTTAGTAACTATCTGCAGTATGTGGCCAGACCCTCTCATAGTATTGCTAAGGTTGGCTCTGTCAAAGTGAGCGGTATTCTCGAAGCATAGAAACTCCTGAATCAGTCAGGTGCATGCTGTAATTGATATTTATGCTGACATGAGAGTGTTACATGAGAAGGGAGGTGGAGCAAATAGGGGTTACATAAGGCTCACTGCCTATGTATTCTGAGGCTCGCTGCCTAGGTATTCTCAGGCTCACTGCCTAGGTATTGTCAGGCTCACTGCCTATGTATTGTCAGGCTCACTGCCTATGTATTCTCAGGCTCACTGCCTAGGTATTCTCAGGCTCACTGCCTATGTATCCTCAGGCTCACTGCCTATGTATCCTCAGGCTCACTGCCTATGTATTCTCAAGCTTGCTGCCTACGTGTTCTTAGGCTCACTGCCCATGTATTCTTAGGCTTACTGCATATCTAGTCAGAGGCTCACTGCCTAGGTATTCTCAGGCTCACTGCCTATGTATTCTCAGGCTCGCTGCCTATCTATTCTAAGGCTTACGGCCTATCTAGTCACAGGCTCACTGCCTATGTATTCTCAGGCTCGCTGCCTATCTGTTCTCAGGCTCACTGCCTATCTATTCTCAGGCTCGCTGCCTATGTACTCTCAGGCTCACTGCCTATGTATCCTCAGGCTCACTGCCTATGTATTCTCAGGCTCACTGCCCATGTATTCTTAGGATCACTGCATATCTAGTCTCAGGCTCACTGCCTATGTATTCTCAGGCTCGCTGCCTATCTATTCTCAGGCTTGCGGCCTATCTAGTCACAGGCTCACTGCCTATGTATTCTCAGGTTCACTGCCTGTGTATTCTCAGGCTCGCTGCCTATCTGTTCTCAGGAACACTGCCTATCTGTTCTCAGGAACACTGCCTATAGTCTCAGGCTTGCTGCCTATATATTCTCAGGCTCGCTGCCTATCCTTTGCAGCCTATGTATTCTCAGGCTCACTGCCTATGTATTTTCAGGCTCGCTGCCTAACTGTTCTCAGGCTCACTGCCTATGTATTCTCGGGCTCACTGCCTATGTATTCTGGGGCTCACCGCCTATGTAGTCTCAGGCTCACTGCCTATGTAGTCTCAGGCTCACTGCCTAGGTATTCTCAGGCTCACTGCCTAGGTATTCTCAGGCTCACTGCCTATGTATTCTCGGGCTCACTGCCTATGTATTTTGGGGCTCGCTGCCTAGGTATTCTCAGGCTCACTGCCTAGGTATTCTCAGGCTCACTGCCTATGTATCCTCAGGCTTGCCGCCTATGTATTCTCAGGCTCACTGCCTATATATTCTCAGGCTCACTGCCTATATATTCTCAGGCTCACTGCCTATCTGTTCTCAGGCTCACTGCCTATGTATTCTCAGGCTCACTGCCTATCTGTTCTCAGGCTCACTGCCTATATATTCTCAGGCTCACTGCCTATGTATTCTCAGGCTCATTGCCTATATATTCTCAGGCTTGCTGCCTATCTATTCTCAGGCTCACTGCCTATATATTCTCAGGCTCACTACCCTATATATTCTCAGGCTCACTGCCTATATATTCTCAGGCTCACTGCCTATCTGTTCTCAGGCTCACTGCCTATGTATTCTCAGGCTCACTGCCTTTCTGTTCTCAGGCTCTCGTATGCATCTACACGGCGCTAACTCAATTACCCCATTACGCAATCAGGACATGCTCCTTCTCACTTGTGTCTGTTGCTGCCTCCACCAGGCACACCCACTGTTATTACTAAGACACTGTCACTTGACTGAATAGCTAATGCCGGCTTAAAGTTCTGTGTGAATTGCACATGTGGATCAGATAATGCAACCAGGGGAGGGTGGAACAGTAGTACTAGGATACAGGCGTAAGTCTTGGAGTCACACGCCACTTGACTATGGCAAGAGTGGTGTAGAGAGTAGTTATGGTACTGTTAGCACGTAAGGTTAGATACTCCACCCAATAGGGGTGTGGCGGTCAGACAGACCATACCTGGGTATGGGGTCCATCACGTATTAACCACTACTGGGGGCATTCTCCCTCACCCGATAGCCACTACCCTGGTTGTGTTCCTAGAGTCTACTTAGACTTCAGTGTGCAGTGAAAGCAGGTGAGTTGGGAGTATACAGTGCTCACCAGTCCTGGTTTACTGAAGCTGTGCCCATTCGGGTTACCCGAGACAGACATGGTGGCTGGAGTCATCCAGGTACCAGGCACTGATCACAACTCCAAGGTCGGTGGCACCACTAGCAGTGTAGTTTGCTTTATGCTCAGGGAAGTTAACGGAGTTTAACTATAATTCGTCTTATTGGTATGGTTACCTGCTGTCATCCTCCTAAACTACAGATTGGCAGTCTGAGCTGATGTGAGCCCGCAGTCATGTGTGCGCATACTCCTTGCGTGAGGCAGCGGTATGACCTTGGACCCACCCACCCCCCTGTGTGGCCTTGGGGGTGAGAGACTCGGCAGGTCAGTGGCAATTAGCATTAATTGCCCTGCATCGCCGGAGTCCCCCAAAGGGGCCGCAGGAGGCGGCCTACACCCCAAGGCTATAAGTAATAGGGGGTTGACAGCTCTCTTACCAATGGTAGTATGCTGTATACCTGTGAAAGTAAGTACAGACAAGCATACACAGTGAGAACTAAGCATTATGACAAGAGTAATGCTGAACTACCCTTGACCCCTAACCTTCTTCCTCTCACTGGCTTTGTGATGTGGTCATCCAGTGACTACGTATTGGTTCCTTGGAGAAGGGAGGCTGCAAAATTATTTGCTCACGTGATTATGACGTGACGCTAGGGGGCGTTGTCCATAAAAGCTGGTACCTACGCTGAGTTGAATCTCAACGATTAGCCCGAAATTACTAAAAGTAGCACAGTAAAAAATCTTAAATCTTCGTCTTGAGTGTTAATTTTCAGTAATCTCAAAAATCAGAGCGTGACAGACAGACAGACAGACAGACAGACAAACAGACAGACAGACAGACAGACAAGCAGACTATCACCCTCTCGCGCATGCGCGCTGAGGGTTAACAAGAGAACCCTCAGCCCCACCCCTTGATTCTCCCCAGGAGGACTTGCTGTTTTAGTAATTAGAGAATCTCTCTAGTATTACAATTCTATTTACATAGCGAAAGTTATATTTAGTTTAGTTAATGCCAACAAAGACCGAATGACAAATAACTTTTTTGGCAAATGTTTAACACTAACTTGAAGTACAACTTATTAATCCCCAGGCGCATGGGGGAAGGGTTATAGTGGTCGTCCTGCTGGTTGTCCGTAAGTTCATACCTAAATCAGCAGTTAATTGTCAGTAATCTCGAAAACGTCACGCTCCGATTTTCGAGATTACTGGCAATTAACTGCTGATTTAGGTAGGTATGAACTTAATCAGAAAGACGACTTAAGACCATTTTAATGTGCTACTTTTTCGAATTTCCGGCTGAAAAAGCAAGCAGTCAGCTCCACATAGGTTCGAGCATTGATAAAACAATTCTTTCATCAGCGGTTCATCAAGCGTTTATAGGTAACGCCCCCTGTTGTCACGCCGCAATCAAGTGAGCAAGCAATTTCTTCTTCTGCCCGCAATATTTTTTTGTTTTATGCTGTAAATGAATGCAGAAATTCAGGTGTTTTACGTCGAAACTATATACCGTGACAGTCTCCTGCATGTTTATTAACCTTGCGTGAGACTAGGTTTTTCAACAATTTGTCCAAAAAAAAATAAAAAAATATAGCACAATGAAAGTCCTAAATCTTGGTTCTGAGTAGGTTCATACCTAAATTAACGGTTAATTGTTAGTCACGGACAGACAAACAGACAGACAAACAGACAGGACGACTACTATGACCCTCTCGCGCAAGTGCGCTGAAACAGATCCTTTATCTAGTCTCGCGTAGCCAGACCCTTTACCAACCGTAACCGCTACGCGGGGAAGGCAGCGGCACCCCAAAAAGGGTGCTTAATTATCACATTCCAGCAAGCTTGCGGTATACTGTGTGACGTCAACATCACATCTGGGAGGGTGAGAACGTTGCGTGACTTCGTCAAACTGGTGAAATTGTTTTCGTAGGCTCTTTAATAAGCACTCCTGGCAAGCAATAAACGTACCAGCATGAATAGGAGAGCTGCTATCCAGCCGTGGCCGTGACGTCATTGGCTACCGCAAGCATTGGAATGTGATAATTGGAGCACCCTTTTTGGGGTGCTGCTGAACAAGTCGTTGTATTGTATGTTCCCAGACCCTTTCATTCCCCGCGTAGCGGTTAGGGTTGGTAAAGGGTCTGGCTAAGCGAGACTATCCTTTATCACCCTTTACGGTAGCGGGTAAAGGATGATAAAGGGTCTTGCTACATGGACTAGAGAAAACGCGAAGCTTTCACCACCGCGCAAGGCAGCAGTTAGTTTCTTCTCTTATGGAGACAGCGTTTCCGTGTACCATTTTTATTGCTCGAGCTATATTGATGCCTCATTAAAATAGCTAATAGATTATTAAGTTAAGTTACTAAACTAAAGAAATCACGTAGCTACTGAAATAAGTTTATTTAAATCCACACTACTACTCTTAGTGTCCCCTCCACAGAGACAAGGGTTAATACAGCTAGTGCCTCTAGCTAATTCGTCTGGTAATTATTGAATGACTTGTAAGAACAGTCGCTGCGTTTTAAATCAGTTTAGCGCTGCGCAGCTGTCGATAGCTACTGTTTTAGGCGCCCCACTCAGGCCCTTAGTAGCACTTCTGCAGTGATCTCGACACTACAGCCTTAAGGAATCGCCAAACCTTATAGTATAGTACAGCAAAGACATTTTAAGACAAGGAGGTCGTCTGGCGTAGCCGACTCCTTACCTTCTTACCTTCTAGTTACCTCCTTGGGGGGGGGGGGGGGGGGAAATAGTTGAAGGTAAAGGGTCGGCTAAGCCGGATTAAAATTTTTAGAAGGATTTGAACAGCAATTTGCTAAGTAGAATTTCAAGGTTGCTTCAGTACTAGGTTATTCTCCCCATATATGTGTGTATTTGACCAAAAATTTGGCTCTCATGCCCATGCACATAGTAGTAGATAAATGAGTTTCTTGTGCAACACATGTATAATCTAGGGGGGACTAACATGATAGCTATGAACACGGTGATACGGAAAAGCCACCTGTTTACTTTAGGCCATTTAGATTTATAAATTTGCACTCGCCCAAAGGCAATATATATTTGTCGTTGTTGGTGTTACTATTATGTTTGTTTTTGTTTTAAATACAGTGACCCATTACATTAATAAAGGTAAGAAAGTGAGGTTGCCACCTTAAAGAAGGGGGTGGGGGGAAGATAGGCGGGTGTCCATTCTAAATGATACTCTTAGTCTCTGTCCCCTCCAGCTGGTTCCCTGGCAAGAAGCTGTGAAGTGTTTGCGAGCCTATTCAATACGACCAGAGCCAGAGTTAGTGCAACTCTCCTTGCTAGTGAACATGACTACTAAAGGAAACAAAGCCAAGGACGCCTTCAAAGGAACGCTGAAGTTTCCACATCCATTTGGCAGTGCCAGGCAGGTGTTGCTCATTGGAGAGGTACGTGGATCAGTCGGGAAATGGAGAATATGAGATAGTATCAAAATAAAAGATATCAATTTCATTCGAATCCCTGAAATTTTTCAAAAATTGTGACCTTGCCACACCCATGTGCCACACCCTGCCACACACAGCATGTGCCACACCCTGCCACACATACATGTGCCACACCCGGCCACACCTATATGCCACACCCTGCCGCACCCATGCACCATATCCTGCCACACCCACGTGCCACACCCTGCCACCTACCACATTCGTTAATGATAATTAAACCACATAAACATAATGCAGCTCTACAGAACCTAATTGCCATACCGTACCCAATGAAACCCTCGTCACTGTTGCTGACCTTTTTCACATTGGTCACGACTACTAATCTGAGACCATTTAGGAAACTTTTGGCCTCTGCTGTATATTGTAGGTATTTACTTGGTTCATCATATTCTCTCTGGTATATTTTTCTAGCTTCTTTGCAACTGATCACACCGCACTTATTCGAATTGAAACTGCTTTAAGGGTGGAGACCCATCCGGCCCACGCATTTTCCTTAAAAATTGATGCTGAAAAACAAACAAACTTCAAGCAACGGTGGCAATTCTTTAACATGCTGAATTTATTTATGGTGATAAGGTCTCTCTGCACACCAAAATTCAGACCATTTGCATCTTCGTAAGCCCAGTTAGTAGCGATTTACTTCTGCGGACATTTCGTGTTGTTTCTCCGCAACCGTCCAAGCTTTTCTGCCGATTCAAGACTCTACGGCTTCCTCCCATTATGTTCCCGCTTCCTACGTTTAGTTTTTAGCTATAGCAACTTTACTTTTCTAAATATCCGACCACTAAGGTCAACTTTGCTTCCTGATGGCACGCTATCAAGAAAATCTAAACGTAGGCCTGTTCACCTTACGTCACCGAATTACTGTTCCAAGTTTAGACTGCACCCCGTGACCCCTTATAGCTAAAAAATACTTGTCGCAAATTCACCTCTTTGCAGGCGGCCGCGAACTGCGGCTGGGTCAAAACGAAGTGCGCGTAAAACTATAACGCCCCCCCCGGCCCGGATATTGCATTTTGCGCCCCGCCCACCAAAGGTGCGCTCCGCTTCAGCTGCTTTTTAGTGAGAAGAACGGCTACGGTGCTGTTGAAGAATCACCTACGGTGCTGTTGAAGAAGCACCCAGCTTGTTAGATTTCGATACTAAGCTGGAGGGGTCCTGCAGTGGATTTATACAGTACCCCGTTCAGGCGATACTAGCACGTTTGCCTTACCGACGCAAGTGTAAGGATTTGAAGAAATAGCCCACTGATTATGTGTGCAAACATTTTAGGTGAAACCTTCTGTGAGGTAGTGGCTCTGAAAAGAGCCGGGTTGGAAAAAAAGGACTCATTTTCTTTGGCTGTATTTGAAGTGCTTGGACAGCTTCTCCTGGAGGGGTTTGCTGTTAATTCCTCTATCCTTCAGAATTCGTACAAATTCTTCTCGGTCCTTGCATTCAGATTTGAGCAGTTCCAAGTCTCCATAGCTCAATCCAACCCTGGTCCAGAAGTCTGGAGTGGTATGGCTGAATTATTCACAAACTGAGGGAGACTGGACACATCAAACACCAAACCATTCTGTTGAGCGATAGCTGAAAGCTTCTCAACTAACTCTTGAAGTGCTTCCTGCGGAGCTGGGGAAACTTCAGTGGAACTCACAACTGGATGAGAAGAGACAGGAGGAGAATTGTGGTCATCATGTGACTAGGTAGTGAGATCATTTAGAACTTGAGATGGATTAAAAAATGCTAGAGGGTGTGATTCACATGGTGGAGCAGTAGGAGTGGACACTAAATCTTGAGAAGGTGAATCAGGGAGCACTTCTGATGATGACTCCTGCCGAAGAGAGGGCGTGACATCATGACCAGTAAAGGAAGGATCATCAAGAGTATCAGTGGAAGCCCCACCTATTGCTGGGACTTGCTCCAATCCTATGTCTATACAATATATATATATATATATATTATGTATATATATTTTTTAATATTATATTTATTTACTTATTTCTTACTTCTTCTCAAAGCACATTTCATTTTCCTCATTTCTGTGGCTGCACTAATAGCCCTCTTCCTTTTCCTGGAAGGCATGATTATAGTTTGCTGTTGAAGCTGGTTGTAACAACAACGTGGTCAAAGCTAACCCACCAGTAGGCTACTGAGGTTTTGGATGTGGTTAGGTATGATTGCCACCAATTGGCACCAATTGTCTGCCAATTGGGCATATTTGGCCTCCACTCCAACCACCACATTTTTATTGACCTCTACCTCTTCCCCTGGCCCTCTGCTCCCTCGTTATTCCCCCGCTAATGATGTTACCGGAAATGCTCTCATCAACACTTATCCAACTACAACAATCCAATACTGACACGTATACATGAGAACAACAATTGTTTATTGTCAACGTGCGTGCTCCCGCCGTCTCAGAGGTCCCCAGTCTCTATCCGGAGTCTTGCCTCTGAGTTGCCACCAGCCGTGTCGAGATTGCCGCGAGGTGATGCCGTGGTGTCTTGATATACAACTGATAGGCATCACTTTTCCACTTTCCCAACATCTTGATAGTAGAGTCTTCCACACCTGGGCGAACTTGCAGTCCCTGCCATACCTGCAGTCCCCATTGAACCTGTTGAATTTCTGGCACACCTCCTGGTTTGCTCCTCTTGCCGGTGACCCTGGCCACGTGCGTTTTCTTGTCGCCCTTGACGGACATGCTGTGGCTGTGTGCTCCAGCGACTGACACATCGAACACCAATGAAGTTGTGGTGTTTTTAGCCGTGTACACAAGATGGGATAGTTGATGTGTGGTCAGTCTGTGGTGGGCACCATTGGACTGGACTCTGGTGCATTAGCTGTTCATATTCAAGTCCAGATGTTGTGGAGGTTGTGATGTGTGAGAGATTCATGGAGGAGTCCAGATGTGCCATCCATCTGGTAGTGGTCACTATGTTAGTGCAACTATCCTTGAGAATATAAAGGTGCCCACAAACGCTGAATTTTCACATCCGTTAGGCAACGCCCAGCAGGCGTGGCTTGAGAGGTATGTTGCTACAGTCAGTATTAAGACAGTATGAGTGTGGAAGATTAAGCAAGAAAAGTGTTATTTCTTATGTGATTATTTGTATGATCCCAAAAGATCTTATTAAATTCATATTTGCATGATTCTTGAAAGATCTTGAAATAAGAAAAGTGTAAGATATTTGAAAGATCATTATGCTATATCTTGAAGTAAGATTATGCAAGAAAAGCATTCCAAAGCCTTGTAAAATCTTGAAAGATAATCTTTCAAGATCTCTTTATTTGAAGATTTTGCAAGATTTTTTGCCCCCTCCCCCTCCCCAAATAACCCATTATGCCCTTCTTAAGGACTATTGCTAAAAAAAACTTCCCTCATTTTTCATGAAAATAAGAAATGCCCTGAAATTTATAAAATTTTGATTTGACTTGTGCAAAAGTGTTTGATTTCTTCACAGGTCTGTATAAATCCATCTCTTCAGAACTAGTTGTATTCCTGCCACACCCATGTGCCACACCCATGTGTCACACCCCACCACCTCCATTGTCCATCCGAACACAGTTGTTTGTTTTTGCTTTACTACCGTATGATTAATATTGTTTTATGTGTGTGTATATATAACATATCATAGGTCCCAACTGTCGGGATTTCAGCGAGACAGTCCTGATATCTTACCTTCGTCCCGAGTCTCACTGTACTCCAGTCAATATCCCCACAAATACCTTCATATTATTATTACGCATCAAATTTTCAAAGTAAGTAGTTCATTACCAGCAATAAAGTTTCGCAAAATTAACAAAATAATGCACAACAACAGCTCAACTGAGACCTCGTGGCTAACTCTAGTTGGTAGGAAGATATTGCTGTGAGTAATGCAGCTGAATTCAAGAGAGAATGGCATTTAGTTAAAATGGGATTAACAGTTTCTCTGGTATTGGCTTTAGTTCCAATGGTTACATTGGAAACAGTAGTATATTCTTTCTTTGTCGTTTTCTAAACAAAAGCTAGCTAGTAATTGCTGTTGTTTTTTAATTAAATAGTCAATCTTATGCAAGGTGCAGTGCTTGTGATTATGATATAATATTATGGTAGAAGAAATGATTGTGAACTTCCTGACAATCTATTAAGACCGCAACAAGCAACTGATACAATGCACTCATTGGAATTCATTACAATAATAAACCTCCCCCCCCTCCCCCCCTCCCTCCCCCACCCGGCCTCCCCCACCCCTCCATCTCGGCCCAGTTGTTTTCAAAAAAATTTCTCATTTATAAGTGGCAGGGTCAAATACTAATAACTTTATAGTTGAGCCTTTCATATGAAACACGTGTTTTTGCTGAAATGAATATTAGTCATCTACAACACGCCTGAATGATATCTATAAGCATGAATATTTGTATTTAATATATTATTAACGAACCTTTTTAGGCACAGTACAATCGAAGGTTGGTAAATTAACAATGTAGCTCAATGAAAACTGGTAAACTAACAAAACCTGTTGGTAAATTAACAAAACTTTTCACATCCATAGATGCTTCATCAGTTGTGAAACAAATTGTATTACATAATAAGTAATGAATCTTGAACAGTATTAGTATTATTTATTCCATTTAGCGACATTGTGGTATTTCTAACTACAGTTAATACATTTTTCACACGGTCACATTTTCTTCCTTTGAATTCCCACAGACTGACCCTCATCAGGTGACCACCGGTAGGCTGACATGACCACAGCTTTCAGTTCCCACCACTTGAAGCAGTAAACAAAGAGCGTATCCATGGTGACAGTCTGAAGCCAGTACATTTACAACGTGTTTGTATGTCTTACTTCAGAATGAACAAGGTCTGAAAAACACGTGCACTTCAGTGGACACATATAATCTGCTTATCTAGTCCATTCCTGAGGTGTCTGGAATACTGTCTGATCTTTCAGCTATTATAACATGGTGTAAACACACCAGGTTTTAAAAGCTGGTTTTTACCCTCAAGAAAATAAGGATGAATAAAGCAAAGAGACCCTCAAGGAAAAAGCATCTACCTGCAAGGGAAAACGATTCTTTTGAAATCTGTTGATCACTGAAGATGCATGACTTGTGAGAGTCAAAATGTGTGAGTTATAGACTTGTATATACTACGATTTAGTTTATTAAGTTTTAATTTATTTATCTATTGAAGGAGTAGTAATGATGGAATTAAATGAAAATATTTTCAAACCGCTATTAAAGACAAAGGAGTGTTGGACTATAACACTGTACGTTGAAGTATAGTTTATAGTAAGTGTTAAAAGCAAGTTAATTACATTACCAGTGCTCACCATGTATGGTTTTATGATCTTACCTCTCATAGAATTCAATTTTAGCTAATTAATTTCTAAAAATTCTTGGGGTATCCCAGGGCACGGCGCCCTACCTGGTATGAAACTTTAGTGTGTACATTGAGACAATTTATGTTGCGTGGAGTGTGTGTGTGTTAAGCTACATCAAGTGAGAGTATGCAAGTTGTCACCACCACTACACACACATGCACACACACACACACACACACACACACACACACACACTTCAATAGTCTAAAGGCAATTGGAGGTGAAGACCACAAAACCATATCTGTACTATATCTAAAGTGCCTGAAGCAACCTTTGTTCCCTCCCCCCCCCCCCCCTCCCACCAAAATGTTCCTGTGTACATACACAACTATTGAAGTGTTTGAAGGCTTGTTGTTGTTCATTTTATTACAATATATAATCATAGAGTTCTGTGTATGTATTTGAAATACTCAACACAAAGAACATTGTTGCCAGTATTTGAAGAGCCTGGACAGCCAATATGAGCTGTTAGTAAAGGTAATGACCCCAAGCGGTGACATAACAGAGTCACATACCGATGCTCTCATTCTTATTATTGACATATTGGTGACAACTTCAGTTAATAAAATACAAGACCTCTCAAAGTGAACTTTATGGAAATGCATCAATTTTTCAACTATACAAGATGTCGTGATAAGAAAGGCTCTTATCTAGTTATTAAGTTGCTTGCTGGCAAACTTCCTTCCAGCACATGCACAATGTCAACAACATAAGCTAACACAACTTGTCTCCATGGCAATGGCCACAAGTGTCTAATCTTAGAATATGCATCTTCACATTGCTCGCGCGCTGCCAGGAGGCCTCAGCTAGGGAGGGGGAGGGACCATGAGAGCGAGAGGACATTCCTGGCCATATTAAGTACGATTCAGTGCTAATTGCCTGTTTCTAATACTTTCCTATCTTTCTCCACACTTTTGACTCTCAGCAAAACTGGTCCATAAGAGCATTTAGTGCACAGCTGCTGTGTGGTGTTTATAAATATTATTATTAATACTATTATTGTTGTTATCAAGTTATGACCCTTAATAAACACTAGATTGAACATTTCTCACTTAAGGTGTCTAAAGAAAAGCCAGAAGTCCTGGGTTCAATTCCCAGCGACATTCACATTTTACCTTGGCATTTCTTTAGACCCTTTAAATGAGAAACATTCACTCTAATTATTATTGTTGTTGTTATTATTACTATTATTATTATTATTATTGTTATTATTATTATTATTATTATTATTGTTGTTATTATTATTATTATTATCAGTCATTGAAATCTTCCTTCATGGTTACTGTGGGTAAGTGGAGGATGGTTTCTGGTTCAAGACTCTGTTCACTGTACCACGGAATAGAGTCAAGTTTTTGAAAACAGTGGACACGCTTTTAACCTAACTTGATCCATTTTGGGGCCCTAATTAAAGGTTGATTGAGGGGGGGGGTGTGAAATACAGCTGCTAAGGTGGATTATTAGTAGCGACTCATCCACGACTGGCTTTCAGTGAGTGCGACGTATGCAGGCATGCCAGATCCCCCTTTACCATACTGCTTCGCTGGGTTAGGGAGGGGCATGACGGTCTGGCCTGTGAGACTACACTGCCGCATGGAGTAATGTCTTCCTCTACTGTACCCTTAATAACGTGAGTTAGCAACTTTTATTAGACAAAAGTAAGCAATAGGACAAGACGGAATAAAGGTGGTGGATGAAACAGGTTAATATAAAAGTGATCGACTGAATGCATGTATAGAATATAGTGACATTCAATCAAGTTCTGAATGAAGTTCCAACAGATGCACAGCCTGCATGACTACATGACCAACAGAATCATAAATACTAAAACAACTAAACATATAACATGATATGAAAAATAAATGGTCGGAAGTTCATAGTCTCTCTCTCTCTTGACGTAACCACAAGTAGTGATCACACCATCAGTTGAAGTCCGATCTGTCAGTCACTGATTAGCCGAAGCTCCTGTAATTTCACATTCATTGAATAATACCATAAGAACAGGAATAGAAAACATCATTAAATCTATACTGATATTGAAAACATAGCAAGTCATTTCAGATACAAAGATCGATAAAGAACAACAACTACAATTAGTATCAAAAAGACACCGGCATTACATGAAAGCAAGTTGTACTTGGCTGTGTTTATCACTAAAGACTGATAATATGGCTAGTTGGTCAGCAAACATATCTCAAGAAAAGAAAAAAAAAATTTTTCATGCTTTACGTTTACAGTGGTACGAACGGATTTCTACTTTGATAAACTTTAACTACAACAAATACCTCACACTTGAAATAGTGACTAGTGAAATAAAATGGACAATAGTAATAATGCTGACATAACTTAGCCCAAATTTACCGATTAGGGGCCTTTATATCATATATGTGTGTGTGTGTGTGTGTGTGTGTGTGTGTGTGTTTCAATGTCGAAATACCCCCATCACCACTTCACACACACACACACACAAATGCAAACGCAAAAAAAAAAAAAATTCTCTTGCACCCCACCAAAAGCCAGGTCCCCAACACAGCTGGGTGGGCTGGTGGGAGGCAGATTGGAAAAAACTAGATGGAAAATTGCCAGAGTGGGGTTTGAACTCAGGACCTCAGGACCTGAGCCAAGGACACAACCACTACACCACATACACACACACACACACACACACACACACCTTGACCTTGAAAGATAGCCACCCATTGGATGACGTTCACTGCCACAAGTGACGGACAAAGTCACAGGAACTAATATTTAATATATGAGTGGTCAAGTCACACATCTTGTTTTGCTTGTGTCTGAATGCTCTCTCTCTCTCATTACACTGGTATGGCTTATCTGTTGCTGTCTTGTTTCCACTGGTTACTTACACATAGTTACAGCACAAATAAAAAACGCAACTATTCACAGTAATAAGACTGCAAAACTAACCACCTGCATTTTGTTTCCTACTAAACAACGGCAGATACCAGCCTACTGCCAATAATGCTAAAGTAAATGAAACATGCACAGTCACTCTGTGTGTGTGTGTGCGTGTGTGTGTGTGTGTCTGTGTGAGACTTGAAATGTGGGGGCGGGACTCCAAGGTCATGTATGTGATTTTTTTTTGTTTCAAGGTATTCGTGTGACGTGTCACCTTTTTAGATCGTGCACCAAAATTCAAAGAAGCTCCGCCCCCCCCCCCCAGAGCCCCACCCCCTTTTCTATGCCACTGAGTCAATATGAACATAAAGCAATGGATGTGGCAAATATCAACATTTCAGAATGTACAGTTCAACATCTGTTCACAAATATAGTTCAGGTACTTAATTAGAAGACACTCATGATTCCAATGTTTACAAGTCCATTTCAATCTCATGAAGAAATGTGATATCCTTCAAGTTATATTTCGTTCTCTGCTACAACACCTCACCATCCCAGAGTCTCCTATCTAATTACACTCTAATTAGTTGGCTATAAGCAACAACATCACTGCGAATGTCCAGGTTCGTTCAATGATGTAATACTCGCCTCTGAGATGGGATGGGTTGAAACTGCAGCTATTATAACCACCCACCTGCTGAAGATGGAAGTTGAGAGTTGACTCTAACCTCTCCACTCCATTGCAAGGCCGCTGGGTTTTACTGTATCAACAGCCTCTGCTTTCAGTTGGCAAACCTTATGCTGCCTGCAATATCTCGCTCTCCAATACATAGTTGTGTTCAAAACTCATCATATTCAGTAGTATGATGTCATTAGTCACCATGGGACTTGATAGACACCCATGTGTGATACCACGGTCCAAAACGTGGATAGCTCATGCTCTTTCAACCCCCACCTATTTCTCCCTCTCCCTCCAGCCACCAGCATAGCCTTGTTCTTATCAATCAGTCAACCACTTGAACAGACAATAAAACTCTCCAACAGAACTGAGAGTTGGGAGTACATGAGTGTGTATCCAATACCAGATGCCAGTGGTAAGTGACAGGAAGTTAGTGAGTACACATACCAATACAAGATGCCTATTGAATGGGCCAATAGAATTTCTTCCCCTCAGCTGAACTCTCACCTCTCTAGTTATCTCCCGCCCACTTCCCTCTTTCTTAATCATGTTTCCTCAATTTATATGAGTCTCTTCAATGACATCCCATACACAAATGCCCCTCCCCCACCCACTTTGGAAGGGAAATGGTATTGTCCAATAATTGTTTCTACAATTGTTTGTGAACACGATATGTTAAAATGTCTGTCCAGGGAGGGGGAGGGTGTGTGGACCCTCTTTCAAACCATTATGTGTATATGCACACGTAGACCACAAAACATACACATAGTAAGTCAGTAACAGGAATAGATGCAGTTGCCGTGAATGAATGCTATTAAGGTCTCCCTTGGAAGAATGACAAAGTATCTCTAACATATCACCAATCATCTGGAAAAGATTGGATGGCACACGCACACACACACACAACACCAAACCTGTGTGTTTTCATCTGTGTACACATACATATTCAATATCTACATGTATACATACACACATCAAAGTACTTTTAGTATGTGCTTTATTACAATCTAAAACACTCGGCGTTGCCGCACTTTGTATGCTTCTATTTGGCATAATCAGCATTTACTGAATGACTACAGCAGTAGTGAAATTGATGTGTAGTAAATATTATGTCTGCCTTTTCTTTACCCATCACAACAGTGTTTAGGCATCACCTACAGATGAGTGAGTGCCTGGTCCATCTGTCTACAACCACAGTGCTGTACTGTCGTGTTGGTATGCTGTTCTTATCCAGGCTCCAAATTCTCACCAGCTTTTCACTATCTATGGAGAACAGATGGGAGTTCAATACAATAAATATGACCACCCCATGCATGGAACAAGTTTGCTAATTATGTATACATTAGACTACATGCTTGCTTGTCAATAATGGTATTGCAATCTAATGTATTAATTATTGTACGCACACACACACACACACACACACACACACACACACATCTGTATTGATCATGTGACTAAAATCATAGTCTGTTAATCTTAGCCTACTTCAGACCGGTGATATCATATCTCAATTGATAAATTGATTGCAAACCCACACTTCCTATCTAAGAGCTACTACACTCTGACCTCCTTAGAATCTTCTTGAAGTTTTGGCCCAAAATCTTTTGATGTGTATATCATTCTGATTGTCAGTGAGCCAGTTCGATGGTGTAGGTGTGGTTAAAGAAGTTCAAATTCTATTTGTTAACATAATAAGCCGTATCAAGTAACCGCAGAAAAAATGACATCTCTTTTTCCTGCACATTTCATGGCAGCCTATAACTTGTTGAACTGTAAATTGGAGTATGTATGTGTGTTAATGATAGTGTTACTATGGCAATAGCTTTCAGACAGTGAGTGAACGCCGAGGTCACCAGTGACGCTACATAATATTTCCTGTGAGTGTGTTCCTGCTGCCATAGTGCAGTGCAGGGAATTTGAGAATTGTGTGGGTGTTATGCAAATGCATTCAATGAATTAATTCACTGAAATCACAGCACCACAATTCCATCTTTAGATACTGGCAGAAAGAAACAATGGCTTGAAATGACCTTGGAAAGAACTTGAAGAGGAAGACATGCACATAAATCATACCAAGGAGTTTGTAGAGCGGCGTGGCGTTGCCCCCTACTCACCCCATTCTGTATCACACACCATGACAACCTTCAATGTGGTACAGTACAATCCTACTTGAGCTGGAGAGGACACACCCACCAGGGTAACACTCAACATAGAGCCCGTCTGTCTTTGACAAACTTTACTTACGCGTGTTCGGAACAAAAACATTAAGCCTGGTAGGTAATGGATTGAGGGTTTCTTACAGCAAATCTTGAGTTCTTTAGACACTCAACAAACATTCAAAATTAGTTCATTACAAACAAGTCACACAACACATCCCAAAACTAAGTTAGTTGTTTGGCTAGTGAGAAGTAAGATCATTACACCAGCCTTCATGTGTTCACCTGTCTATGTGATACAGTCATGTGACCATAATGCATGCGGTCATGTGACCATAATTCATACAATCATGTACATGACCATAATGCATCTTTACTAAGTGTCAGTCACAACTCACTTTCACACCACATCCTCCCCTGATATTGCCAGTAGCTTCAGGACAGAATAATTCCACCTTCTGATAATATTTATCACACATAACAGGAAGATTAGACTTCAGAGCTACAAATGTGTAAACTGACTGCTAGTATAGCACGTGCCACAAACACTATCTAGCACTGAAGTACATTCCTCCACAGAGACAGCTCTCAAGCCAGACTGAGTTGAATACAAACACATGCAATGCTGTTTGGTTTTCCCTGGGGAATCCCCCCCCCCCCCCCCCCCCCCCCCTACAGTTTACCTGACTCTTTGGTCAAGAATTTGTTGTTATACAATCTCTTTGTATCCAGACAGACTCTCTGAAGGCCAGAGTCAGTTTCTGCCATGATGTGTGAGAGTCATTGCCCAGTGCAGTATTGGAAGAGTAACAACTTTGCCTTCCTGACATCTCCTCCACACTCTGCCCTGATGGACTCCAACAAACTTTTTCCCACTCTATTACTTCCTCTGATACATTGAGGACATTCTTCAAGGCCACAATAAGCAATTAATGAATCAGCTCCTGTGTGGCTACTCACACCTACTCCAGTGACAACCATTAGCCTCCAATGATTGTGATTGTCCGTGGTTATCATTATAGGTCATGGGTAAAGTAAACATCTTCACCCAATGACTTCGTAGGATTACAACATACTGTATATTGATACAATCTGTAACTCAGTGACTGTTATTTGGGGTCAGAATTAGGCAAGAGAGGTAATAAGTTCACATGGCTTGTTACACTAACTCCTGTATCTTTACTATTGCATTAGCAAAGAACACTCATTAGTGAAGTAATCTTCTCACGCACTGGAAGATGATTGGGCCTAGAAAGGAAGGGAAGAGGGTGGGGGAGAGGAGGAGGAGTTGATGAACACGCATTGTTCAGTCAATCTATTAACATCAGCATACCCCCATCTTGTAATTAAATATTTCCGGCAAAGCAGCGTTACACAACTCTTTACAGCTACTAGTAGAATTACGAGCGTAACTTAATATTGCGTGATGTCACAATTTACTACCTGGTCTCTTCATTCTAAGAGAGAAGAATGATATAGTACTCCTTAATGATATTCATGATATCATTACCTGACTTAATTTCTGTTGTTCATGTGTGCATCTCCCTATAGACTTCAATAGTAACTGTACATGCTTTATAGTAGCCAAAGTTAGTAAGTATTTGATAGTCATCTTGTTCAGTTCAGACTGAGCAATGGCCGACTGATATGTACTGCAATTATACATATCAACTACTTACACTAAAATCAAATGGAGATAAATCATACTTGATGCTCTGTATAGGAGGAGCACGCCCTTTTCAAAATGGACCCATGAATCGTTTGCTAATATTCTGTAATTAGGACTTGTCTCAACATCTCCCGCATGAGAAGTTGGAATGCTTCGGGTGAAAGCTTCACACCCCAGACAACATCTAACACCATGCTCCGAAAGCTGTTCATTGGCAACCATCAAATGGTACAATTGGAGTTGACGTGTTGAAAACTTGTCCGTTATCCTCCACATTACAGTCATGTCAATTTAGTGTCAACCATAATTCCCAACACTTTACCGGATTTCAATGGTTTGTCAAAGGACAAGTTTGATTGTTGAGTCCCCCTTAAGGGGAGATTAGCACACGCTCAAATGACATTTTGTTATTATTGTGTCCATGGAAACAAAGTGTGCTGGCATACATACTTAATTACAGTCAGACCAACACACACATACATGATGCACACTGCACACACAAATATACACCAGTTGCCCTGTTCAGGAAGGATGTCACAGCCCTAGTAAAAATTGGGACTTCCGGGTGCCCATACCACTTGTTGTGAGGAAAGGTCTGTTCTCCGGCGAGTTCCTAGCCCAGCTCCAGGAGCTTTGCTTGCACCGCTCACAGTGCCTGCTTAGTGTACAAGCATCATGGCTCTGCCAGGTGGGCGTGACCTCCAAGCGACAGCTAGAGAAATTGCAATTGCATGTATGTGTGTGTGTATGTATGTGTACGTGGCTTGATAATGAAAATGGTGGGAATACCAAGAAACGATACTTGTTTTCTGTGAGCCTCAGCAAGTAAGAGGTATGTACATGCAAACGTATGAAGCTTAATATTTGAGGATCTAGTGTATGTAAGAATGTTTCAACAAACAAAAGCAAATGAGACCAGCTAGTTAGTTTATTCATCATTGTGAAAGTAAGACAGCAGTTGAAGATGTAGCCATTTGGCTGTGTTATGATTTCAATGGTACAGATTAATACTTGCAGTGTTGTCACACCATTTCTTTTAGAGTCACTGGTTACTGTTAAGCCTTAGGTCTAATAACACAACTACCAAACGGGCATTCTGTTCAAACTTTCAGTTTGTATAAGCGTGAACATGAAAACGTGATTGAGCAATCAAATCATAAGCATTGTGAAATTAATTTCAAAAACTGCCGTTACAGGGAAGCTAATACACAGTACACACTTCATTATATCCAGCACACTCACTATGGGCACACACACACACGCGCGCGCGCGCACACACACACACACATACACGTGCACACACACACATACACGTGCACACACACACACACGCACACACACACATGCACAGACGCACACTCTCACACACACACACACGCTAACAGTTTACACAGTATTTCTCAACTATTATTTTTGGACATAGTCACAAAACATCTAGTCCTTCACTCATACATGTGATCAAATAACCTTTCTTATAAGAGTTCCAATAGTATCCAAAATAAATGAATTTCTAAGGAAACAGTTTTGCCACATACAAAAGCGTTGTAACTGTTCCTTCAAATATGTGTGGAATTACCACAACCCACCTTCTGTATGTGTGTGTGTGTGTATGTGTGTGCGTGTGTGTATGTGTATGTGTGTGTGTGTGTGTGTAAACGAATGTTCCTCTTGGCAGAGGAAAGACTAAACAAGGATTGAAAAATTACAGAGCAATAATTTACAGACAAACCTAATGGTCATTATTGGTCAGGGGGGTGGGGTAGCCACCAGAGCAGCCTAAAATGGAAGACATACATGTATTAAAGATGCTGGGTGGATGGATATACCAGTCAGTGGACATTTCTAACTAGGCAGACTAGTTGGAATACGTCATGCACTATGTATACTGGGACATGTGTGCTTATACCAGGACAGATTACGTGGGGCATTGGTCTGGTACCGGTTCCTAGTTTGGCACGCACTTATGTATGTGGTGATATTGAACACAATCGGCTTGTCTTGTTCACTGGATTTAGATATACATAATACTTCAAAGTTGAAAGGAATGCAACCTTTGTTGTTGCTATAGCAATCTAATATAGCTCCCGTGTTAGTCTGAATACTGAGAGGTTGATGTCTACACACAGTCACAGCACAGCTATGACTCCATAGCTAGGTAATGATAGAGAGAGAGAGAATTTGCTGTATTCACCATTCAATGAATACAGTATAGTGAAGTCTACAGTGTATGTACATGATTATGTGGAGAGTGAATCTGTTCATAGTGCAGATTCACTCTCCACATCTCCCATTCCCGATAGCACTTGAACATCTCACATTCTAGCCATTGACACACACACACACACACACACACACACATACAGACCAACTCATAGTATTCACTAGAAACACACACTTTTCTCATCCATTGCACAGCTATAGCTTGATTGAGTAGAGTACAAAGGTCTAACATAGCATAATAAATAGCAGCAGGAGTTGTTCAGTTGCTGCATAGATCCACAGAAGTGGTGGAAACAAAGTATGCCAAGAGGTAAGAACATAGCCAGCCGTGTATCATACAAGCTGCCATATTACACCTGAATTTCCCACAACTCAAACACAATCCACAGTGACAGTACAGCTATTATCCTCCACATTTAACATAACAACAGTACGAGACATACCCACACTTGGAGACTGGTTATACTGGGTCCTTATAGCCCGTTACCCGAGCGACCGCGCTTGTCGTTAAGAACTATAAATCGGATACAGTCTGGTATGCTCGTAAGAAAATGTATTAGCGGGGAAAAGTCTGATATAGTTCTTAGCAACCATAATTATGGTAGAAGGCAGATCAAAGCAAAATGGAATAATGAAGAGTTTGGGTACTTTAATACAATTACTAAGATAGCTAACGCTATAGTTTATGTTTGCGCTATAAAATAGTTATAAACCAAAATCATTAGGTTTGTATTTCGATTTATAAATCCTCGTGTCTCAGAGTTTATAAATCACATACAAACCTCAATTTTGGTTTATAACTATTACTTATTACCGCTTCCCTTCAGTGAGCAGTTTCGTATGAGACTTGTATTTTGCTCTTACGTCTTTTAGCTATAAATCTAGACTAAAAGTAATGAGGTAATTTAGTATATTTAAAAAGAGTGCATTTTTATAGAAAGTATCCGATTACCAACACACACAACAACAACAACAACAACAACAAAAAAAAATAGAAAAAGAGAGCTGACCACTGATTATTTATTAGCTTGGCTTGTAGCTACCTACACTTCTATGCTGGGAGTATTTCCCCCAAACAAAGTTGGAGTGTGAAAGCAACAATAGTCTAGCATTCAAAATCAAGGTTCATGTAAGAAAAACAAAAAATGTTTCAGCTACAAGTGATCAAAATAAACATCAGTTTGTTATGCAAACTAAGGCCTACTGAAGAGACAATTCAACCGTACAAGTAATTACGGAATCAGCTTGAACCCACACCCTTTGCCTTCCTTCTTATGCTCAATCAATCTTACAGTGCATGAGGTTATTCCAGCGGCATTAAATATTGCCCTTACAGGATTACACAACTCTTTACAGCTACGATTAGAATTACAACGTGTGTAAATTGATTTGTGGGTCACAATTTGCTATCTGATGAACCTGGTCTCTTCATTCGAGGAGATGAAGAAGACAGTACTCATACAGTTAAACTAATCATGCTAACAGATCCATATGCAAATACACAGGGACGTTCAGGTGGCTTCAGTAGACCCTCCCACACACTTTTTGAAATTAGTGATATTCATAGCATTCTATACTGACTTCTCTAAGGAATGAGTAAATTATACACCATATTCTTTTATAATAGGCTACATTCCAGTATAATCCTTTCTGGAGCATACTTTTCCAGGCTACACCTGCAACAGGAAAAACTTTAACTCCAAAGCCACAGTTGATACAAGCAAAGAAGCTGAATAGAGCTGTGGTTTGGAGTTTGCAGTGCTTATGGCAGGACTTCCAGTCTATTGTAACTTCATGAAACCATACTAAAAAGGATGATACCCAGTGAACCATGCATATCAGACTATAGCATCTAGACAGTCTAATAATGACTGACATGCTGCATACACATACATAGCACTTGAGCTGCAGTTAGATAGCTGTACAACAACAACCTCTGAGGAGAGGAAGCTTTCTATCTTCCATGACAAATTTGGAAACGACACGGAAATGCCTTTGGCACCCCATCTCAAGCTGGAACTACCTAGTTACTTGGCAAAGGCTTCTCAAGTCAACTCTGCAGCAGATTTTAAGATTTAGGAGCGGTGGAATATCCACCAGGAAGAATTGCCATATGGGTCTTCTCTTTTCAGGAAAGTTCTGTTGATCCAGCCTTCACTGGCAGTTTCTGAGTTTTCCCTTCTGAACAAGTCATTCAATGACAAACAGCAAAACTGCTAAGAGGACTGTGTTGAAGCCTCCATTATTATGCAGTATAACTTTCTCTGATTTAATATCAAAATTTGTGTCATGTCCAGCAGAACGAAGAATAATAGGCACTTTTAAAAGCATAATAGGTAAAAAAAAAAAAAATTAGGAATCAGAGCATAGCACTAGGTTTAAACAAAAAAAGCATAATTTACTCATCCATATTCACACTCCAGATTACACCAGGAATTGTAATTACACACATTCTTCAGACTTCATGGAGTGGAATCAGGATCAGGTTGTAGCACGCCAAGGAACCACAGTGCCAGATTGGTAAGTTTATTGTTTTATTTGTGTGTTTGTTTATGTGTGTATGCATGGATGTGTGTCGTGAGCTTCTATACACTAACGGTTAGTTTTTACCGGATAGGTCATCACCATTAATTTACTTTCAACCCTGTCACTGGTTGACACCTAGGTTGCCTAGGTTATCAGCTTCGAGAGTGAAATGTGGAGTAGGTTGTGCTGTTCCTTTTGTCTGTAGTTTTCTAAATTGTTTGTTACTGCAGGCGGGAGAATATGATCCAACTCGCGAGGATGTTCATCCGTTCCAGAAAATGGAGGAATCTGATCTGTCTATTATACGAAGACAAAGGGTAAGTAAGTGTGTTGTCTCACTGGGGACCACTGGCATGAGGTCACTTGGACAAGTAGTAGTGAAGTCACTGGGTAGTTAGCTTGGGTTTCTCCCTAGGAATTTCCCCCACCAAAGAACCATTATTGTTTGATTTTGGATGTTGAGAGCAAGCAATCAAGTGATAGTCTTTCCCTCACTCAAGTAGCATTCAATAGTTAGGTGTGTGTGTGTGTGTGTGTGTGTGTGTGTGTGAGTGGTAGGTTAGAACGGAGTTTTAACAGAGGTTAATGATAACTGGAAAAAGGTCGGCGGCGGAAGAAGAGGGGCAGGGGTAGGGCCAAGCATGCGCAGTAGAGCAGAGGCAGTCAGCTAAGCGATAGCAAGGTGGCAAGAGGAGCTTCCAGTTGTTCGGCTCCCACCCACCTCCCTAAGCACAGGAAGAGTGTAGGAGGGAGTAAAGGGACGGGATACAACATTTCCAGTGACTTCACTGCATAGTCAGTGTGAAGGCTTAGGGTGGGCTGTGAGGGAGTTAGCTCAACCCTCACAAGCCACTTACCCCCAAGCAGAAGTCATCCCGAAGTGCAGGGAAAGGGGGAGGGGCTAGTTACAGCTGCAAAGGCCCCACCCGAAGCCAGACTGCCAAAGCTAAAGGGGCTCACGTGGGGTGTGTGTGTGTGATAAAGGTTGGCACTGATAAGGCTAACACTAGGTATGAACTTACTCAGGACGAAGATTTATATTGATTGAAAACACAACAAACAACATCGAAATGAATGAATGCAATTACATCTAATTGTTTAGTAAGAGCAGCATTGTCCATGACATAAACGCATGTCTTTTGTCAGCACACACTGGCTCCTTTGTGGCTGATTTTCATTGGTCAGATGCAGTCATGTGATCTGATTAGAATCTAAGTGCAGTGTGGGGCACCTGAAGTAACACCTGGCGGACCATTGCTGCTTCATATGAGAAAAGGCCTTGAATTTGCACCCCAGCAAATCACAGCTGGGTGGACTGATGGGGCTGGTGAGGTCAAATGGAAAACTAGAGCTGAGTGGGGGTTTGACCAGGGGACCTCAGGCCCTGAGCCAAGGACACAACCAGATTGTATATGACATTGTGGAATTCAAAGTGGATGAGAAGGAGGAAGAGGTTAAGGGAGATGTGGTAGATAACTGGATGTTAGATAAAATCTGCATGTACTTCCAAACTAGCTCAGAAGGGATGTGTTACAACCACTACTTAGCTAAAGAATATCACAAAGAAAACGTTTAACTTGACTTGTTGTTTTTTTTGTTGCTTTTTTCGATTCAAACAATTGCGGGGAGTGGTTACTATGACATTGAATCCTTTTACGAATTTATACGTATTTTAAAATTCGACTTTCTTTAGTAGCTTGAGTGTTAGAAGTTAAAGTCAATTGTTTAACAATAGTATAGTTTTAGGCTTGCTCACCACATCACTAGTACATGTATATTCTATTCTTGCGGGTGCATTTTATATTAAAAAATAATAATTAAATTTGATTGTGGATAGTTGTCCACCCTCTCCCCAAGCAAAATGTCTCTAATTCGATCACATCATCACCACTATGACTAGCACACTCACAATGGGCACGTGCACACACACACACACACACACACACACACACACACACACAAAATGCAAAAAATGCAAATCCTCTTGCTGCCGCTAGAGGGTCATGCCCACCTGGCAGAGCCAGGATGCCTGTGCACTAAGTAGGCACTGTGAGCCGTGCAAGCAAAGCTCCTGGAGCCGGGCTAGGAACTCGCAGGAGAACAACCATTCCTCACAGCAAGTGGTGTGGGCACCCGAAGTCCCACCTGGACCATTGCTGTTTCATGAGAAAAGGCCTTGTTTGCACCCCAGCAAATGCCAGGTCCCCAATCACAGCTGGGTGGTCTGGTAGGGGTTGGTGGGAGGCAGATGGAAAATCAGATGGAAAAATTGCCTGAGTTGGGCTTGAACTGAGGACCGCGGGCCCTGAGCCAAGGACACAACCACTACACCACACACACACACACACACACACACACACACACACACACACACACACACACACACACACAACTCACACACACACTCACAACTCACACACATCACTCACACACACTATAACTTTGACACACCTTATTACTGGCACACCTGTATGGTGAAGGGGAACCCTGTGTCATTGTGTTTCTAAAAGGTATTAAATGGTGTATTCGTTTATTCTATTGATTTGTATTGGTTAGTTTGTTTAGATTTAATGATTATGTCCTTAATTAACCTTTTCTTTAGCATTGAGAGCCTACTCATAGGCGGAGGAACTGCTGGGGGCTGGGGGTCTTGTGCCCCTCCCCCTCCACACCCCTCCAAATTTCAGCCATCCTGCTGCGAAAATGTTATTCACGATCAGTGTCACCCTTAAGTTGAAATATCACTACCCAATAAAATTTATAAAGTGTTCCAGGGTGTGTTATTAATTGCTAAATCTGTTCACCCATTGGCTAGGAAATAAAAATGGCACAAGCAGTCAAGTAAAATAAAATAGTACTTAATCTTTTGCGCAACTCTGCAATTCAGCTCGGAAGAAAAAAATATGTTAATTTTTCAGGATTTAAATTGCAGTCTTCTTCATGCTGAGACTAAACACTTTCCTGCAATAGCTAATAGTGTAATTAAACGCCAAAATCTGTCCACAAACATTGAATGGTTTGAAGGTTATAATAATGATAATGATGCATTGGTGTGTAGAGGATGCTTGGCATGGGAAAGGAGGAGGGCTTCAAGGGGAAGTGTTTTTTTTTTGTGGTTTAAAAGTATTCACACATTGTGTAATTGTTGTCAAATAAAATCCAACAATGCTATAGTTTTACATATTTGAATTGATGGTGTTTGCTGGCTTTCTATGTTTTAGTCAGTAAAATGGAAAAAATACATTATTATCCTCACTAGTCTACATGCATGCAGTAAATCTCAAGCTACTAAAATTCAAATGTTGATAATCAGCTGCATGCTAGCCTCCTAATTTATTTAGCTACACATACACACTTAAAAAATAAAATAAATGCAAAATGTAAATTCTCTTGCTGCCGCTAGGCGGTCACGCGCACCTGGCAGAGCCAGGATGCCTGTGCACTAAGCAGGCACTGTGAGCCGTGCAAGCAAAGCTCCTGGAGCCGGGCTAGGAACTCGCAGGAGAACAGACCTTTCCTCACAGCAAGTGGTGTGGGCACCTGAAGTCCCACCTGGACCATTGTTGTTTCATGAAAAAAAGGCCTTGAATTTGCACCCCAGCAAATGCCTGGTACCCAATCACAGCTGGGTGGACTGGTGGGAGGCAGATGGAAAATCAGATGGAAAAATTGCCTGAGTTGGGCTTGAACTCAGGACCTCACAGGGCCCTCAGCCCAGGACACAACCACTACACCACACAACACCACAACACGCACACACACACACACACACACACACACACACACTGTTGCTGCATAGATCCACAGAAGTGGTAAAAACAAAGTATGTCTGGAGTTAAGAAAGAAACCAGCTGTGTATCATATAAGCTGAATTCCCACAACTCAACAGGAATCCAGTGACATTTACATACCTACCCCACAATTGGATTCTACTGTCAGCAATCCCCAATCAGATATTCATAACTACAACATTAACAATTTGACCAAGTTTGGTTATCTACTACACAAACAATGGGAATCATTTAACATTTTGTAGTCATAGTGATGTTTGTCAGCTCACAAATTCAAAAAATTAACTACACGTTTGGTACACAAGACTGCAAGCATGACAAAACATCCCACAATGAGTTAATTCGCATCACACTAGGAAGACTTCGGTCTTGCTGCAGGTTGAAACTCAATTTCCTCGGATGGGATAATGCAATGCCATATATTACATTCCCAATGAAGCATGCAATAGGTACGTATGTGTGTGCATGGCTTGGCTGCATACACAAGTAAGTGCTCCACACCGCATGCTCACCTTACTGCCACACACACACACACATACACACACACACCACATGCTCACCTCACTGCCACACACACACACACATACACACACACACCACATGCTCACCTCACTGCCACACACACACACACATACACACACACACCGCATGCTCACCTCACTGCCACACACACACACACATACACACACACACACAACATGCTCACCTCACGCCACACACACACAAACATACACACACACACACACCTGCTCACCTCACTGCCACACAGCACACACACATACCCAAACACACAACCACTCTTTTTACTATGCATCAACGTAAAGGCCACACACACACAAAAATTAATCACAAAAAAAAAATGCTCACATCAAGCAAACACCACACACACATACACACACACACACCACATGCTCACCTCACTGCCACACACACACACACATACACACACACACCGCATGCTCACCTCACTGCCACACACACACACACATACACACACACACACCACATGCTCACCTCACTGCCACACACACACACACATACACACACACACCACATGCTCACCTCACTGCCACACACACACACACACACACACCGCATGCTCACCTTACTGCCGTGAGTTGTGCTCCTTCATTTTTCTTGCAGATTAGTCTAGAACACAAAAAACAAAAAACAAAAATCAAATGTTATCATTATGTACATACAGGGATGGCTACTGACTATTGTAATGTTAATTATGTTTACGACAAGCCTAGAACATGAAAGTAGGCCAATTACAGTTGGTATTCTATTTGAAGTGCACTTCCATGATTGACACCCTAGAAGTTCTTGAAAGTGAAAGTACATTTGCTATCTGTTAGATACTATAACTTCAATGTCATGCCTGCACAACAGCATTTGGTGTTTAGGGCTTGTAACTTTGGCAAAAGTTGATGTAAGTTCTAATGTAAATAGCTATACTGTATATACACTCTTTCTCTGAAAATCTTCTCTACAGTTCATTATTTTGAAGTGCCTGCATGATCACATAAGGGGGGGGGGGGTTCACAATTTATGAATGTAGTCAAGCTGAAAAAAAATTGTTTGCATCAATTTCAATAAAAGTCAGAAGAACACAAGAGTTGGGAGAGAAGTAGGCAAAAGGAACAAGTAATGATATTTTTGAAATCCTGGTGGCCTTATCCCCTCCACTATTCTATTTGTATATAGTTACATGCAAATGTAGCGTCTCCAAAAAAAGAACAAAAATTCTTTGTTTCTGAGATAAAGTTGACGTTGAATTAAAATGGAGGTATAAGAATGCATTTCATGCATGAGTTATTTCGTCCCTCCACCCACTTCCCTTCCGTCTGTATCTATGCATATTCTGCTGTTATTAAAAAAAAAGATGAAATCTTTGACTTAAAAAATGATTAAAAAAATATAAATTAAAATTGGCTAACACTTCTACACATACACACACAGACACACACACACACACACACTTCAATTACCGTGAAGAACAAACATGCTTATTCTACAACTGAGTTCGGTGTAAGTGTGTGTGCATGCGCATGTGTATTAGAATTAATGTGTATGTATGTGTGTGCATATGCTAACTATCACTATGTACTTACAAGAGTTCCCAAGGAAGTCAGCTGTTGTTAGTTTATATTTCATTCGGTGGTCAATGAGTGGGCAGCCTTGGGGGGCGCGCATGCAAATGCAAAATGCAAATTTTCTTGCTGCCGCTAGGTGGTCACGCGCACCTGGCAGAGCCAGGATGCCTGTGCACTAAGCAGGCACTGTGAGCCGTGCAAGCAAAGCTCCTGGAGCCGGGCTAGGAACTCGCAGGAGAACAGGCCTTTCCTCACAGCAAGTGGTGTGGGCACCCGAAGTCCCACCTGGACCATTGCTGTTCCATGAGAAAAGGCCTTGAATTTGCACCCCAGCAAATGCCAGGTACCCAATCGCAGCTGGGTGGACTGGTGGGGCTGGTGGGAGGCAGATGGAAAATCAGATGGAAAAATTGCCTGAATTGGGCTTGAACTCAGGACTGCGGGCCCTGAGCCCAGGACACAACCACTACACCACACAGCCACAGCCACACACACACACACACACACACAGCAGTTTTAGCCACAAATAGTACTTATGTGTGAATGTGTGTGAATGTGTGTGTGTGTGTGTGTGTGTGTGTGTGTGTGTGTGTGTGATGAGGCTATGTGGAAGGTCCTTATGAAGCTTGGTGTCCCGGAGATGATGGTCAGCATCATAAAGTCCTTCCACCAAGATATGAAGGCCAGACTTTGCATAGATGGTAAGGTGATGGACCCAATCACTGTGGCTAAAGGCTTGAGGCAAGGTTGTTATATGGCACCTGTACTTTTCAACCTCTATACGTGTGCAGTTATGGAGAAGTGGCTAGAGAAGCGTGAGACGGAAGTAGAGGTTGGGGTCAGGGTCCTGTACAAGCTTGATGGAAAGCTCTTCCGGAGATTGCAGAAATGCAGGGCTAGGGTGGTAACTGATTGTCTTTTTGCAGATGATGGTGCCCTGCTATCCTCCTCTAGAAGTGGTGCAGAATCAGCCATAAGAGCATACCAGTGTGTGAGCTTTGGTCTAACTGTGAACAGCTCCAAGACTAAGCACATGGTCACGGGCAGATTGGCAGCGGAGAGTGATAGAGCAGCTATTCAGGTGGAAGGTGGAACGATCGAATGTGTGAAGGAATTCTCCTATCTAGGATCACAAGTAGACGACTCTGGCAGGATTGATGGCGAGGTGGAGAGACAAATAGGCCTAGCCTCTAGAGCCTTTGGTGCTTTGAGGAAGGCTGTATTCCTAGATAGGAATCTGACATTGACCACCAAGAGAATGATCTACCGGGCTTGTGTCGTGTCAGTACTCATCCTGTATGGGTCAGAATGTTGGACACCACTGAAGAGGCATGTCAACATGTTAAACTCCTTCCACTACAGGTGTATTAGGACCATCCTGGGAATTAGCAACAGGCAGCAATGGGAAGAGCGGATCAGCAAAGTAGAGGTGAGAAAGAGATGGGGAGATCAAGAGACGGTGAGAGACATGGTGATTAGAAAAAGACTGGAATGGCACAGGCTTCCTTCTTTCTTCACTACACTTATGCCTCATCTTGTCACTCTCTCTACTAAAACTCCTTCTACATACTTCACACATCACTTCCCTCAACTGCGCAGATTTCCTCTTCTCCTGCTGGGTATCCATCATCTCCTCTATCTCAAGTCTGCATAATGCTCTCCGCTCTGGCCTAGACCTCCTTGCTGTTTCATACCATTCCTTTTCACTAATATTCACCTCCTTTAGATCTCTCCTTACAACATCCCTCCATCTTCTGCGTGGTCCTCCCTGTGGGCGTGGTTGACTCAGCCATCCAAATAGCATGGATTTGGGGATCCTGTGGTCAGGCATGCGTGCCACATGGCCCAGAGGGAACAGAAGGGAGCGGTGCAGTGTATGACCTGCAAGAAATGGTTTCTTAGTAGAGGAGGACTGGCAGTTCATTCGTGTAAACCTCCAGGAGGGTAGATCAGACTCGGAAATTCTTTGACTTGTTGCCCATTAGGGCTTGCGTGACCGTGAAACGGCAGCAATATGACAGGACAGGACAGTACAGGTGTGTGTGATACATTGTTCTTTGGTGAGTGTTTAAGATATGCACTTACACACGTAGATACATACAAGTATGTATGTGTGTGATAATGTGTACTGGTAATTGGAAGTGGCCTGAGTAAAATTCTCTACTATATAACTAAGCATCAATGGCTTCAATTCACAAATACAAGATATCTAAATCTAGGAAACTAGAAGTCGCTAGTGAACAGCCAGTGTATGTGCTAATTAGACTAAAAACACTCAGTGTGGTTTACACGACTAGACTTCGGTTTATGTAAGACTAAAGTCAAGTAATGAACTTACATACGAGCATCGATCATGTCTGTCAGTCCGTCTGTCTATTCCACCATCACATGTTGCATCTTGTCCTCCACATGCCGGCAAACTGGTCACGCCCTCTGGATCTTCTACTCTTCTAAGATATGTAATTCCTGAGAATTTGTGTGTGTGTGTGGGGGGAAGGGGGGGGGGGGATGTGGGGTGCATGTGTGATTGTGTATGTTTTAAATACATATAGCAGTTACAAGTGGCTTGGAGTACAATTCTCAACTACAAATATTTCAAATCATACAACATTCCTTACTCTCACATTCCTATCAATTACATGAAGTCACAGCTGCTAATGGACACAAATTGTTGTAGTGGGAACAACAATTTGTGTCCATTAGCCCAATACGTTTTGATATGATACATACCAGAAATATATAGCTGCAATATTACTTCTCCACACAGTTACTTTGTTTTGCAGTGGACCACACTCATGATCCTCCATTACAAAGCAAACAGAATCAGTGCTTTCAATTTCATTTATATTAAAGCGTGTGACAAGCTCCTGCCAAAACAATGTCATGGTATTTCCCACAGAAGGCTGGTGTGTGTGAGGTATAGAACATCTTCTTCAACAGGCAGTGTAGTCGAACTACAACTAAAACTAAATGCCTGTTGACATGGCTGTTGTGTGGTATTCCATTCAATTTGAATAGACCAAAGCAAGTAGTACCTATAACCAATAACTACACACACACACACACACACACACACACACATAAATGCACATGCAAATTCAAATTCTGCATCACAGCAAGTGGTGTGGGAACCCGAAGTCCCACCTGGACCATTGCTGTTTCATGAGGAATGGCCTTGAATTTGCACCCCAGCAAATGCCAAGTACCCAATCACAGCTGGGTGGACAATGTGCACTTGTGTCCATTCAAGCTCTTAGCTCTATGCACAACAACAAATGGCAGCTAGGGTATTCCCCCATCATTTCAATCAGTATAATGAACAATACAAACAATAGCCGGCAGGTGTCTTGTATATTATTTCAACAACAATGCCTTTCAGTGTCATTTTCTTCATTGTATCCATTGTACTATCCCCAGAATACACTAATTACATAGACCAAGCATTTTGATAGCAGCTAGGCTGATAGACCAAGTGACAGATGCTAGAGATGAGGTGTCAAGACCTGACAGACAATGGGGCACCATGTGGCACCGCTATATACTGAACAATGATGGACACTATATGGCTTACTAATTTCACATAATGAGTTCATATCTTACCCAGAAAAAAAAAATTCACCCTTGCTTTTAGAAAACCACTTGGCCTCTAGATATATTAAGGGATGCCCGAAGTTTTCAGCTAGATCATGCAATATTGAGTGTATGTGTGTGCATGTGATGTGAGTGTGATCAAAGTAAAGTGTGTTTGTGTGTGTGTGTGAGGATCAAGGTGTACGTGTGTGTGTTTGTTTGTAGTGTATTATGCTATAATTCATTCCTTCCACCTATAACCCAAACCCACTAACATAGCCCTTACACTGCAATAAGAAGTCTGTGTGCAGTCATGCATTCCCTAATGAAAAATCCTGTATGAATCTGTGGACTGAGTCATGGATATGTGAACATTGTACTCTTGTTGAATGAACTATTCATTGGCAAACTAAAAACAAAAATATTACTGTTCTAAGTTAGGACATGCGGAATATACGAAGAATAAAGAAAAGCCAAAATTACCTCATCTTTGTGATGCATTCGCTACTAAAAATACCAACTCAATCAAAATAAGATTCATGCAATATTATGCCAATAAAATGTTTTCCTGTGCAGTAGTTATTATTAGAACACAATGTAACGGTACATGTAAATGTTGTCTTCATAAGAGAGAAGTTATAACAAGCCAGAGACACTCACCGGTATATATTCTCAATGGAAAGCTCCACTTCCAGCACTCAATTAACAAGCAAAACCACGGGCAACAAGACATTATTAGCTCATGTGATTAAGACGTGACATTACCCACAAAAGCTAGTACCTACGAAGAGCTGAAACTTCATGGTTTCTAAAAAATCAGCCCGAAATTAAAAAAAGTTGAACAATGAAAAGTCTTAAATCGTCATTCTGAATAAGTTCATACGTAACTAAATTAATAAAAGCCAGTAATCTCCAAAATCAGAGCGTGACAAACAAACAGACAAGCTGACTACTAAACCCTCTCACACATGCGTGCTGAGGGTTATGTACATGTACATCTATAGCAATGGTAAAGTGCTTTCTAAATAAATAGCCACCGATTGCCTAAACATGTGCTTATCAACAGATCTTTGACCATACCTTATGTACATCAGGAGAATATTTCCAAATAAGTCTTTGTTGCCTGTCAAAACTAATTAAGACATCTGGCATATTCTATAAGTGGTGTAGATGCACAAATTATTTTATAAATATAATTCACTATAATATTGGCCATTGAATTACTTCTACATAAGGTCTAATGCAGTAGCCTGATTAAACTGAATCAACAAGTCACATTCTCACAAACCAGACCTTAACTCAAGGAGACGATCAATTATGTGCAATTATGCAATGAAAAACTAGAACTACACTTGCCCACAAATACTGACAGAAATTTTATCCATATTGCCCAACTGGCTCAAATTAATACACATACGTAAGATATGGTCCCATTCATGATGTTTTTAGACTGCATATTAACCGAGTCCTGTTCTCAAGGTTTTGACTCACTTTCTACATTAAGAAATTATGCAGCTAATATAAAGCTCTCTCCTCCATAATTTTTACTAGACTTGAAACAGGAAAAGCAGAAACTGCATCTTCATCATTTTCTTGCTGTTTAGCTATTTACCTTCACTGTATAATGGAGTTTAGTTTAATGTAGGTATTAAACAGAGTTAACATGGGAGGCTTACATTGGCAGGCAGGACATCCGGGCCCCTAAGGCGGACTGGAAAATTAAGGGAAGTTACTGAGGCATGCGCAACACAGGCCACACGGCAAGGTCAGGCAGCAAAACCTACCACAAGTAAAACATACTGTGTCGTGCGGAGAGCAAGTAGAAGCCCTACAAGCGGGGAATAGCAACATTCATCAGGCTCTTATTTATTTGGAATTATACTGCATACGTTAAAGCACAATCTCCTGTATTGCTGGCAGTGTAAGCACAACTCCGTCAGTGTCAGTTGACCAGGACCCTTTCCCCACATTACGATTGGTAAAGGGTTCGGTATGCAATTGGTAAAGGGTCCGGTACGCGAGACATGTGTCACAACCATAAATTGGGAACGCCAGCAACAAATGCTGTGTTGTGTCAGAAAGAAGTGAGCACATTGAGAAGAGGGCCAGGTAAACTTATTTACCATGATGATAATCAAAGTGATAATTAAAAAGCATGAGGGAATGAATTTAACTGAATAATATAAAAGAATGTGTGAATTAATTCCAAGAAACACACCATAAACTGTAAATGCAGGATTATACTAATTTTAAGAGCTTGGCCAAAACGCAGAGAAAAGCATGCACAGTAAAATACCATTCATTCACTCCCCGCTAGCCGACCACCCACCTCCCTGCCGATATAGCTAGCTAGCACTGAACACCACGCGTAGGTCACCTTTAGGAAGTCAAATCCCGGCTCCGTTCAGCTAGTGTATGTACACCCTACATACCATGTACAACGCAACACCATCAATCCCCCCTCGCTCGTCAGAGGCTGCTGCTCAAATCATCATCCTGGTGACAACTTACCACGCCCCCAACAATGCGCATCTACTTTGCACGTTGCGTGATTAAATAATGTGTGTGTTCGCTCTTTTTTGAGTTGGTTATAAAAGAAAGTCTTGCCTCTCAAATTTGCAATAAATTTTTATTCAAGCTCCGGAGTGATTCCCGAGTTATTAGCGTGTTGTTCAGTGGCAATATTTGAATCTAGCTTAATTTGTCTTCTGACATTTGGGGATGGAAATGGTGAGTACATAGCTAATGAAGAATAGGGGTGTGCTGATTACTTTTATTCATTTTCGGTTGTAGCTGACAAAAAAAAAAAAAGAAGCAAGTCCATTGCATACCACAACATGCGCTGCAAATTTGGGAGCGCATTGAGATTAACTTCACAAAATAATTTGCCATAAAACGATTCGCGAACCCGAGTTGTAAAAAAAACAAAAACGACTTAGCCAGCCCGCCGCTAATGTTACATTGGGCGAGATTCTACATTGTGTTTGGGAGTCTAGAGTGTTTTCCTTCCCAAAGGAGAAGAACTGAAGTGCTCTTACTTGGGTGAGATCTAGCTGTCTTTATATAGCTCCTTTTGTCGATTTTCATTACCCTTTTGTTCAATGGGTGATATTTTTCTAGTTGATTTATGAAATGATTTACAGTATCTCCACTACAAATGCCTTGACTAGCGGTGTGTAGTGCTGTGTACTATGACTCAAAAGCTTCCACAAATAGCTATAGAAAGCTAGCTACTTGGAAACCCTTTTTAGCTACTCTATTGAAAGGCTAAAATGTTTGCCTCTATGCAATATACAAGGCAGCATTGAAAAGTAGGTATGTGTTGGAGCAGTGCTTATGTTTTTAGTGTATGCATTAGCAGTGTGGACTGGTCAGGCTTTCTTTGGTTCATTAGTTCCACGGGATAGCCTGGAGTAGAGGCTGTTCTATTCCCTTCTCTCTGACTCAAGGCTTCCACACACAGTGCACAGCTCTGTTGCTTCTGCTAGGATCTAGCTGCCACTAGGTTTCAAGAAGAGCATGCCACTAGGTTTCAAGAAGAGCATGCAGAAGGTTACTCCTGATTTTGTTAAATTCCTATTACTTTTTTTTTCTTTTCTTTTTTTTTTTCTTTTTTTTTTTTGAGTGCCAGTGTTAGAAGGTGTACAAAGATAGCTGAATTACATTTTGTTTTTAGCAGTATGCTCTCTGTTAGTGGTTGTATCAGCTTATAGCATGCATTTCAGCTTGATCGGTACTTTGAACCCTCACAGTTTAGTGGTCACTTGCTGGTCGACCAAAGTCTTATGTTCACTAAACTAAATCTTTTATCAATCTTTACCCTTATCATCCAAATAAATTTACTTGTTAACCCCTTTGAATTAGGTTGTCTCTGACATGACTTAAATTGGCGGTAGTAAATTATCTTTGGGGATTTTCTTCCCCCTCCCCCCTTTTCTTCGCCCCTGGCATTCTGACTAAACACAGTCTCTTCAAACATTTAACTCTGCAAGATTAAATATATAAGGTTCTGACTTTTACAAGGTGTGGCCTGTTATCTGTTATTTTAACTTATATTGTTCATCTATCCAGATTTTGCGGGTCAAGACTTGGTTACTCTGGCAATTGGCACTGTTACTGCAGTGTGGAGATGTGGAGACTAACCCAGGACCTAGTAAGTACACAGAGTTCAGGTGACATGATTTTGGTTGTTAGCAGGGGCAAGATGTCAGTGTGTGTGTGTGCATGTGTTTGTGTGTGCATGTTTGTGTATGTGTGTTTGTGTGTGCATGCTTGTGTGTGTGCATGCATTTGTGCGTGTGTGTTTGTCTTTGTGTGCGTGTGTGTGTGTGTGTGTGTTTGTCTTTGTGTGCGTATGTGTTTGTGTGTGTGTGTGTGGTTTTAGTGGTTGTGTTCTTGGCTCAGGGCCTGAGGTCAAGCCAGTAATTTTCCATCTGCCTCCCCCACCAGCCCACCCAGCTGTGATTGGGGACCTGGCATTTGCTGGGGTGCAATTCAAGGCCTTTTCTCATGCAACAGCAATGATCCAGGTGGGACTTCAGGTGCCAACACCACTTGCTGTGAGGAAAGGCCTGTTCTTTTGCGAGTTCCTAGCCCAGCTCCAGGAGCTTTGCTTGCACGGCTCACAGTATCCTGGCTGTGCCAGGTGTGCATGACCATTTGCATTTTTGTATTTGTGTATGTGTGTGTGTGTTAGCATTCTATACTTTCTATAGAAATATACTCTCTATAAAAGCATGTAGGGAGTCTCGATACCAGAGATTGTGTGCACTAATTTTTGACCAAGATTCAAGAAGTACACAATGGTTTAATTTCATGTAGTTGCTTGTATATGCTGGCATGCTAGGGATCGTCTTATCGGTGTCCAAGTGTAGGGTGTCTATGTGAACCTGTAGGAGCACTCCTAATTAAGATGTGAATAGAGTGGATGGTATCACTAGCTTCAAATTAGTTTTTGTTTTTGTTTTTGTTTTTGTTTGTGTTGTTTTTTCTCTCCCAGAAGCCAGGCGGCTTTCCTTGACGAATATCCTCGAAGTATCAGAAGAAGTAACAGAGTGGGAAAAAGTTGGTGTTCACTTGAGTGTACCTCCCAGTGAGTTGGAGTCTATCAGGACAGAGTGTGGAGGAGATGCCAAGGAGGCGAAGTCGTTACTCTTCCAATACTGGCTGGGCAATGACTCTCACACATCATGGCAGAAACTGGCTCTGGCCTTCAGAGAGTCTGGATACAAGAGATTATCTTCAGAAATTTCAAATTTGGATTCAGGTACATAACTTTATGCTGCAATGGCAATTCAATTCCTGTTGGTTGGAATGTTAATGCTTCAGGCAATAGAATGTGACTATTCATTAGTATTACTACATTCATTCATTCACCTTTTGAATGAGGATACCAGTTCATGTGCTGTTACAGTGTAAGTCTGGTTGATGATGCTGTAGGCTTGCAAGGTACACACACAGCAAGTAGAAGTATTGCTTGACCTACTTGAAAGTGTCTCTGATTAGCTTTGAGGCAATGCCCGACTTTTAACAATCCATAGAATTCAATTTTATGTTAACAGCTGGGAAAGGTGGGCATAATTTTGAATGCAGTTGAAAACTGCGATGAACCCCACCCTCCAAAGATGTTTTATTTTTCTAAAAAAATTAGACTAATAGTTTCGGATATATGCGTACATGTAACTAGCAGATTTATATAATAATAATAATAATAATAATAATAATAGTCGTCACTACTACTAATGCTACTACTATTACTACTATTACTACTATTACTATTACTACGACTACTACTACTACTACTACTACTACTACTACTACTATTTCCAGGTAGTGAAGACTCCTCCTCCTCCTCGTCTGACTTGGTGAAGAGAAGTGTGTCTAGTGCAGCAGCTCTAGAGGACCTAGTTGGAATCCCGGGTATTGAGAGCCACTGGAAACTAATTGGACTGAGACTTGGTGTGAGTGAAGATGCTTTAGACGCCATTGACAAGAAGCACAGCAAGAACAGCAACAGATGCAAGCAACTCATGTTCAAGGAGGCGGTGAAGAGAGGAGTGACTTGGAAGGAAGTGTTGGACACACTGTCAACACTGCCACTTCTCTCGGCCGTCAAGAAGATCTGTGCCAACATGAACATGGACTACACTTACTCAGAGTCTACTGTACCGGTGAGGATTGCATTAGGGTGTGGCTTCAGTGAGTGGTCGGTCGGTCACCGGCTGAATTGGACCACTATAGTTCATTTGTATGTGCACATTTAGTTAAGTTTGGGAGTTATATTCAGTGGGAAGACCAATGGATACAGGCTAAATGCAGTGTTTCTCCTCTAACACCTTCTCTATTAGCTACTATTGGCAGCATAGGCAGTTGGTATTATGAAGTTCACTATTGCTACCAGTCACATGGTGTGTGTATTGCTACCAGTCACATGGTGTGTGTATTGCTACCAGTCACATGGTGTGTGTTTTGTGTAGAGTATATCGACCATTGCTCCACGTATATCTTCTGCTAGTATGGAATGGAAACGATCTTCCACTACAAGTACTCAATCAGATTCCACAGTACGCCAGCAGAGCCCACCCTCCGTAACCCCGCCCAGATCACCACGAAACTCCAGGACAGTGAAGAAAGCAAACAAGAAGAAGAGGAAAGACTCGATTGAAGTGATATCATCAGACGACAGTGCTGCGTCGAGACATTGCAGTGTGAGTGTCACTCCTGGGGTGCTCATAGTATCTTAGGAACGAGCGAAACAGGTGCCTCATGTTTAAAATTTCAGACTAACTTGACTTTCCTATGAAGTGAGTCACTGTTCTTTAAATGCAAGTCTACATCTGAACTGCGTGGATTTGACTAGTGGAAATATTTTCAATTACTGTGGGTACAAAAATTGTGTATCTAAGATTATATACATGTGTAGGCATTTTCCTGTATGGTTTCTGAGTAGTCGTAGTAATAGTGTAAGGCTATACAAACTTATTTCTTAGTTTTTCGAGCACCACCCGCTTCAATTTTTTTTTTTAATTATCAATTAATTATCTTGTGGTTTGGTAATGGTCTATTACACATCTGCAATAGGCACAAACTGCATTCACAGCAGAGCTCAGCCAGCTGCCAGTAGAGCAAGATGGTGTCTGTCAGGTAGTGGTAGGTGGTGCAGATAGCTATGTTAGTGTGGACTCTTATCTTGCTGCAGTTCTGCAACTAAACTAGTGTAGCCAGAGAGAGAGGCAAGTAGATACTCAGTGCATCAATGGCAAAAACAAAGACAAACCAACAACAACGCTCCCTGCTTGCTTTTTGCAGTGATAATTGCCTGAGAAACTAATTAATAACTTGATATGGCCTAATAGAGATGGTTTATACTATATAGTATTGTTTATGAGGAATTGACATTAATACTGGATGTCTTCTTCATGTCTACTGCACTGTATCTTTATTAAGTTTAGCACAATTCCTGCTACTTTGCTGGGTGTGCATTAACATATCGTTATAATATAATACTATAAAATACATATATAATATAATAATGATGTAACAAATATTATTGTATATTATTGTATACAATGTTACTATATTTCAGACGGGCTTGAGCTCTCATGGGGATAGTGTAGATATTTCACCAGCTCAAGGTCTTTTCCTAAACCGGCAGGGCCATGTTAATTATGAGCTGCACAAACAGGAGGTAAGCGAGTCTTCAGTGTTCAGTATTTTCACTACTGTGAACTTCATTGATGTTGTTGTCAGCCTGACTTCCTCAGCTATATTGACCGAGGTTGAGGACCTAAGTTAACAATGTTGTTACAGAGACGATGCGACCTTAGAGTGTTTTAAGGTTTCCTAATGTTTTCTTGTTTTTTGTTTTTTTGTTTTATTTGTTTGTTTGTTTTAACCCACAGAGCATATCCAATAGGAGTTTTGGTGTGTAGCTACATGTGTTTGTACTCCAGTCTCGCCCAAGTGATCCTTTTCTCTCCTCAATACATGGTCTTGAATACCAAACAGGTTTTTTGTTGTTGTTGTTGTTTTGTTTTTGTTTTTCAGGAGGAAATTATTGCATTTTTCGCAGCTGTGATGAACTGTGACTGCAACGAAGTGAAAGAAATGCTGAGAGTGAATGTCTCACTGGTAGACTGTAAATTTGAGGTACATATGCTATATACATGCATCTTGTAGTTGTGTAAGGGCTTGGTATAGCACACACACACACACATACACACACACACTCACTTGATGCTATCATACTTTGATTTTAGCTCATTGTGTTCCTCAATTAATACACTAATATATACACAGTCGTTAACACAAATAACAACTGCCAGAGATGTATGCACATTCCAAAATAATCCAATGATGAAACACTAGATAATTTACTTCTTTAGTCTGATAATATACCACAATATAAAGATCTACTAATATCTGAGAGCTACCTGGATAAACCAGGCAGCTCTGTGGCAATTTTGTTTGCTACCAACTTGACTTTTTTTTGTTGTTGTTTTGCTTATTTATTTATTTATTTATTTTTTATTATTTTTTTTTTTAGGGGGGGAGGGGAGGGGGGAAGTTTTAACACTGGCAGCTACAAAGTCATATAACCTTGGTTGGAAATATAATAACAGGAGAAAGGAGAAAATGTGACTAAATACCAGGCAGGCCTATAGCCTGTGATATTTCAGCTTGGTTGGTACCAGCCATACAGTACGTTACTTCAGGCGTTTTCTAGTTACCAGGCAACCAGTTTGCTTGCGAATGTGCACTAGACAATGTTTTTGGTAATCGCAATGTGTTACTAAAGTGATAGCAAGTGTTTTGTCACATACAGTATTTACTGATTGCTCACAACTGTTTTACTTTACATGTGAGTAACGTTTTCTTCCGTCTCTTCTAAATCTTCCAGTTTACTTAAAGGTTATGGCGTCCTAGTGTGAAATCCTTCCATTGTGCATTGTGTTTGTTGACTGAATTGTTATGGCTTCATAGTTACTGTATGTATATTGGTAAATTGTATGTAAACAGTAACTGGCTTTACACAAAGTCCTGGCTGAATGAGACTGCTACTATAATGGATCTATTCACATAAAATAAAGTAAAATCATTTTATTGGTGCTAGTATTTGCTGATGTGAGGTTGTGTATTCCACAGACTATAACTTCTATCTGTTCACAGGAGATATAGAATAGACAGACAATCAGGTGTAACAACAAGTAAAAGAGTTTAAAGTCCACTCAAGTATGTTGTTGGACAGGCTAGAAATCCACACACCCTATAGGACAGACTTACCGTATTTCTGTTTAATTTCGTTCAATTAAATTTCATTTTTTAATATTTCATTACATTTTAATTTCGGAAATTAAGATTTATACGAAATTTTTTTCCCACGAAATTTGTTTTACACTAAAATTTCTGATCTAACCATGCGTGCGTGCATGAAATGGCTGAGTTGGAGCCTTAAGCACCTCACTGTTGGCAAGTGCAATAGCTCTAGATGGAACACTTGCTGATAGATCTCCATTTGCTTCAGGAAGACCCTCCCTGCGCGCGAAGTACCGGTGTAGAGACATGTCTTCCTTCTTGAGAGAAAAATGCTCTACTAGAGCGCGTGCAATTTTTCGTTCCTTAATTGTGACCCTATACGGGAAAATCGGGCACAACGCGGCCCCGACGAAAAAATTATTTTTGCACTTACACACTCCTCGGCAAGCAGATATTAAGCTCTTCAAGTTTTATCGCCGTAGCTTTAGCCATTCCCGCTATATATCACCTAACCATTCCCTTCGTTAGGCTTATTTAATACAATTTTAAGAACTAAATCGATCTTTTTGCGACGTCTACGCATGCCGCGTTGTGCCCGATTTTCCCATAGACGGTCACAATTATTCATATATCCAAATATTCATAAGAAAATATTTCATAACTTAAATTTTCCGTATAATTTAATTTCGTATACTATGCACATTTCGAAATTATATCAGCATCGAAATAAAAGTGATATACGGTATATTGTAGTAGAGTACACAACTATGTAGTTTACCACTTTATACAGTATTCAACCTGATTGCTCTAAACTGTTGTACTTTACATGTGAGTAACATTAACTGAATTGTTATGAATTGTATAACTATAAAGCCAAAGGAATTTGTGGCTCAGAAAAAATCAATGGTGCACTGGCATTTTATTAATTAAGGGCAATCAGTTGACCTATTAAGTCATATCCATCACCAAAGGTAACCCACCCCCATCCCCATCCCCATCCCTGCAAACTTGTAGCCCGTCAAAGTCTAATAAGGGCAACTCAGGTGTAATTCTTCACACAGCATGACTCTCCCTCCTCCCACTTCTCTAAGCCAAACAGTCAATATGTTCATTTGTAATGAGCTAATCAACTAGAATATTAACTCTAAAGTTTCTCAACCTAATGAAGTTCAATTATATTGCTTAGCAAAACACATGAAAATTGAAGTGTATCCTCTCTTTGATAGCATGCTAATGCCGTAAACTTAATGGCACTTAATCTTTTAAGTCTTTTTAAACAGTATATCCAGTAAATCTCTAACTTCTGACATTTTTTTTGTTTGCCCAAGTGTAGCAACAAGCATACCAACATGTAAGACAACAAAATTACTGGATTGATTTGCTAATTTAATAACTCTATCACATGTTTTGTCAATATTACACAATGTACATAATACATACGAACTTTTACGTTTGTTCATCTACAAACATGCATGTATACTAGTGATGTGCTTGAGCACAAATGGCGAGCGAGCCTAAAGACTATACTATTTTTATATGAATGGTTTTGACTTCTAACACTAAAGCTACTGAAAATAAGGTCCAGTTTTTAAATTTCGCATACACGGTAAAGGGATTTCAGTGCCATAGTAACAACTCTCTGCAACTGCTTGAATTGAAGGGAAAAAACAACAACAAAACAATACAAGTTATTTAAACGTTTTCTTTGTGATATTCTTTAGCTAAGTAGTGGTTGTAACACACAATGCTTTGACACAACTGGACATGCACCTACATAGACTTACCTTCGCAGTAGTCTAGTGGACAATGTATTTTCAAGTAAATATTGTTGCGCACGGCTTATAACCATGACAAAGAGCGCATTGACTTACCACCGCCACTAACTCGAATAGAAATGGAAGTCCCTTAAGTTTTCAAGTTTTAACTGCACCCGCAAAAGAATTCAAAACGGTAAACAATTCAATTTCTAGGGTGATACGGTTACTGATCGATAAACCAGAGGATTCTGTTTAGTGCAATTTGGGACGGGGTCGACATCCGAACTAACACAAAAACGCGAGGGTTAAAGTACAAAATGACATACGTACGTCCATACATGTATCTAAATAAACAAACATCCCTGATTTTCGATTGTGTTACCCCTGTAAGTGTCTCGCTCGCTCGCCAAATATACTGAAAATTGGCTTGATTTAATACACCAAGACTGTCTCACTTTGCTATGCTCGCTTGCCAATTACAAAATGTCACAAAAATTTGCCCTACCCCGTATATTATTAATTTATAGAATGCAGCTTTTGTGCAAAATAACTTATTGTGTCAGTATACTATCACTGCATGTCTCCGCAACACTATAACTAAACCGGTTGCAGGGGATTGAAAGAAGTCAAATAGGCTTCAAGTAGGCATCTTCGAGAAACTATGATGGGTGAATTGCGTGAGTATGTGGATTATGTAGACAAGTGAATTAGTTAGCTACGGTTGTTTCCCGCTGTTACTATAAAAGCCCGCCAAAAGATTTATTAGCGATGCTCTGTACATGACTCCAACAAGCTAGTGTTTCTAGCCTCGTAGCATGAGTTCTAGAGCTCACCACAGCTTAAACGTACAACTGTGCCATAAGCTAGAGCTAACCAACGTTTATCCATTTCAGCCATAATTTTTTTTTATTTAAATAGACCCGTAAGGCTTTACCCGTGGATACTGAAAAAAAAATTGTTCATCGCGTTTAGGCTGATTTTCCCAAAACCAGTCACATATGAAGTACTCCTTGTGAAAGAGCAAATGTGAGGGGGGAGGAGGTGAGTAGGTCCTACCAAGGCATTGTCAGCAAATGAAATCATCAGTGCTGACCTCCACAGTATTCGTGGTCAAAGCTGGTAGGTAACCTTTTGCTATAGTGGCCATTTGCAAAGGACTTCCAGTTTTCATTTTGAATACTGAGCTATACAATATCATTATATCTAGAGAGCTAAAGTTGACCTAAATATAACTTGTCTCCAATTTGCCTCTGTTTAAAGTAAGATGAAATTTTATGCACAAAGACCTTGATGAATGCTACAATATCATTTTTAAACTAGATTTTATTACCATGCCTACCACCCATTGCCACACACCCTTATATCCAGAATGATGGTCAGACTGCCCTCTATGCAGCTGTTGCTAACCAGCACAAAGATGTAGTGAAGATACTCCTGGAGCACAATGCAGATGTCACTACAGTGTACCCTAAGGTACTTGAAAACTTCTACTAGTATGTATAACTGCACACATACTGTACATTTATGTACTTTGTGAGTACACATATTTTCTGTATGCTCAGCTGACAGAATCACTTGTATTTGTATTGGCTGGTAGTAATAGCATGTGGATGTGACCAATTATAGCCTATGTTTTCCCACGTATATACAAGTATTGGAAGTTCAAATTTGAAAGTTGAAATGATTTGCCAGTATTAAGTGACATGGTACGTAACTGAGTGAGCTAATTAATGAGGCACTTGGAGTGAAGTATTTCTATATACACAGACTGGCAGGACTCCACTGGAAGAGGCAGTGGAGGGAGAGGACCCTGAGATAGTCTCTCTACTCATGAAGGTGGAGTCCGAGGCTAAAGCTAAGGTAAGAAGATATGTATGTGTGTGTATGTATGTATGATAGGACTGATGATGATGATCTAATGTGTGTAACTGAAATTCCTTATAAGGCAAAACTTTTAGATTTGTTATGGCGTTAATATAGCTACTTATGGAATGTTAATGTGTTGGTTTACATAGTATGTTTACGTCATAGTGTAATCAACAGCTAAAGCATAAATAGTGGCATATAAAGTTTATGATTCGAATTACAAATCATATTTATCTTGGTCAGTAAACAGCAAATTGGCCGTGTTAAATAAATAGGCCCTATTAACTTGTAAGAAAGTCTGAGTTACACACTTACCTCGCATTGTAGCTTGCTCTTGTTAAGTAGCCTTGAATAGCAACAAATTCCTGAGCCTAAAATGTACCTGAATATCAAGTAGAAGGCTAGAGACTAAGTCACCAAATTGAAAATTGCTTTTTGTTTACATTCATCTGAGGTACTGCACACGTGGTTGGCTGGGTTTGAGCGTGTGACTAAATCCCGCCACATGTAGTGTGGGAAATGTGTGATTTTATTTATTCCCATAGAGTATATTGAGTTTGAAACTGCACTTCCTGCTGGCTCTGAATTTATTCAAGGGAATTTTTTGTACCGCTATGACACGAGCTTTCGAATGGTGCAAAGTTCAAAACATGCCAACTCAACCTGGACATACTATAGTTTAGCTACTTCTGGAAGGTTAATTTTGTTTACATAGTATACAGTCATAATTATCTGTCCATTCACCAGATATATCTCAGTTCTGGTACCTACTCATGACTGACTGCACATGTCCTATGTCATTGGTAGCTGCAAATTACCAGATATGGTAAAATAGATCTAATAAGCTTACTGGCAAGCCAGCAAGCAATGGAGCGTTGGAAATGAGTCGGGTTTACTCTGCTGTATTAGCATGTGATGTGTAGTTGCAATTGGTTTTGAGTGACTAGGTCAAATGGTAAAGTATCATCACAAGTAAAATTTGCTAATGACCAATGCCAAAATAATTCCAAGTTTTGTGCATTTTGTATAACCAGTCTAAGGTGACTATCTGTTCCAGGATATTGGGTTGGGGGGAGGGAGCAGAAATATTGTTCTGCGTAACTATGTATGAATATTAATGAGGACTGTGTGAATTATGTTCCAGAGTAAGCAGTTGTTTGTGGTGAAGACTCCAGATGAAGTCAAAGACTTAGTGACGAGATATAACGCCGATACTAACTGCAGGAACACAGCACATGCCACGCCCCTCATAGTTCACACCATGGCTGGCCGCGTAGACATTGTGAAGAAGTTGATTCAGTTGAGAGCTAATGTGGATCTCCAGGACAATAATGGATACTCCGCCTTAATGCTGGCCAGTAAAGCAGGACACATAGAACTAGTGAGACTGCTCATCAGCTCTGGGGCTATTCTAGACCTGAAGGAGAAACAGGTGAGATCTTTCAGCCATTGTATGTACTCACTGAGTCCATATGCTTTAAGTTGTTTGTGTGTATGTGTGTTGTGTGTAAATATGTGTATGTATGTGTGTGTGTGTTGTATGTAAATATGTGTATGTATGTGAGTGTGTGTGCTGTTAAAATATGCCAGGCCCCTTTAGGTGAGAAGTTTTAATCCAAGTCCCATATTGTAGTTTTTATTTTAAGTTGACTGGATCTTATGACAGGACGTGTCAGTATTTTATCTGTCCATATTCACTTCGCAGTACTGAGAAGCATAGGCGAGTCACTTAATAATTTGTGCAAGTACTAACAGGTCTAAATGAATTCACTTATTTCTCTAGTGAAAGAGGACTCAGAGTGTTTGGCATTGACTGTAGGATTAGTGTGTTACATAGCTTAAAGCTGGGTCTAGCATGAGATTAAAACTTAATCATTAAGGGTGGCCGCACACCGCCTACGCAAATTTTCTGTTGATAGTTGCTATGCACGATTACTACTATTGTATCCTTATAGGGGCTTCTCCACTACAACACAAGGACAAAGTACCTGCCGAAGGCGCCGTTCACTAATTTTAGAGCGAAGTCTGGAGGAAAATATCGGGCCCGGTTGTAAAACTTTGTAGCACTTTTTTGGAGCGATGCGGTAAGTTGGAGCTCTGCAATTTGGTACACTACTAGCCAAGCCGATACTCTACTGCAAGACAATGAGTTCTTCTCCATTTCAATATTACTTAATGATTTATTCGTAATTTTTCTTTTTATAAGATAAAAAATTCTCGTTGTGGTGCAGTTCTTTTTTTTTTTTTTAGGTTTACCCGTGTGTAAAAAAAATAGTCGTTCTCACTATTAGATTCCAAGAAAAACTGATACAAAATTTGGAACTTTAATTCCACTCGCAATTCTTAAGAAATAGCCCCACCCCCACGTCTCATACTTGAACCCCTCCTGCTTACCCGAACCTCTCTGAACCCCTCCTCCTTACCCGAACCTCTCTGAACCCCTCTTCCTCACTCGAACCTCTCTGAACCCCTCCTCCTTACCCGAGCCTCTCTACTCCCGCGAGCAATTTTTTCCCAATTGGTTTGTATTGGTTCTAAAAGAGTCCTCCTATATCAAGACTAAACTAACATCAATACAACAATGACAAGAGAGTCAGAAGAGAGAGCAGTTTCTTGGAGATAGCTTTAATTCGTTCCTCAGAAATCGAGCCTGCTGGATCCATCTGCTTGAGTTTAGGTGCGCAGAGCCCGGAGAACGGCTATAGGAGGAGAGGCAGCCTGGTGCACCTTGCCGCGTGAACTCAGACAACGTATGGAGTGTTGCTGTAAACGGATATGAGACAACAAGAAGCTAAACTAAAACACCACAACTTCGCAAAAGTATACTTCTGCTACTACTGTGTGATTGTTTCTGCTCACGTATTATCGAATGGTGGGGTATTGGCGGGGAATAAATTAATGTCCGGATCTACAGGCGGTGCGCGTTACTATGTGCGGCCACCCTTAATCCTTTACTACATGACTTCAGTAAACATAGTCATGTAGTACTTTCACCGACTGTATCCTTTATATGGTGGTCCGACAACTTGCTATGAAAAATATTACTATTTTAGTAAATGTCCAACAAAATTAAGTGACTTTTAGCACAATGTGATGACACCTTTCCATATATTAACGATCATCTAACATAATTGACGACCCTTTACCATAATTGAGGATCCTTTACACTAATTGGTAGCCTTTGTGGTTCTTTACTACCATAGATTTTACTACCATATACAAAATGGATTCACTCCTGAAAATTTTGCAGTTAGGTTCATGATTGAGGATTGATAATTGTGTGATGTGCTCTATTTGTAGAACGGCTACACTTGTTTGATGTTTGCCATTACTAATGTGCATGTGGGAGTGGTCAAGGAGCTGGTTCTGGCCAATCCTATCCTCAGTCTGAGAAACAGGGTGAGTCAACAAGGCACTATAGATTTTTTATAATAAATCTTCCAATATCTATTGTTATAGAATTTTAATTGCTACTTTAATTTTTTTATTTAATTCTTTGATAGACTTTTCGGATATGCGTTTCATTTTATATAAATTTTACTTTTTTGTGCAGGACAACAAGTCAGCATATGATTTAGCCAAGGAAGGTAATAATCCAGATATCTTGGAGGTTGTGAAGATTCCGACCAGCAGCAGTAGTTCTTCTAGAAATGATCCGTTTGTGCAGCTATTGTCCAATTACATGAGCGCCAAGTCCTTCAATCCCAGACCCAGTATAGTACCAGCTCAGGTATATATTCATATTCTAGCAATTGTATAGATATACTACTTCTATTTTCACGATTCCTTTTCCCTTCACTGGTCCTTTTCTTTTCCTCTATTCTCTATTTCCCCTTCTTTTCTTCTACTTTTTTCCTTCTTTTTTTCTTTCCCCCTTCTTTTCTTCTTTCCCCCTCCCTTTCCCCCCAACAAATGCTTTCAAGGATTTGATGTTATCAGCTACAACTAATATTTAATAATTCTAATTTGATTTATCACAATTAATGTACCATTCAGCAATCACAACCTACAAAGCGTCGTCCAAAATCAGGAAAATTATTGGATTTCAAGACCTACAAGTCACCTTTGACGTCAGCCACACCTGATGAGTCCAGCTCAAGCAAAGCTGAGCTGGAAAAGTGCTATAAAAGAATTGCAGACCTTGAAATTCGCGTACATGACCTGTCCATAGCAGCTAGTACAGTAAGTAATTTAGAAGTGCGGTAGGGATTGTGGATGCATGATTATTATATGCTGCATGTTTTGGTCAGGTTATAGCGTATTGTGGAATGTTTTAATTTGTAAGTTTCCTAAAGTACTTGATAGTGTAAACCTAGAATGAACGCACTTTATTGTACACTGTCGTGGTGGAATATATCTGATTTTCGCTTGTGATGTGTTGACAAGTTCAGAATGTGTATATGCTTGTAAAGTAGTGAAAAACACTACAAGCAATGAAATGGGTGGAAAAGGTGGAGTTTAATAAAATATTTAAAAAAAGAAAGAAGGGAAATGTTGAGAAAATGAGTAGAACAAATAGGTAAACTAAAGGAAATAGGAATGAGAGATAGAAGGCAATACTGACCATTTTTAGTCACATTATTGTGTGTTTATTTCCTATGATTGGCGAGTGAGTGAAGCAAGTGAGGCAACTGGCAGTCCAGTGTATTTGCATGTTTTCATGTGGGTTATTATAGTGTTGGTAAGTTAGGCTGTGCTTATGGTTTCAATATAGTGCAGTTTGTCCTGTACTTGTAGCTAATTCTTGAGTTCTGTGGTTTTAATGATCATAAGACTTGCTTTAGACTCATACACAACTCTGGCATTAATTATGCTCCACCATGCAAGAGCTTCTTGTTTTATTTTTATACTCTTGATATTGTACCTTTCAGTCCCATTTCTATGACGACCAGTTGGGTAACATGAAAAGTCTATATTTATGTATTTTTAAAATTTCTTTTCTGTAAAGACATTTTGCAAGAGATGAATTTAAAAAAATGTTTATCTGACTGTTTCAGAGCTCCTACTGTATGTAGTTCTGACAGAGTACACAACTTATTCAGTTTCTATTAGATGGATTCTGAGAATCAAGATTTCAGTTTAGAAAGTACTACGTCAGTACAATGTGCTAATAAAAGATAGGAGAGTTATATTGGATAATGGATAGAGTGCTATATGGCGCAATTTGAGGGTAAATGAAAACATGAAATACTGGATAGAAAATGTCGGTTGATATACTAGAACTAACAAGGTGTCATTACAACTTGTGTATATTACTAAACTGATAAAGTGTTCCTAAGCAGGTAAGCTTTTCTACACTGGTAACAAATTCTAAACTGGTACGGAATTCTAAAAAATTTCTAAACTGGTGAGGTTTTCAAAACTAATGGAAATTTTTCTAAACTGGTAAGGTATTCGAGACTGGTAAGGTAACAGTATATTCTATATTTTGAAGTGCTAAGGTATTCTAAACTACTAAGGTATTGATGGAAGCATTGTATGAACATATCTTGCAAGACTTAATGTGTCATTATATTCCTCGTTTTCAAACTTTTCTTTAGGATCCTCAGAGAGAGGAAGACGAGTCCTACATGGATAAGGGTCGTCTGGAGTCAGAATACAAGAAACTCAAAGAAGCCAAAAAGAAAGCAGAGCAGTATGCTGTGGAAGCTAAACAAACTGCTCAGAGGCTATGTGCAGAGAATTTTAAACTCAGGGAAGATTTGAATAAAGAAAGACATTTCAATGAACTCACTAGGAAGACTATAGTGAAGGAGGTGGAGAAAGAAGTAGAGCTGAATGCCAAGAGAGAGAAGCTAGAGCTGGTAAGGAGGTCTGTCTTTCAAGAAGAAGTAGCTGAGAGGGCTTATCAACTTGTTCAAAATGACCCCAATCGAGGAACCATTTATCAGAAAGGTATGTATAGGTTGCTATTTGTATATTTTTATTAAACCATCACATCATTAATTTGAGGGGTGTTAGTCTTAAAAATATATGATGAGTTTTGTCATTTCTTTGAATGAAGTGGAAAAAATACCCATTGGTGTATTATGTTTGATGTCGCTGTTTAGGCCTACCGATGCTTAACTTTTAATTAAGTCCTTTTTGAATTGGTACCCTGAATTACATTATAGACTGTCCGTTGTGTTTAAGAAATAGCTACTTTCCCCCCTCAGCATCCACCAGTAACTGTGCAGCTTATTTTTTGTACGGTTGGAGTTACAATGGCACTGTGGTTTCACACAACCTAGTGTATAGTAGACAAATACATATTTAATGTAGTCTACAAGCTGCAATAAAATTATTTAGTCGGTAGTCTCTGTACTTTTCTGTGAGCCATTGTGTACTAATTCTTTACAAATTAAAACTTCATTTTGAATTTTGATTTATTTCATTTATTCATACCTACTCTATCTTCTTGTCTCACACTTTTTTCCTCCTGGACTCATTATGCTCTTCAGTATTAAAAAATTATTGATTATTTTCTCTTATTTGTAGTGCCATTCACTGGAGCTGAGATTAAAGAATTGATCATGTCCAAATCTATTAGAATTAACATGTACCATGTGGTAGTGGATGGATTGCCTGACTCTGGTAAGAGCTCATTGTGTTGCCAATTGGGTATTGCTGACAAGTCTCAAGTTCCCAGTGGAAGTGGTGGAGCAGGATCTGTACCAGGAATAGATCTGTATGAGGCCATACTCAGCCATGCTACTCTCAGCCATCCAGACCACCAGTGGACAAGTTTCACTGACCTCAGAGGAAAGGATGGACCTCCGGTGGACATGCTAGCATTAGGTCTGCTCTATTTTTTAGTCGGTCAACACCAGATACCCAATCCAGAGGCTATCACAAAAGTCGATTCACTACTTTTTGATGATCCCATTGTTCAACAATGTTTCATTGAAATGTGTCAGTACTTGCAGAGGTTATCGGTTCAATTTACCACAAATGAAGCATTGCAGAAAATTTTAACGGGACCTTTTTCTCTTGTTAATGTCTTCAATATTTTTGAAAACAAACCAATGCGTGAGATTCTGCAGACAGCTCGAGGTCAGCACCCTAATATGCTTCTCTTGGACCTTATTGATATTCACAAATATAACAAAGCAACATTATTGAAGAATGGAAATAAGAAATTTTATAGATCTACTCTGCACCATCTTGTAGCCGGTATTGAGGGAGCCTCCCATGAGAAGCCACTCTGTCCTAGATGTATAGTGGTGGGTACACACATTGACGAGGTGAAAAGTGAAGAGGAAATGAAGAGAAATTCAAGAGAAGTCATGAAATTAGTGGAGACCAAAGCTAGTGATATGGGAGTTCCCAATGGAGTCATTCACCAGAACATGATAACCTTGGACACCAGGAATTCGAGTCAGTGTAAACAGGTTAGCAACACCATTGTGGACATTGTGTCCAAATATAAGGATATGTTTGAAGTGGACATTCCTCTGAAGTTTATTTTATTGCGATGGTATCTTCACAAACTCAAGCAGCAGTACATGACGAGAACAGAGCTAATCGTACATGCTAAGAAATGTGGTGTTGATGAAAAAGATGTTGATAGATTTTTAGAGCTCTTTAGAGCGTGTGCATCAATAATCAGTTCAGAAGTAGAGGGTGAGTTTCTTCATGACCATTTCATAATGAATCCTGTGGAGTTTCTGAAAGAACTCTATAAGCTATACACAATGAAAGAAGATGGTACTATTCCTCATGAATACTTGACCAGCACTGTGAATGGAGTGGTGTCACTTCGCACATTGAAGTCATTATGGCAGGGGCAGGCTGGCGAAATGAGTGTCAGCGATTTCTTTATTAAAGTCATAGATAATTTTGGTATGCTAACTGATATAGGAAATGATGAATATTACATCCCATCTTTAAAGAGTGATTATGATGAATCAAGTCTACATCCAGACTCTCTTGTCATTACCTCTAGTCGGCCGTATTTCCCACTGAGAAAGCAAACTGAATTTATCAAATATTTCCGAAATAGTAACACATTGAAAGAAAAAGTTAATTTTTGGCGCACTTCTGATTCTGGCAAAAATTTCTGCAATGTTACTTATTTTTCTTGTAATCATGAAAAAGTTTCAACTACATTAAAAGTTCGTTTTTCATTCCAATTTATTGAAGTTTCTGTTGAAGAAAAGAATCCTGGCATTTACAGTTTATTGAAAACAGCTTTGGTAGACATTATGAATACTATTGGTAAAGGAAGATATAGATTCTCTTTCAACATCATGTGTCCAAATGCAAAGGATCACTTCATACCTTTTCAGATATTAGGCAGTTCTATAGAGAAATGCCCAAAATGTCAATTTCAGATAAATAATAAGGACGAGAAATTAGCCAACAGACTGCTATGGGTACAATCTGCATTCCAGAGACCTCCTTATTCAGTAGTACACCCTGATGGTAAATGTACTAAGCAATAATAGGAATTTTCAGTTGTTGTATACTTGGTGCAGTTTTAAGGAAATTTTTTAACGTCAATGATACAAAAAAAAAAAAGCTTATTAATCAAAAGTATTTTTATCCTTTTTTTGCTGTTGTTGAGCCAAGTAATTAAGTAATAGTAAGATGAATATCACAGCAGAAATAATGTGGTATATATTTGTCTACTGTTACACCTATGTTTACAAAAATATGTACTTATTAAGTTTGTTTCAGCTTTGTATTTCTAATGTATAAAATACTGAGTAAAATCTAATGTGTTCTAGCTGTACACAGCTGCAAATAGATTGATTGTTTCTTTTGTTTCTCTTCCCTTCAGATATGCTAAATGTTTCAAACATTTTGGCAATTAGTGCGAAACTTCCAAAAGCATCCTCGTGTGACAATATAATGAAGATCTGTCAGGATTTAGATAATCTTAACAGTTCCCACAAATTGCCTACCTCGACCAGTTTGGACCAGAGCTCTCTAGAACACAGATCTATTCAAGACATTTTGTTCCATGTTATATACAAATGGAAATGTCGCAATTTTAGAGCATCTTCAAAGACTCTGGCTCAAACACTCATGGAGTTGGGACATTACAAGGAAGCCTATTCAATCGATCCAACATGTAAGCTGACAATCATATGATCATGTGATATCTTCAGCTACTGATACTGTGATACATGAGATGATAGAAAATAGGTTGCGATTAACTGTAAACTTATAGTTGGTAGTGTTGCTAAGTATGTCCAGGTTGAGTTGGCACAACCACAAATGTGGCAAAAGAGGAAAATATATATTTTTTTTTTTTTTATATCCCATAGACATTTTTATTGAGTTTTGAAGCAGCACTTTCCTGCTGGCTCTGAAGTTATTAAAGGGAATTTTCTGGAATGTTTTGACACAAGCTTTCGAATGGTGTAAACTCCGGAAGCGTAGTTGCTTTCATTCAAAGTTCTTAACGTTTTTTACTGCACCAACTCAACCTGGACATATTATTGATAATCATTGGCCCTTATATTGCATTTAATACCGAAAATCTGAGTGTATATGGATTATCAAGTACACTCAAACCTCTCTTATTGGGACAGTCTGGGACCAAAGGGTGTCCGTAACTAAGAAATGTCCGTAACTCAGAAATACTTAATTTATTCGGTGATAAACCGTGTATACAATTAATTATTTGATAATTGAATTCGTATATTACTTAAAATTAACAAAACACCTGTAAATACATGAATCAATTTATTTAAAATATGAAGTGATTTTAGTTTACTTCATAGATTTCAAGCTACGCTGAGCTGCAGTGTCTCTCCAACTTTTTACCAGCACAAGATGTGCAGGGTGTGTGTTGCCTTTGGACTCCAACCACTCCAAAGCAGTATCGAAAGCAGCACAAGCTTGCGATGGAGTAACTGCATTTGAAGAAGCTTCATCTTCATTTTTGGACTCAGATTCTTCTCTCTCTTGCAAAACATCTTCTACAATTTCTTCATCGTTCATGTCCAAATATCATTCACTGTAGTGGAACACCAAACTGTCCAGACACTGCCTCACTGACTTCCCTTTCTTAACTTCTGATTATTATCTCCAGCTTTCTTTCTAGAGTTAAAACGCTACGCTTGCGTTTAGTTACCGCGACCTTGCCTTCACCACCGCTGGTCGTTGAGTTCTTAGAAGAACTAGCAGCCGCACTGCCTTTCAAAGAGTTTTGAGAAGAACTAGCAGCGCCGCCGCCGGTCAACGAGTTCTGAGAAGAACTAGCGGTAGACGCACTAACTGCCTGTTGATTTCCCTGCTTCATCTCCGCACACAACGCTATGATCAAATACACTCGAAGTGCCACACGCGAAATATTTTCCCGATTTTATTCGTTTAATTTAGTAGCTTTCCAACTACACTGACGATCCGTACGCAGTCAATAATTTTAGTTGGTGTCCGGTAGACAGAGGTGTCCGTAACTTAGACGAACGGATAAGAGAGGTTCGAGTGTACGTAAATCTAATATTGTATGGTCAGCACTTTTGTTCAAAAATAGTATGTGAGTACAGTTATAGTTTTCATTTTGTTTTATGTAAAGTTTTATTGTTTCATATTATTTGTAATAATTATGCAGTATACAGCAAGCAAGACCAATTGGAGTTGACAGACAAACAAATACTAATTGTATCAGACTGGTGGCCTGCTGAACCTAACACTCTAGCAAAGATTCTCAAAGTGAAGTTTTCTAAAGATGATTCAATGACCGATACAGAACAGTGTGCTAGTATTATTAAGAAGTGGATGGAAAGCTGTTCAAATGCTAATCAATTTACAAGACTTATAAAATTATTAGAACAAAATGAATACTACATTCCAATCGAACTTTTCAGAATGAACATCTAAAACACAGTACATGTATATCTATTAAATATTTTGATTACTGTAGTGTGTTCATTAAAATGTATCTCAAGTAAGACAATTTATATAACAGTGGTCGTTAAGAGGCTAAGATAGCACTTTGGGTACTGGTTAAATAAACTGTTGCCTTTGTAAAGGTATGTTTTGTTTTACTGAAGTCCTCTTTGGTATACATTTTTCATTGCTCTAATGAACCCTGAATTCCTTTTCTCTTGTTCTCTAGTTATTCTCTAGTAACTTCACCTTCTAGTCCTCTAAACCGTCCTCCTTTAGCAACATCACATTTTAGTTCTCCTTCTAGTTCTCCTGTGGTAATAGTAACCTCGCCTTCTAGTCCTCCTCTAGTAATGTGCTCACCTCTTCGTCCTCCTCTAGTAACCTTCTCACCCTTTCCTCTGTAAGTGACCTCCTCACCTTCTGGTCCTCATCTAGTACCGTTCTCACCTTCTAACCCTCCTTAGTTACCTCCTCACCTTCTAGTCTTCCTCCAGTAACTTCTAGTCCTCCAGTAGCGTGCTCATCTTCTAGTCCACCTCTAGTAACCTCTTCACTTTATTAGAGTCAGTTCAATAGCTTATCCTTGAGATGCAATGGGAAATGAGCTGCTTAAGCTTCTCCCTTTGACTTTGTGGTCCCTGTCTCTAAGCATCATCTTTCTTCTCCTTGGTGAGAGACAGGAGTTGCATAGACAACAAGTTACAGTACATAAAGTCATTGTGTGCGGGCCTAGCAGAACCTACACCTACATTTAACTATACTACATGCACTTTATTTTTGTAAAGCCTCACTGACCGCTCGTGGCAAGATGCGGTTCATGCCCATGCCAATCGTTGTTGTAAGTATTACATTCTCTTATTAGTTCTCATATTTTCCTAGTTTGAATAACTGTTATTATCAAACCACTGAAGTTCAACTGACGGCGAGCCTTGTACCAAGACAGACGACAGGGCAGGATAGTCATTCCCAACAGGTCCCCTCACTGGCTACACAACTAGGCCTAATTTACGACTCGGGCTGTCTTTCTTAACTGCCGTAGTCAGTGCAAGCGAGATCATTTGCCTTCCTCTTCTTAAGCCCCATCTTCTCTGTCTTCATGAGCTCCTCCCTCTTCATTCTCTGTGAGAATCGCTTTCCAGGGATAGCTGTGCAGGCATTACTACAGTAACAAACATCTTTAAGATTTTTATTTTTTTTTACTCCAGAGTCTAAAGTGATTTAATATGTGGCTTTTTATGTAGTTTGTCATAAGTAATTGTATACTACTGCTGCTACTACTACTACTACTACTACTACTACTACTACTACTACACTGCATTAACACTTACCAAGAGGTGATGCTGTGGCAAGCTGTTTCAGCTCATTACACAAAAGAACCTTCTTGTTTTCTGGAAGATAATCAAATAAACGGTTTATGTTGTGTAGGAGGTATTTTTTTTCTAGTGATGGCCACCAGCCCATGCATTTGGGGAAGTTCAAGTATTGATTTTATTTATAGTTAACAATGGTGATACACAATTAGGAAAAGACAATGGTTGTGTGCACAAGGAACACGAACCGTTCCACAACCAACCACCTCAAGAACTCTATTTGTCTCCAACAAATATCCATTGCAACAGGTTGTTGTCGCTAAATTGCTTTCTTGCTGTGCCCATGTAAGACATTGCTCCAGAATCAGCAATCCAACTGCCAGAAGGACCAACAACCACAGCATGACTAACTACAACCTCTCTAGCTGAATAGCTGCCAGGATGGCCTCATTTATATCCTTGCTGCTGATACTTGGTTCTCTTGTTAGCAGCAAACTTCCAAGGGGAGTAGGAACGAGGGGGTAGGGGGGGGGGGGGGGGGGGGTGCTGGTTTAGCCACCACAATAATTCTGACAATAAATTATACTGTATCATACTGTGTACTGTTGCTAGAATACTGTTTTCGTTGATGAATATACAGTCAATCTGTAAATAACACCATGCACCTTACAATTCTCCATTCATTCACATACGTTACAGATTAATTCAATGATTTCTTTAAGTTGTGGCTTAAGGGCAGCTGTATTTGGAAGTAAGCACATAATTATGCTAAGAAACATGGCTGCTCAAAAGTAGATAAATAGTCCAGTTATTTTATAGTTTGACCTTAAATATTGCTACACAAACTTTTTCAAGTGTTTCTAGTATAGAAAAACTTGCTTTATACAATACTAAAATTCTTGAGAAGTCCTTTGGGGAAAGTATAGAAAATTCCACTATTATAGTATCATAATTATTAACGATGATTGAACTTAGATCAGAACTCATGAAGTCACCTAGTGGTGAGTAAAGAGATGTTGATAATGCCATTCTAGCTGGCATGCAGGGGAATACACTCGGTCACACCATAGACACCAAAGCTGGAGTGAAATGAATTAAGTTACAGTTCAGAGAGACCCATAACTCATTATTCAGATTCATATGCCAGCAAATTGGAGTTCACACAGATAAATGAATGCAGACTTATCTTTTTTGGAAAGTACTAATGTATATCTTATTATTATTACTAGTGTGGCAAGTGAGCCTAAAACTACACTATTGTTAAATGATTGTTTAAACTTGTAACACCCAAGCTACAAAAAGGTAGAGCTTGTAAATTATGTATATACGGTAAAGGGTATGCAATGCTGCCATAGTAACCTTGGACACAACTGTTTGAATTGAGAAATAACAAAACAAGTTATGTTATTTAAACATTTTCTTTGTTATATTCTTTAAGTGGTAGCTTTACACATAATACTTTCACACAACTGGCCATACCTACACAAGACTTACTTTCGTGGTTAGTCTAATGGCCAATGAATTTTCAAGTAAATACTGCTGTGTAGGGCTTATAACTATGACAAATACGTATTAACTTACCACCGCCACTAACTTGAATAGAAATGGAACTCCAGTAAGTTTATAAGTTTAACTGCACCTGCAAAAGAATTCAAAATGGTAAACAATTCAATTTTTAGGATGATATGGGTAACAATCGATAAACCAGAGGACAAAAATGACATACATACGTCCAAACATGTAAACTAGTGGTGTACTTGAGAACAAATAGCAAGCGGCCTGCCTAGTTAGGTAATATAAAACTAAGTATTGTTACTACTAATTTATATTTTAGCTTAGTTCATGCAAAACAGTAATTTTAGCAAACAAATGCAGAATTATTCTCTTACCTGAGTAATCATTCTGACGACCTCGTTTACCAGTAACTCTTGAAAAGCTCTCAACTACAAAAAAAAATAAAATAGGCCAGCGTTATTTTTGTAATTTTTGCCAACAAATATGGAATTGCTTACTCACCCCACCTTCCCCGGAGTAGTGGTAACTCCCTTAGTAAGCCATTCTGACTACCAGTGGTTCTGGACAACCAACAAGTCGAAGTGGCACTGAGCAGCCCCAAAAAACGGCGAGGTTTTGAAATGGCGTCTGGTAAAGGGTTTTCAGTGCCATAGTAACCAGTCGCTAGTCTCGCGCGTGCCATACCCTTGCTGTATAAAACTTATGTGGGTGGGTGTGGTTTACTTAGAAACTGGGAGGGGTCCAATGTGCAAAATACTTGTTCATGGCTTCAGCTCTATAGTTTATAGCCAGTTTTTGCGATGGATGCAGTTGATGGAGCAGTAATGGAATATTGTTCTGGCTGTGGGAAAGATGTCTCCACTCAGCAGTCGAATAGCACGCGTAATTTCGCTATCAATTTTATTTTCCTGCGCACGTAGGCGTGGCTAAGACTACAACGATTTTTAGGGAAAGAAGCGGGTAACTTTGGCTGTCTAGTTTGCTCTTCTCTGGGTCTCTATAGACACACTAAGGAGTTATTGGAGTAGAAATATCTCACCTGAAGTAAACTGAGACTTCATTGAGGCCTTAGAGGTAAGTCATTGTCTTTGGTGGTTCTCTGTTTCTAGTCAGGTAAAAATGGCAGCCATATTTGAGAGATCTAAAATCTCTTTTGGGGAGGAATTAGGTGAGGGACACAGTTTTAGTTAAGGTTAGTTTTTTTTACAGTTAACTAGTCTTACTTTGTCAATTTATTGAGACTTCAAGAGCATTGAAACAAAAATGTCAGACACATAAAGTGAAAAAAAACACGTAATGAACTGGAATTTGAAACTAAATGTTAATGTTTTGTTCTTGAAATTCAGGAAATACTATTTCTTCTTCAATTTCTTCTTCTGAGTCGTCACTGCTTGAGTCTGATTCTAGAGATGATGACATAGAAGAATCAGTCATGTCACAGCCTCTGTGGACTTGCTGGACGTTGGTGCAGTTTTGGCAACTACAACCGGGTCCACATGAATGCCCGCCTTTCCTGCATCCACAACGCTGGGAAGTACACCCCTTCTTATAGCTACACCCCTTAGTTAGGAAGGTAATTGTTTCTAAAACTAATTTCTGGACACTAGGGCATTCCCAATCAAATACATAATTGCCGTCATTGTTCTTTGTCCAACCATAAAGATCAGGCTGGGGAAGAGAGTCGTGTATGTCTTCCTTGAAAGAGTTCAACCACATCTGAGCAATCCAGCAAGATCTTAACCAGTGGTGCCACATAGATGTATGTGAGGGCATACGATCTTCTTCACATAATATTCTGTCTGTGGCAATTTCAGTGGATTGATTGAATTTTACATGTTGATGCGATGATGCACAACCTATGCTATTATCCCTCCTTTTCTGTTCATACACCTTTGGATTAAATTTGTTCATATCTCTTGGAGCATCAAATAGCATATGTACTTCATTCACTTTTGCCTGATAGTGTGGTAGTAGGAATCTATCAAATACAAACTTAGAGAAATCACATATAGTATGAGTATTTCTTAGAGGCTTGCAGTTAAGAAAAAACATGGCATCTAGTATGACTGTATCAGCCTTCCAATCGGTAGGGAGTGTGTCTGTTACCACTCGTGCTGTAGGCCCAGCAAGAAGTAGAGGCAGCAAGAAGTAGAGGCAGCAAGAAGTAGAGGCAGCAAGAAGTAGAGGCAACAAGAAGTAGAGGCAGCAAGCAGTGGAGGCAGCAAGAAGTAGAGGCAGCAAGCAGTGGAGACAGCAAGAAGTGAAGGCAGCAAGAAGTAGAGGCACAGTGAAGATGAATATACACCTAATATTTTTATTGCATTGTATTAGTATTGCATTGTATTATTGCCTTGGGGGGGAAAAAGGTACATACAAAAAGTCAAAAAAAAAAAATCAGTGTAAAGGACACAAACTTTAGTGTCTTTATTTGAGAGAATTAACATTATAGAATAACTTTAAGCTATTACTATCAACTCCATACCTACAAAACAAATTTGTCAGAAGCCTCAAAAGTGGTGGGGAGACAATATCCTCTATAACTTGACTTCCTGAAGTGGTAAGACCACATGGCGGAGTGGAGTGCTAAACCTATATATAAACATTGTTATGTGCTATTTTTATCAATGGGCATTGCTTCATACCAGAGTTATAAAAATAATACGAAAACTGTGGTTTTGTTGTTTGCTTAGCTGGGCGAGGAAATTAAATCTCGAGATTTAGAGGACTGCGCGCGGTTAGACTGTCAGCAAGAGAAGAAGCAGAGAAGATTATTGTCTGGCCGTAATGTACGGTATGTCTTGCAAACATTGAAGGATTTTATTGGCAAATTACAGGGCACCCAAGAGAGGTTAGATGGAGGCTATATATGTAGATCTTATGTGAGGCTGATAGAGAGATATAACAGTCTGCATGGAGAGCTGAGCAATAATGTAACGCAGGCACTCCCAGTATTTAGAGGTAGTAATACAATCCCCTCTGTACATCCAGTTTCAGTCACCCCAGGGCCATGCCCCTTGTTTAGTTCAGCCAATCCCTCAGACTCATCTGGCTCTACATCTGTTGCAGCTGGAACTGGATCGCCTTCACTTACAGTAAAGTTTTGCTTCTTATTATTATTATAAAACATTTATTTTGGTAATATATTTTAGGCTACTATTCACTACAAGTCAAGGTTGAAATCATTTCAGATTACACCAACCAGGCGACGAATTTGCAGGCCATTAATACGGAAGAACTACCAGTCCTTTTCCAATCAGTTTGCTCAGAATGCTTGTACAAGGAAGGCAATGATCAAAACAGTATCATGCATCCTAAGTGTCGTGAAATTGCAGGTATTTGTTCCGACAAGCATCATTCTGTAGTGCGTAGCAAATCAATAGAAGTCCTTTCATCATTTGACTGTAAGGAAATCATTGATGAGCTGTGTTCCCATGCACCCACACTCCTGTCGCTTTTGAGGGCTTGCTTAAAAACAAAGGCACCTAGAAGCAATGAGGATCTAATTTTGGCAGTGATAAGTGGAATAATACTCAAACATAGGCGGCCATCTTGTTCCCTCATACAGCAGGTGATCTCCTTGATCCTGTATGCTGGGCATTCAGCAAAGCAGGTATGTAATACTATACATGCTAATATAGTATGTATATTCTAAGTATATGAATGTAGGTCTACATGCGGCTACAGAAAGCTGGCTTATCCTTATCGCACACTGCAACAATCAATTTAGTGGACAGCCTTGGAGAAGACTTTGATACAGCAGTTCTGGAGTGGAAGAAAGTTGCTGAAGAGAAATTGGACTTGAAGGTATGTGATTGATAATACAGTACATCTCATAAAGTAAAGAAATTATATACATGCAGGATAACCAGTTGACTACCATGCAACCTTTCATTGGCTTTGGGATGTCACCTTCCCAAGAAGAAAGTGACAACCCAGATGCAGAGCTTAGCGATGACCCAAACTCAGCACCAACTTTTGAGCTCAATGATACAGCAGAGCTGAGTGATGACCCTGGCATGGATACAGCACCAACGTTGGAGCTTAGTGACAGGACACGACACCGACTCCAGAGCCAAGTGATGAAGCAGTAGAAATGCGTGAGGAAGGCTTGTCTATTAATGCTGGGTATAAGATTGTATTTGACAACATCGATAAAAATGTGAAACCACGATACATGCGCAGTGACTGCCAAACTCATTCTCTCCACTGTGTTCATGGATATGGTGTGAAAGACAGAATAGACTTTTCTGAGTATTCAGATGTAGCACCACAAGAAGTCAATGCTTTTGATGTTATCCCTACTGAAGAAGATTACAAGTCACTGAAAAGTGACTTTTCTGTGTTGGTGTCACGAGCAATTGTGAAGTTTCTGCCGTTTTTCAGCACAGACTACAAAAACTTAGCACAAAGCCATATTCCTCATAGATACTCAAAGGAAATGTCTGCAAAAAGTGAAGTGGTGAGTATTTTAACTGTAATGTGATGAGCAGGACTTGTTTGGAATGATTTTGTGTGGGGCAACAAATTTACTTACAATCTAACAATGCAGATTCCACTCGGAGTTTTGCTCAAGAATGAGACATCCTATGATGATATGACGGAGATTCTTGAGCACTATCAATTGTACGTTCCGTCTTTGAGCTGTGAGAAGTATATCCCTGACACAGGTGTGACTGATGACAAAGAATTCTTGACTACCCTACTTGGTGGTGACTACTTGTCGGTTTCTCGAGCAAGAGGTGCTCAGCTGATACGTTCAACATCTGAACTTGTGAGACATACCCTAGCAGGGATCTTGCCTGTAGCAGAAGATTGGCATGCTAAAGTGTGCTTCATGGAGGTAACTTTGTTGCACATTCACGCACAACGGGGAAAGTTTTATTGTGTGGGTGTAATTCAGATAGTGATTTTTTATTCATTACAGCTTTCAATGTACTTTTGCTAGCTATAGTAATTTAGAGGTACTGTTGCACCATAGAAAGAATTAAGGAAAAGAAAGAATACGAATGCAGTTTAGGAGTATTATCATGTACTGAACAGGGCCTGATAACTGTTGCCACATAGAAAACGCATTGAAGTACAAGATGTGGTGTAGGGCAATACTTCCCCATATCACCTGTATTCCCAGTTATTACATTGGGTTATCGCGTCCCCCCAGGTTATAAACTTGTTTATTGTGTTTACAGTGTCATAGCAACGGTGACTATGGTATTCCCACATGAGCAGTACATAATAAAATTATTATCCATTGGATACTGAGGAATATCATTTGTCTGATTGGCTGCATTTGCACTCGTGCCGAACTAAGCCAGTCGACTTGTGATATTCTCCAGTATCAAATGAATATTATATAAATAATATTATGTAAGACACAGTAGAGGCACCCCCAGGTTGATACGGACATTTCTTTTCTTCTTTTTTTAAATTATATTTCTTACCATATTAACCTACAACACAAAGCTACCAGTAAAAACTTGAGTATTAAAAAAATGCCACTATTTAGAAACAGCAGCACTCTGTTAAGACTTCCAGCGACTATATGGAGCTATGTCACTTGGATATTACTGTGAATGTCTGTAAACTACATCGGTTGATTATAACCATTAATAGTTGATGGGAAGCTTACACATTACACCGTTCATATGAATCCAGCCTTGTACTAAGCCCACAATTTTTTTTGCTCTTCTGCTGTTATTTGCAGCTTACAAAATTTAATACTGTCCATAAATTGCAGGTTGTATGGAAGAGGCTATTCAGTACTACATCAGGAATGGAGAAGGGTACTCTATATCAACTGAGGAATTTAACCAACAGGAGGAACGTGACAAAGCAAGTGAAAAGTGATGTAAATGCTAATGAAGATTTTCTGGAACTATGTGTGACTGGATACATTTTGGTTGCTGTGATGTCCTTCCTTGGTATGACAGCCATTGAGGACTCTCCCCTTCCTACGCTTGTCTCTCCAGACTTGTGGATGGAAGATGATTCTACACGTTGCACAGCACTAATGACAATTGCCTCTGCAATTGTAGAGAAGTATGTTGACCTGAAAGCAGAGTTTGGTGAGCCGTCACGACCTCAGCCAGCTTCTAGAAATTGTTCAAAGCTTGACTACAGCAAGGAAGTGATTAGTCTCGGTCTGTTACATCTCAACTTCAAGGATGCTGTAAGAGAGGGGGATGGTGATCGAATTCTGCGAATGTGGAAGTATTTTTTACTGCTTTTCAGAGCAACTGGGCATACCAACTATGCCATGGAAGCATTGACATTGTTGCTGCAATGCAATGTTTTTCTGCCACCCAACCTCGCAGAACAAATAAAATGGTCTCGTTTTATCAATGTCCATGGCCAACTTGGCAGAAATATAAGCTGTGATCTGCATATGGAACATCTAAATAGAGTTGTTAAATCTTCCATTGAAGTATTGGGAGCCAACAAGTCAGAAAAGGCAATTGTGAGAGCTGGGAAATGTGTGGGCAAGTTTATCAAGGTGTTGGCTGCATTTGATAAGCAAGCTGATATACGCGGAAGGAGTGGAGATCACAGTGAGAAATCTTACACGAATGATTTGCATCAGGTGATTGAACAGTTGCTGGTATCAAATACTCTAGATTCATCATAATAATATGCACAAATCATTTTCCAAGTTAAGACCTAATTTAATACGAAACTTATCAGAACAAGAACTTAAAGATTGGATTATAAAAATTGGGTTTAACTATTCATCATGTCATTAATTTCATCTGTTGTTATAATTGAAACATTAAATATTACATAAAAATATTTTTAAGTTTTGAGCACATTGTCCACATTCACATGAGAGCCGGCAAACATCACAACATTTGCACCCAGTGCAAGTGAAACTACAGCCATGAAAATCTTTAAAAAGGACCTTTCGTCTACAAATACTAGACTTATTTGTACATGTGTTGTGTTGTGTATTGTTTGTTCGTTCAAATCTGAAGCACTCTTTAGTATTGTAGCACATGATAGTTCACCGTCTCTCCCAGCTCTACCACTTTCCTGCACGTACATCTCAGCATCTGTAGGCACACCCCAGTGAATTACATGGTGTACGTCGGGACAGTCGATTCCCATGCCAAATGCGATGGTAGCAATGACAATACGAAGTACTGATGGTTTTGTAAATTGTGAAATAATCTTGTTCTTTACAGTCTCGTGTGTACAATGAGTATATATATCAATAAGTCTATTTATTACGAAGTTTGGAGATCCAGGCGGTTCGGTCATACGTTCACCAAGTTTCTGTTTGAAGTACGAGTAAATAGTAATGATGTTGTTGTAGTAAGATTTACAAAAGATTATCATCCTATGCATACTTATTCCTTCAACCTTTAACTTCTCCACAATTTGTTCAAAATAATCGCCAATATCCTTAGGCTTATCCAATACCATATAAATAATGTTGTTCTTAACTGGTGGAATATAAATAATTCCTGGTAACTGCATGCTTAAACTGTCAATTATGAATTTTCTGGTTGTTTTCGTTGCTGTGGCTGTTAATGCCATTACTCGTACACATTCAGGAATAATACTACGTATCTCACCCAACTGAGAAAATTCTCTTCTGAATTATTCTCCCCTACACAAAGTAAAAGTCAATTTATGGCTGTTATGTCAATGCACTGATAATGTACTTACCATTTCTTGATACAATGTGCCTCATCCACTATAAAACCCACTAAATTTTCTCTATACACATCTGATGACAGCATACTCTTCCATTTGGTAGATATAAATAAAGCTTCAGGACTGATGAACACAATACTGAAGTTACCCTTCATAACACTTTGCTCAGATGTAGATGCCAATTTTGTGTCTCTATCACCAACATAAGTGGCTGACAACCCAATTTTAGTGATGGATGCTACTTGATTTTTCATCAGAGCTATTAATGGTGAAACCACTATTATAACACATTTATTCTCTACTCCTCGTAACAAGCCAAATATTCTGGGTAAAAGTATATAACAAAGTGACTTGCCAAATCCTGTGGGCAAAGATGCAAAAACATCCTGGCCTCCTACAAACTTCAGAAGAGCCTGCTTTTGTTCTGGCTTAAGGGTGTATCCAAGTGAGCCAGCAGCTTTAACAATAATGCCATCTAGATGGCTGGCCATACTGCTGCACTTAGTTGGCTTCTTCCACTAAACTGCCTGACTGTTCAAAACTGCTGAGTTGACAAGCTTTCGAAATTAGTACGCGCTATGAATTAGATGATTACGTAATGGTTTATTGTGTTGTATGATGTCATGATTACATTCCACTGGAACGAATCGAGTATAGGCAGTTGTCCAGACCCTTCCTTTTCCCGCGTAGCGGTTTTAGGATAGGCAAGGGTATGGCGCGCGCGAGACTAACCAGTCGCAGTAACTTCTTATAGCTAACTTGAAAAAGGAATGTTGCGCTGGAATTACCTCACAATTTGGAGCCCAAGTTTGAAGTAAGACTTTCCTAATGCTGTAGTATAAGAAGGAACAGGGTCAAGCTAACTGAGTATTGCCCCCACCTCCCCCCCCCCAATATTTTTCATCTTCCTACTCCACTGCTTCCAACTGTCTGACCGAGCTTCTCACAGTGGTGATGGGCATACTTGGATTGCTTGCCTATCACTGCCAGGGCCTTCTTATCCATAGCATTGCCAGCACACTCATTTAACTTTCATTCCTGGTGCAGTAAGCATTCTGTCACTACATTCATTGTTGGCACATCACAACTCACCTCCAAGGCTGTGCCCAGTACACCAAATGAGTCAGGCGAACTTGTCAGGAGGTATGCTACCTTGTCCTCCTCAGTCAATGGTGTTTATTTCAGCCAAACTGTTCTGTTATTTCTCTGATGTGAGCTTGCACTGAATCACCTTTGTCGTTTGGTCTTAAAGTGTGAAGTTTATTTCTGAGTTCTAACTTTTTAGCCCAGGTCTTCTTGCAGTATTGGTCCCACAGCTTCCCCCAAAATTTCTCTGGGTTAGCATTCCCATCCAGAAGTTACAACAGAATTGGGTCTATAGATAAGCCTTAGATTGCCAGATCCTCACCCTGACACATTAAAATTAGATATAAGCTGTGGTCTCAGTATACTAGGTGCCTCCTCCGTGCCCTGTACTGTATAGTCCATTCTTTAGTAATGCTAGACCTTCCAAGTCCCATAGTTCTGGCCATTCAGAGGAATAATCACTATAGCATTTGGATATTCAGCCACCGACAACACTAACTAACTCATGCAGGTGATCATTGAGATATTTCATCAAAGTGCATTATTATTATTAGATTTGGTTATAAATTTAGCCTTTTCTACTTTTTTTTTTTTTTTTTTTGGTAGCCACTTGGTGTCCCAGATGCAAACTGCCATCTCCAAGTACTTATGTAGTAAAGTATCATTTTTTTTATTCTGCATGTTCCCAAAGCATTGGAAAAGCACAAAAAAGATTAATTACTTGTGTGTGGGAAATACAGGGAAGAAGAAACTAAGTTGTTATACGCACCAAAATTACAGGCACATTGACAATCTAATGCTGTTAGAGTGTAATTTTGAAATACAATCTTGAAGTTATATTTACTTTTTATCATTATTATTTGGAAAAAAAAATTCATGTAATGTTATAGCAGATAATTACTCACCACTCTCCTCAATCATCATCACCCCAGCAATCATCTCTTCAATCAGAGTCTTTACACTTACTAAAAGTAATAGTGGTGCCTTTAGAGAGTGTATTGCTATTCATTCCAGTTATAGTTTTATCCGAGATCATAGCTTGCCTGAAGATAATACAAACATTCTAGCTGTGACCACTAAAAGTGATGTTGCCTTCCCTGCTGCAAGAATTAATCAGTCTCATAATATGCTAAATTGAAAGAGTTTAAGTGACTGGATTGTGCTATTCAAACTCCAAAGCATAAAGCAAAACTATCATGTCAGCAAGAAATTATTTGCTCATGTGACAATGACGTGATAATAGGAAGCGTTGCCCTCAAAAATTAATCCATGTGGAGCTGATAGCTTTGCATTTTCTCAAGAATCAGCCTGTCATACCTAAGTATATGATTAATTGTTAGAGACAGACAGAGAATGAACTGGTGGGGGCAGGCAGGCGGACAGACCGACAGACAGACTACCACAATCACCCTCCGGCATGCATGCTAGGGTTAATAACGGTGCATGCATAAATCACTCTCACAACACCATTCCGTTCTTTAGTTCAATAGTTCACATATTGAAGTCCTGGACTGTTAGGTATATGAATGTATTGGAAATGTCACACAGGCAGTAAATTCATTGTATGTGATTGATCAGTGGGTGGGGAATCCAGATTAGGATCAGTGTAGTCTCAGTGTAGTTTCTGATGAAGTCATGTTGTCTGCTCCTAAAACTATGGTCAGAGTGCTCAGTTGAAAAATCCTGAGACAAATTAGCTGGATCTAATGCCTTTTCCAACAAATCTGGAAGTGTGTTCTCAAGTAGCGTCTTTTGAGGTTGTCCTCGAGTCAATAAATAATAATAATAATTCAAAAATAGGTACAACTTTTAAAATAAAGGGTATATAGTAAGGCATCAATAATTGCTCACTATCTAAATTAGACGATCAATTTTCATCACCGGAGATTTACGGACGTTTTCAGGCGTGAATGTGCATACACGAGTGTATGCGGAAACTAATAAAATGGCTAGTTGTGAAGTAATAGCATTTGTCTAGTTCATTTCGATTTTTGTTTATTGTTTCGACTCGACATATGCCAGGGTATAAGAGGAAAACACCTAGCGAAGCTTCTGGTAGCCGAAAGAGACACGCCATTGGGAGAAGTACGCTAACTAATGTGCCTGTTAGCCAAAAGAAAGGAGCAACTCTCCCTTGGGCCAATGCATTACCTTTCTTCAGTCTTCTTGAGACAACTCTACGGAAGAATGATCTGTTCAACTGCCCCACTCATTGCTACAATATGAATGAATCTGGATTGCCACTGTATCACAAGCCTGCAAAAGTGATTACATTAAAAGGAAGCAAGAAGGTCCATAGACGTACATCTGGGGATAAAACACAGGTAACTATTTTGGCATGTGGCAATTGCAGCTGGAAATATGACTCCTCCAATGGTGATTTTCCAAGGGAAGCGGCTAAACCCTGAGTGGACTAAAGGAGAAGTGCCTTGTACTCTTTATGGATTATCAGACAAAGGAGGGACAGATATCGAACTTTTCAGCTATTGGATGAAAAAGTTATTTAGTCCTAACATTCCACCAGCACGACCTGTTCTCTTGCTACTGGATGGCCATTCGTCTCATTATGAACCAGGAACAATTCGCTTTGCTGAGGAAGAAGGGATAATAATGCTGTGCCTTCCACCACATACTGCTCATGTTTCGCAACCATTAGACTTAACTTTTTTTGGACTACTTAAAATATTTCGGTACGAAGCATGCCACAAATTATATGCAGGATAATCCAGGACGTATTGTTACAAAATATCAATTTTCTTCTATTTCAATTGCATGGTATAAAGCAATCAAGCCTGAAACTATAGTTTCTGGCTTTAGAAAGGCAGGCAATGAGCCATCACTATCCCAGAAGATGTATCTTTATCTGCCACTACTGAAGAAGTTCCTTCATCTGTGACTGTTCAAGCAGATTATGAGCATGCAGCTGAAATTTACTCATCTGATGATAATGAAGACCAATTAGATCCGAAGCATGGCCTACTGGAATCAGTGCTTACCAGGATCAATTGGAGCTTTTAGAAACCAGATATGAGAATGAGTATGTTTGTGTATGGGTATTCTAATTACAAAAAATTGTAGTTTGTGTGTCAATTGCTAAAGACACACCATATAACATTTATGTTTTTTTTGTGGATGTTTATGCACATTCTTTACCTTGTATGCTACACTAAAAACTCTTGGCAGAGGTGTATATACTGGGGCTACCAAATAAGCATACAAAGAAAATAATTTGTATTACAGTAGATACAAGTTTGCATGTTTGTGCAGAGTAAATTAACATGGGGGCATTAATTTGTGTCCATACTAATAATAGATATTATCTACATAATTTACTAAAAATAACACAGTCTAGGCAAATTTAGAATGAATGTCAAGTAAGGTTACTCTTGCCATTTTTATCTTCATGTTATTTGTGCACTTGTTTATATGCATGGGTTTGTATACGTGTATGTGTGCACAAATTTCTATAATTTCTAATTCCATACAACTTTATCAGTTACACTCTGACCATTGTTTGGGGGGAAAATCCGCCTAAACGCGGCATCTATAGTTTTCTAATTTATCCTACCAGTAGGTTGCTGGGATGCCGTCCTCCTAATTTGGAAGCTGTAGCCGTTTTCGCCCTACGCACTACAACACTCCAGTATTTTTGCTAAACTAACTAGTGATGTGCTTGAGCACAAATGGCGAGCGAGCCTGCCTAGTTAAAACTACAGTATTGTTACTACATAATTTATATTTTAGCTTAGTTCATGCAAAAAATATAAGCAGTTGACCATTAATTTTAGCAAACACCAATAATAAATTTACACTCTTACCTGAGCAATGGTAACTTCTGTAGTATCAAACTAGAGCAATTCTGACTACCTCAATTGCCAGTAACTCTTGAACAAGCTCGCCTCGCAGGTACAAAATAAATAGGCCAGTGTTATTTTTGTAATATTAGCCAACAAATATGGAATTACTACTTGCCTCAACTGAGTATTGGCAACTTCTGTAGTTACAAATTTAAGCTATTTTGACCATCTGAATTACCAGTAATTCTTGACAACAAGCTCTCAGGTACAAAACAAAAGACCATTAATTTTAGCGAACTACTTTCTTACCTCATTTAGCGAATTACTTTCTTACCTCATTTTCTTGAGTAGTAGTAACACCTGTAGTATCAAATTGAAGCTATTCTGACTATCTAAATTACCAGTCTCTCTTGACAACATGCTCTCAGTTACAAACAGAAAGGCCAGAGTTATTTTTGTAATTTTAACTTACAAATATGGAATTAAGTACTTACCTCAGTTTCCCTCTAGTAGTGGTGCCTTCCTCAGCATTGTTATAAGACATTCTGACAGTGGTACCTTCTGTAGTACCCAATTTGACTACCTCAGTTACCAGTAACTGGTGAGCAAGCTCGCAGCTCTAACAAAAAATAATAGCCAGAGTTATGTTTGTAATTTTAGCTAACAAGTATGGAACTACGTACTTACCTCAGCTTCTTTCAAGTAAATTGTGGCTTCCTTAGTATTACCATTCTCGCTACCAGTGGCACTTGACAACCAACAAGCGGTATTTTTAGCAAAATGACGAAGTTTTGAAATTAAGTCTGGTAAAGGGTTTTCAATGGCATAGTAACCAGGCAGTAACTGTTGTTCGGGAAATTTCAATTGAACACGACTGAGAGTCAGCTTCGCTCGCTTCTCTCGCTCGCTGAATTATTGCTGATTTCGAAAGAAAAAAAAAACGCCGCGTAAAGGCGCTGCTTTGTGGTAAGAAAGAGTAGAAATGTGGACAATACTTATGAAGATTGCATTGCAGCAGTTCTCAAACCCTTGACAAAAGCATGATTAAATTCTGCTGTAAGTCAATAATAATAAAGTTACATCCAGATGCAGGAAAAAGAGAATCTATGCAAGGAAACAAATTTCAGGGTTCTAAACATACGTTTCCATTCAACATTATATCAAGAGAATGGCAACAAAATTCGGGGCCTCAGCAGCAGTGTAGCAGTTTACCAGGATGTTACCTGAGTGGATTCAATGCCTGAAACTTGTCCTGCACAAAGTTGTCTTAATATCCCTACCACTTCCTGTAAATAATCTCCAACAACTGACAAAGTTCTTGCAATGATGCATCTAGGTACCTCTCCAATTCAAATAGAACGTACCCCAAGTTTCTTGTCTAAAGCAATATGTCTACAGCTAATAGTAATGAGATGGATTTACTAGGCAAGTGCACGGATGTCTAGCAGTTGTGCCGCCACATACTCACAGAGGTCCTGCAAAGTGTGTCCAAAGGAGCAACATAGCTGTCTCCACCCTGCAGCATCAACACCTAATGGACCAGCATCTATGTGTAGAGCCATTGAATTTATGCATCGAGCATCAATTGAGTGAACACAACATAATGAACAGGCTCTGAATCTCTATCTAAGTGTAGCAGGCTGACTTAGTGGGTGTTTATCCTCAAAAATTCCCAGAACCTCATTGTCCATTTTATCATCAAGGCGGAGCGGTTTATCAAATGTTTCATTGGAAAGGAGTTGAAGTACCACTTTTGCTTTGCCTTAGGACATTAGGCTGGAAAATTTATCTTCCATGCTGCTTTTCAAAGTGAAATTTTTTTTGCGGTCGCCCCTGTGAAGTCTTGACCATAATGTTATTCCCTCTCTCAGAAGCTCAGTTAAATGCCCTTCTATCCAGGAATTTAACCGTGTCTGAAGACAGGCAATGTGTTCTTTAGTCTTTAGGTTTCGAGTATTGAAGAAAAAGAACAAGCAGGACTATAGCTGCCATCATTGACTTGGTTTCAAGAGCAGAGGCAGTGTCAATGGCTTTAAACGTCCTGCTTAATTCACTAACAAAAGAAGACCCAACATTGCCTGATGGAACATGAAATTGGTTAGGAATCCAATGCAAGACTACATTATAGGTGTCTTCGAGCAGCCTCATAAAGGTGATGCCATCACAAAGCACAAGCTGTTTGGTAATATATGGGAGAGCATTTTTATGGAGAGAACTGGTGGCTGAAGAGTGTTAAACTGCCAATACGGGGAACTGAATCTATAGCACTAATTATGGGGCTTGTGGATGAAGAAATGGAGTTAGAATTGGAAGTTGTAGTTTTTGATGAGCTGCTGCTTCTAACAGTTGAGAAAGTCATGGATTGAACAGGGCAGCTTCCAGTATTCTGACTTTTTTTTTTTGCTGGGCTGACAGCTTGTACTCATACAGCTTTTGCAGCTTCCTGTCTTGTTACACCAACAACAGACCATGACACGAGTAGAATATTCTAAATAGAGCTCGTTCATTAATGCTATAGCAAGGTCTGTCCAATGTAGAATAAGGAACCACTGAGTTTTGAGTAAAAAATACTAATCTCCCAGACTCTAACTGGCTTGTTAACTACAGAAACTGACGAACTCTCAGCACTCATGCACTTACCGTGTACTGTTAAGTAAGGGTCCTATTACTAACAAAAAAAAGCATTCAGATACTTCAACCTGATAGGACAATGGGCCAGTATCCTTCACTATCCCCTCTGATTTGGGTCGTTCAAAAATCTCCTGCAAACCGTGTCACTGACTTTGAAAATTTGTGGAATCCCATTGGGTAAGAATGTTAAATAATTCTAATTCACACTTTCCCTTTAATTTTTGTAACTGCATTTGATTCTATCCTTTGGTAGAAGACTCAACGAACTAGCCTGTAATTTCTATGCATGTCTCAGAATGGGGATGTGTCAGGACTGGCTGGCCGGTATATACCCTAACTGTCAGTCTTTTAGTTCTTGTACTCAAACTAGGTCTAGTCTCACATAGCCCGACCCTTAACCAAACCACTATACAGGTTTGGTAATGGGTGTGGCTTTGTGAGACTAATCCAGGTCGTTGTTAAGCTAACCAAAAGTTCCTTAAGTCTAGCTTGTGAGGTAGCTAGCTATTTAGTATAATCTGGAAGTGTGGCATCTCTTTTTAATCAACTTACAAATTATGCCAAGGCAAGTGTGAAGCAGAATAAATTAATTAGAATTTAGTGGTAACAGTTTCAGCTTTTAAGTTTGTGAAAGTACTGTAGTCTGTGATGAAAGTAGTGGAAGTGCAGCAAACAGTTAATGATCTTGATAGCTAATCTCCTTGTTGTTTTTGTCTGGATTCTAACATTAGCTAGCTGTCAACCAATTGAAACTTGGACTACTGAGAAATTTTCTCCCACTGGTCAAAAGTGTGCAACATTATCCAGTTATTCAAACACATGTAGCTGCAGTGAAACATGTTCTTACATTTTTATCAAACAGTTTTACTGAGACAAAGGTTTGCTAGAGGCTGTACCTTGAATCTTCAATAAATTATTTATACAATAATAATGTCTAGTGAGAACTGATTCAATCACTCATGTCATGACTTATTACATATTAGTAATTAGAATAATTTGAGACCTTTATGAACTTCAAATGGTAGCTATCTGGTTCTAGTTCCAGCGCTACAGTCAAGTATTTTTTTAAATGTTATAGTAAGTTTTCTCGTTCTAACAGCCAATAGCTATTATTAATTAAACTTAACAATATTGGTTGTTAGAACGAGAAAACTTGCTATTATTATAATTATTTCAGCCGAGAATGACTGAACCATTAAAAATTGTTGCATATAATTCTTCCTTTAAGCAGCCATATAGGGCAGCATGTAGAAATATAGCGCCCTCCTTTGTCATTGTAACATCCTCACCAGAAAATTATTAACTGTTTGCCAGACTCGGAGTCTGCTGGAGCTTAGGCTGCAAAATGTGCCCTCCACTTGCATCAATGACTGCAGCTGCACGTGAAATTGAGGACTCAAACTTTAAATCGTTACAAGAGTCCATCATAAAGCTCGTTTGCTATCTTTACTACATAACCAACGTGATTTAATTTCTAAACAATGATAATATTCAATCTATGAAGGGAAAAAAAAAGTGATTAACAAAAATAATTAAACTAGAGTAAGCTTTAAGAATTATGTGAATAGTAGCTATTTATCATATTGTGAGGAATTCTATAGGAATGAAGTATTCATTTTGTTCTAATAATTTTATAAGTCTTGTAAATTGATTAGCATTTGAACAGCTTTCCATCCACTTCTTAATAAGACTAGCACACTGTTCTGTATCGGTCATTGAATCATCTTTAGAAAACTTCACTTTGAGAATCTTTGCTAGAGTGTTAGGTTCAGCAGGCCACCAGTCTGATACAATTAGTATTTGTTTGTCTGTTAGTGACACTGTCAACTCCATTTGGTCTTGCTTGCTATATACTACAAATAGGTATAAGAAATACAGCATTAGATAAATAATACTTGGAAATGCTTAATGCATGCTCAATCTACTTTTTCCCGATCAAGATTTTATGATGTGTAGATATATCACAAATCAAACTATTTTATTAAATTCTTTTTAAAAGGGTTAGACTAACAAGTAAATTCAAAATTCACATTGTAAGTTTAGCTATGATTCATAAGGATAACTACTCCATATAGCCTTAAAGTTTTCAATAAGTTCTATTCTATTCTTGACAAAAGCTAGAACTATCACATTTATACTCAACTTGATATTCATGACTGCTCCCTAAGTTAACTTTAGCCACCCATGTTGATATAGCTAGCTCAATTGTAATCTCAGAAAATAGACCAAAACATGAATAAAAATCAGTAATACTGATGGCATATGAATTGTTTTGTTTCATTTACTCTTTGAATAGTTAAAACATACAAAAAATAACTGCAAATCATATTTTATTCATCCTAACACTGCTCCATTAAACCCAACCTTTATACAGTAATACCTGATCCTTTATACAGCATTAGCAGCTTACATGTTGGATCAATTGAATAGGCTTCCTTGTAATGTCCCAGCTCCATGAGTGTTTTAGCCAGAGTCTTTGAAGATGCTCTAACATTGACACATTTCCAAGTGTATATTGCATGAAATAAAATGTCTTGTATAGATCTATGTTCCAAAGTGAATTGGTCCAAAGAGAATTGGTCCAAACTGGTATGCAATAATTGAGAACTTTTGCGATCAGCTAATTGCCGACTGATTTTTAAAATATTGTCAGTTGATGTTGAAATTCTCAGAAGATTATAACAAATCTGTTGAATTTTTTCTGGATTTAGCATATCTGAAAAGAAAAGAGACAAAAATATAATGTTTTGTGCTTTGAGTGATTGAACTACCATGACATAGTGATTATAGCTGTATTATAATATTATATATATATATATATATGACATGGCTATCAAGGATTATTTTCTGATAGATCATTGGTATACACTAATGGAGTGAAATGGAGCTGGTGCACCAAATGAAACTGACAATTTAATTGTTTGAGACTCATGGTAAATCAACAACGTAAAGATGGGATGTAGCTGTCTTGTACTGTTCTGCATAATTCCATTGCTTTAATTTGCTACAGGAAAATACTTGGGAATATATTTTGGATTTACAAGTTCAAGCATTAAGAAACTTAGCTTAGACAACTAGTGAAAGTCTATACTACACTATATCTGTTAGCCTTAATTAGTAAGTAACAGTTTACATACAGTCATCATTTACCAGTCAAAAAATTAAGGAAAAAAAGACAACTTTCAGGGAAATTAACAACTTTTTCCTATTCACAGGAGTCACCTGTCTTTGATATAACAGACAATAAAACAAAAAACAAAAATGACTACTGCCACCTAACAGACAGTACTCTGTGGAATAAAAACATCATTTAATTGCTAATATGAAATACATATGTCATAATATACTAACCATAAGGATGAAGAATTGACTTTTGAGAGCCCTGGAATGCAGATTGTATCCATATAAGTCTGCTGGCTAATTTCTTGTCTTTAGTATTTATCTGAAACTGACACTTTGGGCACTTATCTACAGTACTGTCTAATATCTGGAAAGGTATGAAGTGATCCTTTGCATTTGGACACATGATGTTGAAAGAGAATCTATATCTTCCTTTACCAATAGTATTCATAATGTCCACCAAAGCTGTTTTCAATAAACTGTAAATGCCAGGATTCTTTTCTTCAACAGAAACTTCAATAAATTGGAATGAAAAACGAACTTTTATTGTAGTTGAAACTTTTTCATGATTACAAGAAAAATAAGTAACATTGCAGGAATTTTTACCACGACCATTAGAATCCAAAAATATAACTTTTTCTTTTAATGTGTTACTATTTCGGAAATATTTGACAAATTCAGTTTGCTTTCTCAGTGGGAAATACGGCCGACTAGAGGTAATAACAAGAGAGTCTGGATTTAGACTTGATTCATCATACTCACTCTTTAAAGATGGGATGTAATACTTGTCATTTCCTATATCAGTTAGCATACCAAAATTATCTATGACTTTAATAAAGAAATCGCTGACACTCATTTCGCCAGCCTGTCCCTGCCATAATGACTTCAAGGTGCGAAGTGACACCACTCCATTCACAGTGCTGGTCAGGTATTCATGAGGAATAGTACCATCTTCTTTCATTGTGTATAGCTTATAGAGTTCTTTCAGAAACTCCACAGGATTCATTATGAAATGGTCATGAAGAAACTCACCCTCTACTTCTGAACTGATTATTGATGCACACGCTCTAAAGAGCTCTAAAAATCTGTCAACGTCTTTTTCATCAACACCACATTTCTTAGCATGTACGATTAGTTCTGTTCTCGTCATGTATTGCTGCTTGATTTTGTGAAGATACCATCGCAATAAAATAAACTTCAGAGGAATGTCAATCTCAAACATATCCTTATATTTGGACACAATGTCCACAATGGTGTTGGTAACCTGTTTACACTGACTAGAATTCCTGGTGTCCAAGGTTATCATGTTCTGGTGAATGACTCCATTGGGAACTCCCATATCACTAGCTTTAGTCTCCACTAACTTCATGACATCTCTTGAATTTCTCTTCATTTCCTCTTCACTTTTCACCTCGTCAATGTGTGTACCCACCACTATACATCTAGGACAGAGTGGCTTCTCATGGGAGGCTCCCTCAATACCGGCTACAAGACGGTGCAGAGTAGATCCATAAAATTTCTTATTTCCATTCTTCAATAATGTTGTTTTGTTATATTTGTGAATATCAATAAGGTCCAAGAGAAGCATATTAGGGTGCTGACCTCTAGCTGTCTGCAGAATCTCACGCATTGGTTTGTTTTCAAAAATATTGAAGACATTAACAAGAGAAAAAGGTCCCGTTAAAATTTTCTGCAATGCTTCTTTGTCTGTAGTAAATTGGACAGATAACTTCTGCAAGTACTGACACATTTCAATGAAATATTGTTGAACAATGGGATCATCAAAAAGTAGTGAATCGATTTCAGTGATAGCCTCCGGCTTGGGTATCTGGTGTTGACTGACTAGAAAATAGAGCAGACCTAATGCTAGCATGTCCACTGGAGGTCCATCCTTTCCTCGGAGGTCAGTGAAACTTGTCCACTGGTGGTCTGGATGGCTGAGAGTAGCATGGCTGAGTATTGCCTCATACAGATCTATTCCTGGTACAGATCCTGCTCCACCACTTCCACTGGGCACTTGAGACTTGTCAGCAATACCCAGTTGGCAACACAATGAGCTCTTACCAGAGTCAGGCAATCCATCCACTACCACATGGTACATGTTAATTCTAATAGATTTGGACATGATCAATTCTTTAATCTCAGCTCCAGTGAATGGCACTACAAATAAAAGAAAATAATCAATAATTTTTTTAATACTGAAGAGCATACTGAGTCCAGGAGGAAAAAATTGTGAGACAAGAAGATAGAGTAGGTATGAATAAATGAAATAAATCAAAATTCAAAATGAAGTTTTAATTTGTAAAGAATTAGTACACAATGGCTCACAGAAAAGTACAGAGACTACCGACTAAATAATTTTATTGCAGCTTGTAGACTACATTAAATATGTATTTGTCTACTATACACTAGGTTGTGTAAAACCACAGTGCCATTGTAACTCCAACCGTACAAAAAATAAGCTGCACAGTTACTGGTGGATGCTGAGGGGGGAAAGTAGCTATTTCTTAAACAGAACGGACAGTCTATAGTGTAATTCAGGGTACCAATTCAAAAAGGACTTAATTAAAAGTTAAGCATCGGTAGGCCTAAACAGCGACATCAAACATAATACACCAATGGGTATTTTTTCCACTTCATTTTCAAAGAAATGACAAAACTCATCATATATTTTTAAGACTAACACCCCTCAAATTAATGATGTAATGGTTTAATAAAAATATACAAATAGCAACCTATACATACCTTTCTGATAAATGGTTCCTCGATTGGGGTCATTTTGAACAAGTTGATAAGCCCTCTCAGCTACTTCTTCTTGAAAGACAGACCTCCTTACCAGCTCTAGCTTCTCTCTCTTGGCATTCAGCTCTACTTCTTTCTCCACCTCCTTCACTATAGTCTTCCTGGTGAGTTCATTGAAATGTCTTTCTTTATTCAAATCTTCTCTAAGTTTAAAATTCTCTGCACTTAGCCTCTGAGCAGTTTGTTTAGCTTCCACAGCATACTGCTCTGCTTTCTTTTTGGCTTCTTTGAGTTTCTTGTATTCAGTCTCCAGACGACCCTTATCCATGTAGGACACGTCTTCTTCTTTCTGAGGATCCTAAAGAAAAGTTTGAAAACGAGGAATAAAATGACACATTAAGTTTTGCAAGATATGTTCACACAATGCTTCCATCAATACCTTAGCAGTTTAGAATACCTTAGCACTTCAAAATATAGAATATACTGTTACCTTACCAGTCTAGAATACCTTACCAGTTTAGAAAATTTTCCATTAGTTTTGAAAACCTCACCAGTTTAGAAATTTTTTAGAATTCCGTACCAGTTTAGAATTTGTTACCAGTGTAGAAAAGCTTACCTGCTTAGGAACACTTTATCAGTTTAGTAATATGCACAAGTTGTAATGACACCTTGTTAGTTATAGTATATCAACCGACATTTTCTATCCAGTATTTCACGTTTTCATTTACCCTCAAATTGTGCCATATAGCACTCTGGCATTCTGCATTGGGTTGGCAAATCTTCACTTTTTTTTATTTATCCATTATCCAATATAACTCTCCTATCTTTTATTAGCACATTGTGCTGACGTAGTACTTTCTGATATCTTGATTTTCGAAAATGTATCCAAAAAATACGGCTACTGGTCTGTTTAACCAATGAGTATTTGTGAGCCCAAATTTTTTTTACAGTATGATGTTCAGAAGCTCAGAATCCATCTAATAGAAACTGAATAAGTTGTGTACTCTGTCAGAACTACATACAGTAGGAGCTCTGAAACAGTCAGATAAACATTTTTTTTTAATTCATCTCTTGCAAAATGTCTTTACAGAAAAGAAATTTTAAAAATACATAAATATAGACTTTTCATGTTACCCAACTGGTCGTCATAGAAATGGGACTGAAAGGTACAATATCAAGAGCAGAAAAATAAAACAAGAAGCTCTTGCATGGTGGAGCATAATTAATGCCAGAGTTGTGTATGAGTCCAAAGCAAGTCTTATGATCATTAAAACCACAGAACTCAAGCATTAGCTACAAGTACAGGACAAACTGCACTATGATGAAACCATAAGCACAGCCTAACTTACCAACAATATAATAACCCACATGAAAACATGCAAATACACTGGACTGCCAGTTGCCTCACTTGCTTCACTCTCGCCAATCATAGGAAATAAACACACAATAATGTGACTAAAAATGGTCAGTATTTGCCTTCTATCTCTCATTCCTATTTCCTTTAGTTTACCACTTTGTTCTACTCATTTCCTCAACATTTCCCTTCTTTCTTTTTTAAAAATATTTTATTAAACTCCACCTTTTCCACTCATTTCATTGCTTGTAGTATTTTTCACTACTTTACAAGCATATACGCATTCTGAACTTGTCAACACATCACAAGCGAAAATCAGATATATTCCACCACGACAGTGTACAATAAAGTGCGTTCATTCTAGGTTTACACTATCAAGTACTTTAGGAAACTTACAAATTAAAACATTCCACAATACGCTATAACCTGACCAAAACATGCAGCATGTAATAATCAATGCATCAACAATCCCTACCGCACTTCTAAATTACTTACTGTACTAGCTGCTATGGACAGGTCATGTACGCGAATTTCAAGGTCTGCAATTCTTTTATAGCACTTTCCCAGCTCAGCTTTGCTTGAGCTGGACTCATCAGGTGTGGCTGACGTCAAAGGTGGCTTGTAGGTCTTGAAATCCAATACTTTTCCTGATTTTGGACGACGCTTTGTAGGTTGTGATTGCTGAAAGGTACATTAATTGTGATAAATCAAATTCGAATTATTAAATATTAGTTGTAGCTGATAACATCAAATCCTTGAAAGCATTTGTTGGGGGGAGGGGAAAAGAAAAGGGGAAAGAAAAAAAGAAGAAAAAAGTGGAAGAAAAGAAGGGGAAATAGAGAATAGAGGAAAAGAAAAGGACCAGTGAAGGGAAAAGGAATCGTGAAAATAGAAGTAGTATATCTATACAATTTCTAGAATATGAATATATACCTGAGCTGGTACTACACTGAGTCTGGGATTGAAGGACTTGGTGCTCATGTAATTGGACAATAGCTGTACAAACGGATCATCTCTAGAAGAACTACTGCTGCTGGTCTGAATCTTCACAACCTCCAAGATATCTGGATTATTACCTTCCTTGGCTAAATCATATGCTGACTTGTTGTCCTGCACAAAAATGTAATACAAAAAATAAATAAAATATATACATAAATTTCTATTCATAATATTCATTAACAAAAAGTCAGTCAACATATTGGAATAATCCAATAAAATAAGTATACCTCAAAATTTTCAAGTTAACCTCTTCACCACCATTTAGCACTCTGCAGCTAATCTCGAGGAAAATCACTGATTATTCTCATTTGTGTTGGCATTGCCTCACGTGAATGCTGTAGTCGACAGAAGTTAACTCAATAGTTACTTAGTGAAGTTCAAACTTCTTGCAGCTGTATCTCTGATGCTATACAGCAGAAACCTTTTAGGTAATATTGGGGGGGGTTGGAATTTGGGCTTACTTCAAATGGCAACCATGCGGTCAGCTTATGAGGTAGTAGACCTGGATTTATACCAACTTTGGCATTTTAACTAGTTTCTAGTGAACCAGAAAGTACAAAAGATATTTATGCCTATAGAATCCATGCAACTACCGAGAGAGTTGCTTTGTGAAGGAATCCAGACATTTGACTACAGCTTTAGATGAAAAAGCAGTTGTGAAGATTGGGACACGGATGAAGCAGTTATACTGGACTCTGAATTAGCTACAGACAGTCCAGTATCAGATAAACAACTAAGTAGTTCTTTTATTCTTATTTAAACATTTTTTTAAACAAAGTTTTTAAAAATATTTTTATTTCACCTGGCAATTCAGTAGTGAAAAGGCTAATGTAGCAATAATGAAAAATTAAATTCACTATGAATAACAATAGATGATCTGAAGATATATGTCTCCTTGTCATAACTCCCACGTCCACTTCTACTCACCCTGTTCCTCAGACTGATGTTAGCTTTAGCCAGAACCAACTCCTTGACCACTCCCACATGCACATTAGTAATGGCAAACATCAAACCAGTATAGCCGTTCTACAAATAAAATGAATACATGCTTGTAATAACATACTACACAGAATTATCCCAACTATTCAAATGATATCAAAAAAATCAAAAATATCAAATTTATATGTAAAGTTATGTACTATTAATATAACCTTAACTAGCAGCAAAAAAAATAAATAAATATAATAATAATAATAATAATAATAATAACCATCTATGTGGGCATTTTGAGAGGATCCATTCACATAAAAATAATGGGTCATTAACATGTGGTAAAAACTCATTTAGTAGTCGTACACATGCGGTAAAGGGTCACTAAATATGTGGCACTGAATCCTGCAGTCATTCAGTATAAATGGTAAATAGTAAAGTGTGTGGTGAGTATGTGGCAGAGTCATTCAATGTGTGGTAAAGGGTCATCATGTGTTAGAGGATTGTTTAATATTATGGTAGAGTGTGTGGTAAAAGGTCATAGAGTGTGTGGTAAAGGGTTGTCATGTGTTAGAGGATAGTTTAATATATGGTAGAGTGTGTGGTAAAAGGTCATATAGTGTGTGGTAAAGGGTCGTCATGTGTTAGAGGCTTGTTTGTATATGGTAAAGGGTTGGTCAGTTTGTATTGAAGACTAGTTCAATGTGTGGCTTAGAGTGCATCTCCTGTGTGTTATTTAGCATGTGGTAAAGGGTTGGTCAGTTTGTATTGAAAAATAGTTCAATGTGTGGTAAAGGTCAATTCAATGTTTGGTAAGGGTCACTTAGATGCCACTCTAAGGACAGTTAATAGAGGCAATAAAATATAAAATTTTAATTCAACCTTTCGTATTAGATAAAAACAGTCAAAACAACAGATGAAGTATTAATACAATTTATAGGCTATAATAAACAAAGAATACTTTAAGTCATCCACGATAAAGCAACTCTAATGTGGCAAAATAAGAAATTTGCCGATGGAACATGGTAGAACTAAAAAATAAATTATTTGCTAAAGAACAAATACAGTAGACCCACACTTTGCATGTATTGTTCCAGTACAGGGTTTCATGCAGAGGGGGCTGGGGCTGGCCCTGAGATAGAATTAGGGGCCGTGTAAAACATGGACGACGACCTGGTCCATCTACAGTGCTGTCTAAAGAGGAAGCTTTAGTTTCATATTTAGTATATATGGCCAAGCAAGGTTTCCCTTTGACACCAAAAATGACAACAGCTTATGCTTGGGCTATATCTCTGAGAGCAGGGAAAGCAAATCGATTTCCTGAGAGTGGGCCGGGTCGAAATTGGTTTACCAGATTTCGTAAACGTCATCCAGAGTTACGATTGCGAAAAATGGATAACTTGGAGAGATCACGAGCAGAATGTCTCTCCTGAAGTAGTCAAGAACTACTTTGACTTGTTAGAGAAAATTTTAACTGAAAATGGGTTAACCCATAATCCACGGCAGATTTATAATGCCAATGAGACATTCCTACCATTAAACGAAACCAAAGAGAAGGCAGTAACAATTAAAAATAAGTGTGTTTGTTCGCAATATTTAGGTACCACAGAGCATATTGCTATGCTTTGTGCAGGATCTGCTTCAGGCTCTGCTCTTCCTCCAATGATAATTTATCCAAAGTCCTTTCCAGGCGGTCAATATAAATTTGGAGGTCCTGATGATGCTTTATATGGAAAAAGCGAATCTGGATGGGTTGATTCGAAGCTTTTTCTTGAATGGATGAAACAAATTTTTCTTCGTTATGCTGTCCAGGAACGTCCAGTTTTATTAATCATTGATGGTCACAAATCTCACCTGACATTGGAGTGTATAGATTTAGCTCGTGAAAATCAAGTCATTCTTCTCTGTCTTCCGCCACACACCACACATGCCTTGCAGCCTTTGGATGTTGCAGTGTTCAAGGCATTGAAGGCACATTTTTCTCGATCACTTCGAGTGCGTTGTTTTTCAAAGAAAAATTTCATTGTGTCAAAGTGTGACTTTGCTCGTGTAGTCAAAGAACTGTTTGAATTTTCTTTTTTGATGGCGAATCTTAAGAATGGATTTTCTAAGTGTGGAATATTTCCTTTTAACCGAACTGCTGTAAGCAGTGACAAGATGGCTCCGTCCTCAGTATATCAAAATAATTTAAACACTCCATCTAAAGATCAAGTAGAAGCAGCGCACAGTTCCACTGATGAATTAGCACTAGAGGAAAATGCTGCTCTGTCTATTACCTCTGAACCTTCTAGTCAATGTAACACAACTATTCCTATTGCATCTACTTTATGTGCTCAGGTATCAAATATGCAATCCTCACAAGAGTCAAAGGATTTAAAATTGGTGTTGGTGCTCGACTCCCACTACTCTCAGAGACAGCCATCATTGACGATGAGGGGCTACTGAAGAGTGGCGGAGTAAAATTGCTGCTGTTATGGCAGGATTAGTACCCAGTAACCCTATCAGATATTTTAGCTGTAAATGGTCCAGATGTTCAGCCAAAACGGAGAGTTGTAAAAGCTAGAGTGGTTACTGAGTGAGTATTATGATATGATGAAGACTAAGGAGAGAAAAGAGCAAGAAGATAAGGAGGAGAAAGAGAGGAAACGTCAAGAGCGAGAGAGAAGAAAGGAAGAAATTAAAAGAAGCAAAGAAGGAAGAAAGAGAGAAAAAAGAAGGAGAAAGAGAGCAAAGTGGCAAAGGGAAAGAACATTAGAAGAAAGCGAAATCAATCAGAGTCTAGTGAGTCAGAGGCGGAGTTGGAATCAAACCCAGGTCCATCATCACGGCAGCAAGCTAAACGTCGACGCCGCTGTCCTGCTCGATATAAGACAAGCGAGTACTCTACTGATTCATCAGGAAACGAATCTGATACAGTATGTGGTAAATGCAATTTAAGAGAACCAGAGGATTGCAATCATCAACATATATTTTGGATTGACTGTGATGTATGTGACAATTGGTTTCATGTTTCATGTGTTTTTCAAAAAAATCCAAGCAACAATCATTATGTTTGTGAAAACTGTGTGTGAATCATTATTTTGGGTACTGCTGACATTCATTTCAAGTGTTTACTTTGGTTTTTCTTCATTAAATTTCATAAAACAAACTTCGTTGAAAATATAATCAAATGAACCTATTTTCACCATGGATACAGAGTTGATAAAATGCACTATTAGTTATAGTATATTCTGTAGCATAGTAGGTTCTTCTAGAAGCTGCAGTAAGTTGATTTTACTTTTATTGATAGGAAAACATTTTTGTGTTTGAGAGTTACACAGAATGTGGACAAAATGTGGTGATAATATGGTGACCTACGCTATAGCACTTAAAAAGTATCCGCATGAAGAAACACAGAGCTGCAGCCATTGCAACTGGTAAAGGGTCGTCATAAATGAAGTTCGTTATAAATATGGTACAATAGTGGGGAGTGCTGAGACAAAAATGTTTAAAAACATGTTTAGTTCAGCACTTGGCATGAGTGTGTGCAAACAATGGCCAACTCTCTAAACTCAATGACTGCATCAATAAGTCAGTCCATTGTCACTCCATCCTGTGAAATATAACCCGATACTTGAGAACAGATCCTTCAGTGCCACATGTAGTTCACACGCCAGCCTACCAGCAGCTGCAACTCAATGACACTGCTGTCCTTGAATGTACGGAAAACAAACTAAATAGCACCTGTCCCTTTCATATGGTCTGGCCGGCATCTTATAAGATAGACTATAGAATGACAGACTGTAAGGAACACCTCTTGTATTTCTCTCAAAAGGATATTTACACGCATGCATACATACAGTAGGAGACAAAAAAAAGTTTCGAATTCCGTTCTGTAGTACGGCCTTAAAACGGTAGTTTTTTTACTGTAGTTTTTATCGTTGCGTTCCGTACCGTTTTGACTAAACGGCCGACACCGTTTACTAAAACGGTAAAAAACGGTGAAGCATTTCCGTCGATTCACAGAGATTTTCTAGCTAGAAACTCTTCTATAGCTATATCAGCAAACTAAGTCCTTTTATCGACCATTAAACGCTACGGGGATAGTGAAAAAAAAGCTCGTACAAAATTTTAACTTGCTTCAATAAAGTTGCAGACCGAAATTCCGATGGGCACAGAGCTATAACAAGGTCCGCACTTCGTAGATCTTCTGTTAGCTACTGATGGACCTCCAGTAGTAAAAAATCTAAGCCGGAGAAGGCCCTAACTTCGAGAAAACGTCGATACTGTGCGGTGGTCGAACTAACAATTCTCCGCGAGACAACTTCGAATAGGACGGCTTCAATTTTTTTTAACCCGAAAAGCTCTGCCTCTAGAGCCTATAAACAAAAAATCGGAACGTTTTATTGGATAAACGATTTTTTATATTTCTTTGAGTGAGACATACGGTGAACGAGAAAGATTAAAACGGTAACACGGTCGAACGGAACGGCCGTTTTTTAACAAACGGTGTACCGTTTTTCCCCCGTTTTTTAATCGTGCAACGGCCGTTCTACGGAACGGAATTCGGAACTTTTTTTTGTCTCCTACTGTACACTGCATACACACACACATACATACATACATGTGTTTACACACACACACATGCACACACACACACTCACTCACACATACACACACATACACACAAACAACTTAAAGCATATGGACTCAGTGAGTACATACAATGGCTGAAAGATCTCACCTGTTTCTCCTTCAGGTCTAGAATAGCCCCAGAGCTGATGAGCAATCTTACTAGTTCTATGTGCCCTGCTTTACTGGCCAGCATTAAGGCGGAGTATCCATTATTGTCCTGGAGATCCACATTAGCTCTCAACTGAATCAACTTCTTCACAATGTCTACACGGCCAGCCATGGTGTGAACTATGAGGGGCGTGGCACGTGCTGTGTTCCTGCAGTCAGTATTGGCGTTATATCTCATCACTAAGTCTTTGACTTCATCTGGAGTCTTCACTGCAAACAACTGCTTACTCTGAAACATAATTCACACAGTCCTCATTAATAACAATAATAATGATAAATTTTCACAACACTATTTGCCAAAATAATCAGAGAAGATACTAATAATCCTACCTTCCTCTCTCTCTCACACACACACAACCAACCAACCCCTATCCTGGAACAGAGACACCACCTTACCCGATAATGAGATTATAACAAATAGTGAGTTCGGAATTATATTGGCATTGGTCATTAGCAATTTTGCTTGTGATGATACATTCCATTTGACCTAGTTACTGAAATCAAGTGAATTACAACTACATATCACATACTACAGCAGAGTAAACCTGACTCTTTACCAAATATACTTATATCCAAGAGATGATCTCCATTGCTTGCTGGCTTGCCAGTAAGCTTAAGATACCTACATTTCACCATATCTGGTAATTTGCAGCTACCAATGACATATCAGGACATGCATGTACACACTGTAAACTCTAAATTCCTTGTCTCAAATAACAATGACGTAAAC
>WLWD01002661.1_pt1 | contig 102778 bp, 78 predicted proteins | sample 6712731 | NCBI WGS metagenome assembly WLWD01 (sample SAMN12718690, study PRJNA576275) | sponge metagenome | isolation source: marine sponge | host: Mycale hentscheli | place: New Zealand: South Island, Marlborough, Capsize Point | collected 2014-11-01 | reverse complement strand
GGCTACATCGCTGCCATCAGCATAAGCGACCATACCCGAGGCGAGTGCCGACACGCCGCCACCGCCACTACCACTGGTTGTTTTTTTTGTGTTCCAAGGGTTTCGCGTTAGTCCATAAACATCATTACAAGTAATTCCGCCAGAAGCATAATATGGCGTATTGGTTTTTCCCATGATCACCGCACCCGCGGTACGTTCTCTGGCGACCACGATGTCGTCGTGTGTTGGAACGTGATTCCTTTGCGTTGGGTCACCGTGGGTGGTTTTCAGGCCATTGGTTGCGAATATGTCCTTAACCGCCGTGGGTAGTCCGTGCAAAGAGCCCATCAGCTTGCCGTTCTTCTGCAAATAATCATCAGCTTGCTTTGCGCAAAGTAGTGCCGCATTAAAATCTGTCGCGATCACTGCATTCAGTATCGGATTGTATCGCTCGATCTGCCGACGAAATACTTGTAGCAGTTCTTCAGAACTAATTTTCTTATGTAGCTGCATTTCCAGTAGCTGATGACTGGGGCTGAAACAAAGATCGTTCATGATAGTAGTGCTAATTCATCGTTAAAAACTCAATGGATCATGATCATAGCTCATTTCAAACCAAACGAAATCAGCTTTTCATAAGGCATAAGAGCCAATCTGAAACATCTTATAAGAAGACTTAATCGGTCAAGCTATCAGTGATCGACATTCCTGCGTAGATGGATTTATTCATTTCTATCTTGGAGATTCGCGAAATATGCGAGGCATAAATTCGTAACGAGTCATTCCACTTCATCGTTACAACTAAAGGCACTTGATTCATTCATCAATCTCTGTTTTCTAGTCGCCAGATTGAAATGATATTTTCCCTTAAAATCCGCGCTAAAATGAGAGGATATTCTATCTAACAATACCGGCACACGCGGAGACACCATCATGGCTAATTCTGCTCCTGTTTATATTTTCGAAGCAGGCACCAAACCCTCGTTACCGCTTCATCACGTCCCCCTAATTCATGCCACTGAGACATCGGTTCAGGGATACGGAGCATTGTTTGATGATCCAGAGAAAATGGAAATCGAAATTGTGACCTGGCCTGCTCAGGGTTGGCGACCCATTGACTCAAACACCGGTAATGAAGGCGGTTGGGTTGAAGGGGTGTTTCACGGCGAATGGAAAGGCGATACATTGATGGGGTCCAATGAAGCGGTGAAAGGAAATTATGTTCTGGGCTGGTCCACTGATCCTCAAAAGGCCTCCCCAACGGAGCAAACGGTTCCAAGAGAGCAAGTACTTTTATGGCATTTCAACTATCACCCTGACGGCGGTCAGTTTTTCTTCCCCTTAGATAAACGACCTTTTGTGGTTCCTGTGGCGCTACCCGGGGATGATTTGACGCCGGACAAGATTGTTGCTTTTTGGTGTGATGGCCGCCAAGGTTTGTATATTCATCCTGGGATCTGGCATGAGGGAATCTTTCCGGTCTCCGATTATCAACGATTTTTGGATCGACAGGGCAAGGTACATGCGCGAGTCAGCTGTGATATCGGCGAAGAATTCGGGGTTTATTTGTCTGTGCCATTGTCTTTGGATAGTGAACAGATACAATGATGCCTGTGTGTATTTACGTTGATTCGATTATGTTGATTTGGCGCCAGAAGCAAATGGTTATTTCATCCACCTTAACTCAAGAACTCGTTACTATTTTTTGGAGCCACTATTTTGTCACTACTCATTGATATTCGTGATCCTATTTGGATGACTGAGGAGTCACTTAAAGATTATCTCCAACCTTTGTTGCCGGGTGTTGCAATCTATTGTTGCGACGCGGGGGAACACAAAGCCGATATCACAATGCTCGTGGTGGTGTCGCTGTATCCCGGCGTGAGTGAAGAATTACCGAATTTGAAGTTGGTACAGAAACTTGGTGCTGGTGTGGGAACCATCGCTCGCGATCCCAATCTTGCTAAGGACGTGAGGATTGCTCGTTTGAAGCCGCAAGCACCGGCTCAAGAGATCGCCGAATATTGCGTCGCTTATGTGTTACGGGAACAACGCAATATGCAATTTCATGAGCATCACCAATCGAATGCCAACTGGATGCAGATACCACCGAAAAAAAGCCCGACGACAAAAGTCGGCGTGCTTGGGCTTGGACACATCGGCTCCTACACCGCCAGAGCGTTTGCGGCCCTGGGGTTTGAGGTCCTCGGATGGAGTCGTTCGCCGAAAAATATTGAAGGCGTTTGCTGTTTACACGACGAGAATGCACTACCGGATTTGTTATCTCAGTGTGATTACGTTGCGTCAATTCTTCCTTCTACTAATGAAACGGTGGATTTGTTAGACGCGAAAATGCTAGCGAACATGAAACCTTCCGCGATCCTCATTAATGCGGGAAGAGGCGACCTTATTGTCGAAGAGGACCTCTTAGATGCGATAAACAATGATCGGCTAGGCGGGGCGGTATTGGACGTTTTTCGCGAGGAGCCTTTGGCTGACGACCATCCATTCTGGACACATCCCAAGATCACAATCACCCCTCATGTTTCTGGCTGGCACGTGGACGGGGCATTGGAGGACGTGGCAGAAAATTATATCCGTCTGATGAAAGATGAATCCTTACTCCACGAAACCGATCGTTCCCTTGGTTATTAGCGGTTAGGTATGAATTTGGAACAAGATGGGTAGTTACAGAACCTGTTTAAGTCGCGTACTTGACTCTATTACAAACGAATGAGCCAACGACTCCAAGCATGCTGATTCGCTTTCGAGTATCCGACAACGCGCCAAAATAGTGTTCTCAAACGCCAGAATCGAGGAAATGGGCCGCAAAAAAAAGCGCGACCCCCGTATGAAGGTCGCGCCCGAATTGTGAATCACTACTGGAGTTAGAACTTTTTATACGCTTTCACTAAATCCACCATGGGATGGGATTTAGACATTTGGAACTTAATCAGCAGTTCTCGAGCGATCATGTCCCGATCCTGCTGATTATCAGGCAACGTAATATCTTCAGGCACCTGCACCCAACCGTTGATGTTTCGGTCAAATACCGCAGGTTTTCCTTCTTCGTAACCCATGTGTACATCCTCTAACCAGTTCAGATCCGCCCACCCCATTTTCCCCATGTACTTAAGGAGAAAAGGTGAACAGCGATCCATATCTGGAACAAGGTTAACATCGTATCGATATCCAATATGCTGCCCGATGTCTTTTTCCCGGCTGGAATCTAATCCATCGGAATTCAGGTATTTATCTACGTCATTTTGGCTCATCATAAACCTCCTAGAATCGTGTCATGTCAGGCTGCCCAACGGTGTGTTGGGTGCCGGCTAGCGGCACTTGTGCCAAAGCGGAAGCTTCCATTGTCAATGCAGCCAAATCTTCTGGCTCCAAAGAGTGAATGTTGGTTTTACCGCAGGCACGAGCAAGCAACTGTGCTTCGATGGTAAGGGTGTGTAGGAAGTTGTACACGCGCTCGGCCGCTTCATCAGGATTCAAACGCTTACGCAAGGTTGGGTCCTGAGTCGCAACACCCACTGGGCAACGACCCGTGTGGCAGTGGTAACAATGGCCAGCTTCAACGCCCATTTCGTTTTCGAAATCAGCTTCAGGAATCGCTTTGTTACAATTCAATGCCATCAATGCTGAGTGGCCGATTGCCACTGCATCCGCACCCAGTGCTAATGCTTTTGCAAGGTCACCACCGTTTCGAATGCCGCCTGCATAGACCAGTGAGATTTCACCTGATTTACCGACATCTTCGATAGCACGACGTGCTTGACGAATCGCAGCAATTCCAGGAACACCGGTTTCCTCTGTTGCAAGGTGAGGACCTGCTCCCGTGCCACCTTCCATACCATCGATATAGATTGAATCAGGACCGGTTTTTGCTGCCATACGAACATCATCATAAACCCGTGCCGCACCCAACTTTAGCTGGATTGGAATCTCACCATTAGTCGCTTCGCGGATTTCATTGATTTTCAATGCCAAATCATCCGGGCCCAGCCAGTCAGGGTGACGGGCGGGAGAGCGTTGGTCGATACCTGCAGGTAATGAACGCATTTCAGCAACTTGGTCGGTTACTTTTTGCCCCATTAGGTGACCACCCAAACCGACCTTACAACCTTGACCGATAAAGAATTCAACACAGTCAGCCAAACGAAGGTGGTTTGGATTAAAGCCGTAACGGGATTGAATACATTGATACATCCATTTTTCTGAATAGCGGCGCTCATCAGGAATCATACCGCCTTCCCCAGAACAGGTTGCTGTTCCCGCCATGGTTGCGCCACGAGCTAAAGCTGTTTTAGCTTCATAGGAAAGTGCACCAAAACTCATACCCGTGATGTAAACCGGAATATCGAGTTCCATGGGACGTTTAGCCTTCGGACCAATCACTGTCTTGGTCAAACACTTTTCACGATATCCTTCGATAACGAATCGAGTTAGTGTACCTGGCATAAAGGTCAGATCGTCCCAAGTTGGGATTTTCTTGAAAAGCGAAAAGCCACGCATACGATAGCGTCCAAGCTCGGCTTTTACGTGAATATCATCAATCACATTTGGCGGAAAAATGAAGCTCTGCCCTAGATGATTAGTATCTCTGGTAGTTTTAGACATAATATTTATCCTCTTGATCTATAAGCAACATTAGCGCTTACAGCACCAATTTCTTCTCTGAAGGTTCAAGGTTATCGTAGTTCCATAATTGCTTCCCGGAAACGAACTTCTTCATGTTCTCGAAACCACAAGCTGGGGCGATGTCATACATCGATAGCTTGGCAGTTAACCATTTCAAATCCGTGTCGGTCATTTCGCCAGGAACACAATCAACGCCAAGGTCTTCCACTTCACCGCCAACGTATATGGTACCGTCATACATTGAGTCACCCAAGTTTTTACCCGCATCACCGCAGATCACCATTCGGCCACGTTGCATCATGAAGCCAGAGAACGCTCCAGTTCTTCCACCAACGATAATGGTTCCACCTTTTTGGTCGATGCCTGTTCTTGAACCAACATCACCGCGACACACCAAATCACCACCACGAATCGCAGCGCCGAATGTGGAACCGGCATTTTTGTCAATTACAACGGTTCCGGCCATCATGTTTTCAGCGCATGACCAACCAACTCGGCCCGTGATGCGAACATTCGGTCCATCAATCAATCCGCAACCAAAATAGCCCAAGCTGCCTTCAAATGTAATATTGGCACGATTTAACACACCAACCCCAACACCGTGCTTGGCACGAGGGTTTTTGATCGTGATTGTTCCGTAGCCTTGCTCAAGTAACTCTCTGATTTTCAGATTGATGCCTGTTGGATCCATGTCCATGGCATCAAAATCAGCGGTTTTGTCGAAATCAACTTCATTCGCCCAAGGATAAGTGAAATTCTCCTCTTCTGAAGCACTGAAAAATCGCTGTTGCGTACGTCCGCTTAGTTGCTCGGTATGCAACCCCATATCATGGGACTTATGTTCTACGCCTGCCATACTCTTACCTCCCCTTCATATGGATCAAAGGTTTCAATTTCGTTGGGAAAAATACTTCTGATCGCCACTTCTTCTGACGCTAATCCAACAAAATCATCGCTTTCATACAACACCATTGGTTTGGCTGCCATTACATCTTTTGCCATCCCCAATTTATCGCTGGTGGCTACCAGATAGGTAAATACGCCATCCAGTTCCTCGACAGAGCGAGTCATTGCTTCTTCGAGATCATCACCTAGTTCCATGCGGTTTGCGATATATACCGCGATCAGTTCTGAATCGCAGTTAGACATGAAACGATGACCATGTCTTTCCATTTCTCGACGGAAAGTCCAGTAGTTAGTGAGCTGACCATTGTGTACCACAGAGACGTCATTAAATGGATAGGCCCAATACGGGTGAGCGGATCGAATATCAATATCGGATTCAGTCGCCATGCGGGTGTGACCAATACCGTGTGTGCCTTGGAAATCAGAAAGACTGTATTGATCAGAAACCACGGTCGCATCGCCGAGATCTTTAATCAACTCAAGGCCTTCACCGATGGAAAGAATCTCAGCGCCTTCTATGTCTTCTACATAGTCAGCTAATTTTTTCATGTCGCCGCCAAAGCTAAACGTATAACGATGAGAATAGGCAGTAGCTTCTTCTCTATTGATTACGTTGACGCCCATCGACTCCAGTCTTTTATCAACTTCCTGTTGTCGCGCAACCACTTCTTGTTGAATATCGAAACCACGATTCATGTCTTCTTGTTCCGCTAATTTGAAGCGCATGATGTATTGGTTATCAGTGGGGGCACCATATAACGCGAAACCGGTCGAATCTGGACCACGGTGCTTCAGGGACTGAAGCATCGAAGTCATTTCCGAACCAACATTCGAGCTTTTACCCCGATGGATAAGTCCTGCGATACCGCACATATTGCAAATCCTCGTTAGGAAAATAACTAAATTAAAACAACTCTGATGACAGAGTCACGAACACCCAAGGGTGCAGAAATCAATCTTCTCTGTTAAGCCGCACAAACATGTCATGCAGTAAACTAACAGTGAAGTTACCCAAAAAACGTCTCTTATAAACCAGAACAATCGTTCAATATTCTACTTGTAAGTCCATTTACCAACCGATTTTGGAAACCATTAACGACCAAGGTCTCTCAAAAATGGGGCTAAAAAATCCGGGGCACCCTAGCCTTTCACAACAACCAGGACGCCCCATTCCACCACTAAGTAGTTGGTCTAAGGCAAGCAGTCGAGGTAGTTATCAAGATCCCAATCGGAAACCGAGTGGTTAAAACGCTCCCATTCATCTGTCTTGTAATGGTTATAAACTTTGTACATTTCACCCGGCATCGCTGATCGAACAACGTCATCAGCGGCAAGCTCTTTTAATGCATCTCCTAAGGTCATTGGCAACTTTTTAACTTGCTTACCTGCTTCCATGGCGGCGTAAATATTACGTTCTTCTGGCTCACCCGGATCCAGTTTTCGCTCCAAACCATCATCAAATGCTTTAAGTATTGCGGCACCCATGATGTAAGGATTAACCATGGAATCCACAGAGCGATACTCGAAACGACCTGGCGCCGAAACGCGCAGTGCGCAAGTTCTGTTTTGAAAACCCCAATCAGCAAACACAGGCGCCCAGAAACCGGTATCCCAAAGACGACGGTAGGAGTTAACCGTTGAAGAACCAATGGATGTCAATGCGGACAAGTGCTCTATGACACCGCCAATGGAATGCAACCCAATGGGTGCTGGTTTCACTTTGTCAATTTTTGGATCAGGTAAGAAATGATTCTTACCACCTTCCAGGTATGAAAACACGTCATCCATACCGGGTATGACTTTTTGATGCAATGGGTTTACTTTGGATTTACCACCGGACCAAAGTGACACGTTATGGTGACAACCAGATGCCGAAACGTTCATAAACGGCTTAGACATAAAACACGCATGTAGGCCCTTCTCTCTCGCAACCTGCGCGCAGATCTGACGGTAGGTAGTCAAACGATCTGAGTTACGAAGCACGTCGTCGAACATCCAATTTAGTTCCAGCTGCCCTGGCGCATCTTCGTGATCACCCTGAATCATGTCCAGACCCATTGCTTGGGAATACTCAACCACTTGCATAAAAGCAGGTCGAAGTTCTTCGAACTGGTCTATGTGATAACAGTTTGGCTTGGTAACCCCACCTTGCAGTTTTTTGTTTTCATCCAGTTTCAACCACATCATCTCAGGTTCGGTACCTGCTCGCATGTGCATACCGTGCTTAGCTTCAAACTCTTCGTGAATGAGGCGCAGATTCCCTCGAGAATCAGAAGTTAAGTGTGCACCGGGGTCAACACGCTCTTCACGATTGCGGAAACAGGTACAAAAGACTCTGGCGATACGTTTATCCCAAGGAAGTTGAACGAAGGTTTCAGGATCAGGAATACCAACTAACTCAGACGCTTCTGGTCCATAACCAATGTAATCACCATGGCGATCAATAAAAAGGTTTGCAGTGGACCCATAAACAAGTTGAAAGCCTTTTTCAGCAGTACGCTCCCAATGATCCGCTGGAATACCTTTACCAACAATACGCCCCGTTACAGAAACGAATTGGCAATACAGATAAGTAACGCCAAGCTTATTAATCTTGTCACGGACCTGTTTGACCAATTGGTCACGGCCCTTGGCATTGACGTGGCGTTCGAGATCCGTTGAATCCTGAGCTTTCGCTGTTGCGCGCTTAGCAGGCGCTTTCTTTGCTGCTACTTTTTTTGTGGCCATTCTTATCCTCCTTACAGACAATATGGTGGGTAGTGGTGAAAATCTTATTAAAAATAGTGTGCTGGGAACGTTATATTTTTGTATGCTTATTTGTTCTCAGCACCTTAGTTTACAAGCTAAACTGAAACACAGCCAATGTCCAAATTAGCTCCAAGGAAATGGGCTATTTGAGACTGGGTGCAGTTTACCTTCCGCATATCGTGAAAAACGAAATGGTTCAAGCAGACTGCTGGTTTCTCTAACTAATTCTTGCGCAACCAGTTTACCAACACCAATCATTTTGTAACCATGGTTTGAATCAGCGATGAAATAGCAATTTTGTTTAAAGGTGTCAAAAACTGGAAAACTATCCGGTGTAAATGCACCGATACCGCCAGAGGGTTCGTTGTTGTACTTTGGAGTCTGGCCTTCAAAACGCTTTTGACAGTGAGCCAATGCAGAAGTCCACATGTGCGCAAAATCATCTCCCACGATAAATTCAGGTGAATCAACGCCATAAGGATCTACCTGTACAGCATCTGGATTCGTTGGAACTTTAAAAGGGGCCGCTCCACCCTGTACACCATTGAAGTGGAAGTCGGGCTTGTAGTAGATACCCCACATTTCATCTGTAACGAGTGAACCATCAACGTCAGAATATAGCGGCGAGTTGGAATCCACGTGAATTACCGGCGGCATTTGGCCGTCATTCGTTTTTTGAATTTCTGGATCAACACCTAAGGTACCTTCCTGCAACGACCAATAAACCCAAGTGTCAATGTCTTTATGGATGGTGCCATCGGCAGCTTTGATATCAACGGTTTTAGGTAACTCTAGCATATCCCAGAACTGCTTGGCCCAAGGACCTGGCGCGATGACCAACTGTCCACACTCGATATTACCTTTGGTGGTTTCCACGGATTTGATCGCCCCGCTTGCGTCGCTGTGAAAGCCGGTAACCTCGACACCTGAAACAATTCGAACGCCTTCGGCTTCAGCCTTACCTGCCAGACCATAAAGGGCTTTGGTGTTATTCGCATACCCACCTTTCTTTTCATGCAACACAGAGGTAATGCCTTTTGCTTGCCAATCGTGGAAAATTCCCTTCATGTATTCCATCGAAGCCGCTTCACCTTCGATAAATGTTGATTCATATCCTATTTCTTTCTGTTGAGCGGCAATAGATGCCACATCTTCGAACATGCTTTCAGGACTGATTTGCATATAGCCAACAGAATGGTAGCTATATGCTTTAGCATCGCTCTCCCAAACGTCTACACACTGCGCCATTAACTCTCGCATCGCTGGTTGAAAGTAATTGTTTCGCACCACACCACAAGCTATACCGGAAGCGCCGGCACCTATGGATGCTTTATCTACGACAAGAATATTACGTCCATCTCCTTGCCCCTTCGCTTTGAGCTCCAAAGCGAGGTGATACGCGGTGCTTAAACCGTGGATACCTGCTCCTATAATCAGATAGTCACTATGTTGGGGAAGCGCCATGATTTGCCTCAGTTGTGTTTATTTTAAGTTGAAGGTATAATTTTGGTCTAGATACGATTTAGTTCTTGTTCACTAAACATGAGTGCATTGACCTGTTTGACTATTAAAACACTAAATCTTGGTCGATGGCAAGTCATAAATGAACCACTTATCATGAATACAATATACCAATTATAGTCCATTCTGATTTTGATAAACTCTTTTCCTTAAATGCCCTTAGCAATGAATATCCCAAACATCAACACCCATCTTCAAGCAACCGCCGGGGCTGCCGGAATATTTAATGGATTAAGGGAGCGGATCGTAAACGGTGACTACAGTTTTAATGAGCGGTTACCCTCAGAAAGAGATCTCGCGACCCGATTTGCTGTAGCAAGAGGTACCGTGAGAGCCGCCTTGGAACAATTGGAACAGGCTGGCTTGGTTCTCAGGAAGTTTGGTAGCGGCACATTTGTCAGCTATAACACCAACCCCAAGCAAGAAGATATAGCAGAGGAAACCAGCCCTCTTGAATTAATTGAAACCCGGTTGGCTATTGAACCGCACATTGTACGATTGGTGGTTAGCAATGCAAACAATAGAGAGATAAGAAAACTGACTGAAGCGCTAGAGAAGGTGATGGATAGTCGACATAACCCCAATGAATTCTCAAGCGCGGATGAGCTATTTCATTTGACACTGGCCCACTGCTCACAAAACCCACTATTGATATGGATATATCAACGCATTAACGACATACGAAGCCACACACAATGGAGCCATCGGAAAAACAACATACTGACTAGCAAAAAAATCTCCCTTTACAATACGCAGCACGAGGCGCTGCTAGAGGCGATCAAACGCAGAGATGCAGAAAGCGCATCGAATATTATGACAGCACACTTAACCCAAGCCAAAAAAGACCTCCTAGGTCCATCCTAAATTCAGACACTACAAAGCACACTTAACCAAATTCAATGCTTTCCCTTCGGTAGTCACGTTTGTATGACTATTTTCACCTCAGAGATATCGATAGACTTTTGCTGAGCAGATCATCGCCACTCGCGGTACATCCAACATTGAAGATAGGCCAAAAAAAAGCCCCCGAATCACGGGGGCTCTCAAGCGAATAAGTCAGCGCTCTTTCAAGCAATCTTTATTCAAATATTTATAGATGACGTTAAGTCAATTACGTTTCTTAAACTCTTCTTGAATTTCTTCATGGTGCACTTTTTCCGAGCTAATTTGCGCAGCATGCCAAACTAGCCAGATCACAACACCAATTACCACAAGAAAAACTTCAGTTCCAACAAACGGATAAATCGGTCCAATTTCAGACAAATTTTTCCAAGCTTCTATACCTGTAGACATAATAGTTCCTCCGCTTATTAAATTGATTTAGCAGCATCTTGCTCTGCTTCAAGCATGTCTCTTTCATCCTGCTCGTATTCTTCCAACGTGAGAGAATCAAGCCCTAGCACTTCAACTTCAGGCGGAATACGAAGCAGCCCCATACCATTGAGTATTTTTGATAGCACGTAACCCGGTACAAAACCAAGAACAAAGAACATGATGATCGCGCCAATGAACTGACCTAATGGATTAATCAACGCATAACCTTCATATGGTGATGAGGGGTAACCCCATAGAACGAATCCACAAATCACGAGGCCAATGAAACCGGCGTAACCATGTACCGCAACCGCGCCAACAGCATCATCAATTTTGAACTTGCGTTCAACCCAGTGGTGCATTTTGTAAGCGACAACGACACCGACCATACCGATGATCATAGCTTGTATCGGATGATATAAGTCATTACCTGCAGAAGCTGTAATTACTCCAGCGAGACCTGAAGAATAAGTCCAGAAAGCATCGCCTTTAGAGATACAGTAACCAGCCAACAAACCACCGGACAGCGACATCAGGAAGTTGAAAGTTATACCACTCAATGTGGTTGGTCCAAGATAGATATTGGTCGCAGTGAAGAAAGGCGTTCCATCACCTACCTCAGCTCCCATATCGATAATCGGCACGTTACATGCGACATAGAAACCCCAGAAGCCGGTATAAATCAGGAATAGACCTACCGTTACTAACCATGGGTTTCTTGGGTTGATGTTCCTCGCCGTGCCGTCTTTTCTGAATCGGCCGATACGCGCGCCCAAGACCACAAGCACACCTAAGGCAAAACCACCGGCAACTGCATGGATAACACCAGAAGCGTAAGCATCGTGATAGCCGAGTTTGACGACCATCCAACCTGCATAGTGCCAACCCCAAGCTGCATCAACAATCCAGAATACAGAGCCAATAGCAACGGCCAGCATCCAAAATGCAGCGTTAGTGATTCGCTCAATCACAGCACCAGAAACGATAGAGGCGGCCGTCCAAGAGAAAAGCAGGAACGCAGCCCAGAACACACCGGTAATCCGATCGCCCAAGTGCGGTCCCATGGTTTCAGACCAAGGTGTGTTGGCAGCACCGTCTCCCCAAAGTATATCGCCGTTTATCCATGGACCATTTGGAAAGGCCCAGTAGATCCACCAACCAAAAAAGAAAAACGTTATAGTGACCAATGGAATGATCATGGTGTTTTTCATCAAGGTATGCATATGGTTTTTACGTCGAGACACGCCCACTTCGTACATACAGAAGCCAACATGAATCAGAAACATCAATGGTATCGTTACCCAATAATAAAATTCGGTAAAGATTGCGGTTAATGAACTTAATTCGTTATCCACATTATCCTCCTCTTAAAATATAGTGTTTAATGTTGTTTATGTGAGTTTCGTACGGCCACTTTCTTATCCGCTATTTTGACAACTCAGTCGTTGCCAAAAAACAAACAATCCAACAGCCTATCTTTCACTTGTTATATATGAGACTGATGACAGGCTCATGAAATACTGTATTAACTATAAAAACCGACAATCAACAGTACTTCATGTTCAGAATCACATGGTAGTGTAATCTGAGGTCTGTAATTTAGCTTTCTATTGCAGCTTCGCTATTGGCTTTGGCGGAGTGAACGTAGAGAGCGAAGCCAAAGCCGGTTTTTCAGGCTTTAGTATTGAATGTTGAGCCATCAAGTCGTTCCATTTTTGTTACTTACGCAAATGTGGAGGCAACCCAATGACCCAACCTGATTACCCTAACCTATATGAAGTAGTGATGGAACAATTGATTCAACATGGCCCCCAGGCATTTCGTGATGTCATTACCGCGATGATGAATCAGGCCATGCAGATCGAACGATCCCAGTTTCTGGGTGCGGTGCCCCATGAACGCAGTGATAATCGCCGTGGCCATGCCAATGGATTCAAACCCAAACAGGTGGACACGACCCTTGGGACGCTAAATCTGTCGATACCCAAGACGCGTAATCACGGTGAGTCCGGGTTTTACCCGCACAGTCTGGAACAGGGACGACGCAGTGAGCGCGCGTTGATGCTGTGTGTGGCTCAGATGTACGTTAGTGGTGTCAGTACGCGCCGTGTGGAGAAGGTACTGGATCTGTTCGGTATTGAGAAAATATCTTCGACTCAGGTGTCCCGTGCAACGGCTTTGCTGGACGATGCCTTGTCAGTATGGCGGGATCGTGGTCTTGGCGAGATACGTTATCTGGTACTGGATGCGCGTTACGAACGGGTCAGGATGGATCATGAGGTGGTGGATGCCGCGGTGCTCAGTGCGGTGGGTATATTGCCGGATGGCAGACGCAGTGTACTGGGTGTGCAGATTGCCACCAGTGAAGCCGAGATCAACTGGCGGGAGTTTTTACAGTCGTTGGTGAAACGAGGCATGCATGGCATCACTTACATTGCCAGTGATGATCACGCGGGTTTGAAGGCGGCAAGGCGTGCCGTGTTTCCGGGTGTACCGTGGCAACGCTGTCAGTTTCATCTGGCACAGAACGCGATTAATCATGCCCCAACGGCAAAGGTTCGTAGCCGGATTGGTGGCGAATTGCGTTCGGTCTGGAATGCGACGGACGAGGCATCTGCCCGCGCTCAGTTGGAGCAACTGGCGGCCCGTTACGAGTCAGACTGCTCGAAGCTATCGCAATGGCTGCTCGATAACGTTCCTGAAGGATTGACCGTGTTCAATTTACCGGAATCGCATCATCGAAAGATGAGAACGACGAATGGAATTGAGCGTCCGATCCAGCAGGAAATTAAACGGCGAACCCGGATTGTCCGGGTCTTCCCGAACGACGCATCTTTACTCAGGCTTGTCAGTGCCATTCTCGTTGAGATTGACGATGAATGGAGCAATGCCGACAAGCGATATATCGTGTGGAACGACAATAATGACTCAAACTAAACCGAAGTTACAGACGTAGGGTTGCACAATCAATCACATTTAGGAGATCCACCAGAAGCTTCCAGAAGGCCCCTTTAGCAGACGACCAATGAGATGCGGCCCACATAAACAAACTGCAAACCATGCATCAATTTTATGTCTGCTAATCGTGATCACTGTTTCCGTAAGATTACGTCAACCTATCAACGACGACATACTAGCCTGTTACATTTGTTTTGACTAGTACCAAACGGAGACCATAAATAGCGATAAAAGTCCACCTTTCGAACCAACCAAATTTACATTTAGGCTAATACAGATAATTCCAAGTAGGGTGATACACAATGAGGCACGCTTTAGTCTGGCTTTCGACACCCTAACTTTCGATAGCTGTGACAGTTCATTCGTTATCGCAATCAGGTATAATCGCGCGCGAGTTTCGCCGCGCGCATTTTCACTTACCGCTAGAACTTAAGGAACCCCTGCACTGTTCTTGATCGATCACTTAGAGCTCAGAATTATGCAGAGGGTTCTGAATTGGTAAGCACATATTTTGTGAAAAACATCGCAAATAATTGAATGAGCAAGCATTGTTATCACCATATTTATTTCGATAGTAAATTAATGAACAAATTAATGATTAAACTTATCAGCGCTGCATTGGCGTTCTCCTTTTCACTCACGGTTATCGCCGACCATAATACTGAAGAAGCACTGCAGAAAAGAACGGCACCCATCGGCACACTGAATGTTGCTTCAGCCGAAGTCGAAACCGTGGCTGCAGAGCCTAGGGATGGCGTCACTGTTTACAATACCGCTTGCATGGCATGCCATGCAAGCGGTGTGGCTGGAGCACCAATGGTTGGCGACATCGAGAACTGGACTCCCCGTATCGCTAAAGGGTTAGAAACGTTAATAGCAAATGCGATCAATGGCTTCCAAGGCGAAGGGGTCATGCCAGCTAGAGGTGGCAACCCCACACTAACTGATGAGGAGGTCGGTTTAGCTGTGGAACATATGGTTAGTCTGTCACAATAATTCTCCGCTGATTCCCCCCAATGGGAATCGGCGCTAGAAGAAATAGTGCATCGAAAACCGTCCTTGGTATAGATCGGCTTTTTAGCACGCGTTCATGGGCAGATCGTTTGCGCTTGTCGTTTTCGATTGGTCGATAACTCTTGCTTCCTGCTGGCTTTTACGAGAAGGCTGGCAGAAAGCAAAGCCTCAGTAGTAAACTCGGAGACAAAACAGACTCAGGCCATCCACTATCAGGAAAGCACCGGGATTGGTAAGATAATAGTATCGTTCATCCCTCACTCCTAAACTGTCTTTTAGCGCCATGAGCTGACAGCCATGATCTTAGCTAACGAGCCACCGCCGTCTGGCTCTTGTTATTCATCAGCAAATTTTATCTTTCGTTAACCTCAAACTAAATCAAAGATTAGCAAAATGACACAATACAATATCGCTTTATTAGCCGGAGATGGTATCGGGCCGGAAATTATGGTCGAGGCGGTTAAAGTTCTAAAGGTAATCGAGTCCCGCAACGATGTCGTTTTCAATCTCATGCCGGTTGAATTTGGCGCTTCCGCATGGTTTAAAACTGGTAGCAGTTTTCCCCAAGAGTCTATTGATGCCTGCGACAAAGCTGATGCTATCCTCAAAGGAACCATTGGTTTAAGCCATGAAGAATCAAAAAAAATCCCCATTGATGAGCAGCCAGAAAGAGGCGCATTGCTGCCAATGAGAAGAAGGTACGATACCTATGCTAACTTTCGCCCTGTATATCTACCCACGGAACTAGCTCATTTTTCACCTTTAAAACCTGAGATCATCGGCAGCGGATTGGACATACTCATTATTCGTGAGCTAGTGGGAGGATTGTATTTCGGTAAAAAAGAAGCCGGTGTAAATGAAAAAGGCTTGCGATATGCTCGCGAAACGCTGGAATACGATGAAGATCAGATCAAACGAATCGTTGAGATTGCCTTTCAGTCAGCCATGAAGCGAAAGAAAAAACTCCACAGCATCCATAAAAGCAATGTATTGAAATCCAGTGTTTTGTGGACAGAGATCGTTGGAGAAGTTGGAAAAGACTACCCCGAAGTCAAAGTAGAACACATTCTAGTAGACGCTGCTGCGACCTATCTTTGCCTCAATCCTAGTCAGTTTGACGTCATGGTTATGGAGAACCTATTCGGCGATATTCTCAGTGACCAAGCCGGTGGCATTCTAGGGTCCCTAGGCTTGATGCCGTCGGCCTGTGTCGGCCCTGAGAAAGCTTACTACGAACCTTCTCATGGTTCCGCACCTGATATAGCTGGTAAGAACATCGCTAATCCTTATGCGATGATTGGTTCAGTGGCTATGATGCTAGAAATGAGTTTTGGAATGGACGAGGAATCCGCAAATCTATGGGCCGCGATGCGAACTGTGTTTGCTGACGGCTATTCCACTGCCGACTTGAGTGAAGCGGATTCCGGAATTACGCTGGTAAGCACCGCCGAGTTCGGCGACAAAGTGGTAGAGGCTCTGACCAAATAGCGTCGAGTATCCAGAGCTTTCTATTAAGAAGCCATCGGAATCAACCGATGGCTTTTTTGACTACACAATTAAGTTTACAAACCCTGCTTATCGGGAGCAATCGAACTCCTCGGTGAGGCTAATTGAGTGTCGCAAACAAGCTTCCGAATCCTGCTATATCCCCTTTATACCCTAACAGTTTCAGAGAATGCCAAGCTAACGCTTGGTTGCTACTGACCACAGGTTTACCAATTGCCTGTTCAATCTCTTCAATCACTAATGATGCCCGAAAAGCAGTACAAGAGATAAACAACGCATCAGCTTGGTCGTCAAATGTGTCAATCGCCATCTTCTTAATGGTTTTCAGTGGTACCTTTGTGACGTCGATGTCACTGTCGAAACCCAGCCCAGCGAAGCTTTTCACTTGTAACCCAGATTCCAATACACTTTCCATCAACGCTTCATTAATAACCCGATCATAGGGAGTCAGTATCGAAATCCGTTTGGCGCCCAACGAATCTAATGCGGCAAAAGTTGCAGTCAGTGGTGTCACCACAGGAATACCTGGGTTGGATTTATGAACCAGTCTCTGAATGTTTTCAAAGCCAATCGCTGCTGTGCCAGAAGTACAACCATAGATCATGACATGAACCCCGTGACCAGGAAGTATTCCCCGGGCAGCTCGTTCAATGTCCGGTGCCATTGCTTTAAGGTTATCCAATGTCATTGGATTCGCATTCAATACTCGATTGGTAAAGGCTTCCACAGACAACGGGAGCATTCGGCGAATATCCTGTTCAAGATTATAATCGGTAGCAAGAGCAACAATACCAATCCGCCCATCCTTGGAGATTTCCTCCAGATGACCATCAAACTCAAGATCCTCAATCAGTGAATGAGTCGCTTCACTCTTCGCTATAGTATTGTCAATGGCTTTGTTCATTATTTTTATCTCTCAAAAAATCGTATTTTAAGGTGCATTCTGAATTCGCTGATCTTAGGAACTTCTAAATCAGTCATGACAGATCATTTGATTGGCAAATTACATCACTGACTGATTAAGCCGCTGACTTGTTACACAATGGGGAGTTCTGGACTCGCTCGTCGTGTTAACCATTGCGCGCCATCTTCCGTTATCACTATGTTTTCTTCATGAACCATTTGTTTTCCTGGTTGGAATGTCATGCCGGGCTCAAGCGTCATCACCATACCTGGCTTTAGAATTGTTCCGTCGGTAGCAGTATTTGATGGGCGTTCCGTCAACTGGATCCCAAGACCGTGTCCCAATCTTCCTACCTCATTACCCAAACTCCCTCCCGCCACCATAACATCATTCATGGCTTTCCACAGATCCGAGGTTGTCGCTCCCGGTCTTGCCGCATTGAAACCCGCTTCTGTGGCGTTGTAGACCACTTCATAAGCACGACGGGTTTCGTCGTCAGCGTAGCCAAACGCCCAGTTACGATCGAAATCACAGAAATAGCCATCAAAAGTGGAACCTGTATCGATGATCATTAAGTCACCCCGGGTCAGCTGTCGATTAGTCGGCCCCATAATGATACTGTCATACCCACCTTGCCCAGACCCAGCAACCACATAAGACACCGTATCCGCCCCTCTTTTGAGTAGATCTATCTTCATATTTCTCACAATTTCCGTCTCAGTCATTCCTTCACTGGAATAGCTTGCAAAGGCTTCAAACGTATCCGAGGCAACCCCGCAGATATGTCGGGTTTTTGCAATTTCGAGTTCAGACTTCACCATTCTTTGTTCATGCATTTCCATAGATAGATCCACAAATTCGAAGTGATTAAGCCCCAGTTTCAATAACTCGAAATTGTTAACCGGCATGCGAATAATACTTTCAATACCCAAAGTCATACCAATACGACCATGCTTCTTTGGCAACTTACTGATAACACTCACGAGCAAGAAAATTCCATCGTCCTCCGGCTGTGGAGATGGCCAAGTGTGAATGTCCTCAATCCAAGTTTGCTGCATACCGCCGATTCCGATCTCAGGAATGACTGCAATGGGTTTACCATTTGCGGGAATAACCAGAAACCAAGGGCGGGTTGGGCTTTCCCAAAATTGGGTAAAGAAACCAGAAAAGTAGCGAACATTTGGCTCAGTAGTAAGAATTAGAGCATCAACCTTTCGATCGCGCATTGTGCTCTGCATCTCTTTTGTTCTGACTTCAAATTCGGTGACGGGGAAACCGCGATCGGGGGTAGTCATGGGCTAAATCACGAGTCCTAAATTAGATATTATGTAAGTAGTGAAAAATCAATCGCTAATGGTTATGACCACCGGCACCATGAGCATGACCATGGGATAGTTCTTCCGCAGAAGCATCTCTGACAGCGACAACATTTACATCAAACCTCAGGGTTTTTCCAGCGAATGGATGATTGGTATCAATATCCACATTAAACTTTCCAACCTTAACCAATACAGCATCCCTTACCCCCTGAGGAGTTTCAAGCTGGACCATGGCACCGGGTCTTAGATTTTTCTTGGAAACAAGATGCTTAATTGATACCCGTTCAATGCTATTTTCTTTGCGGAAACCATATCCTTCATCCGGGGTCAGCGTCGCCGTCACCTGATCTCCCACAGATTTGCCTTCCAACGCACTTTCCAGTGTTGGAAAAATACCTCGTCGACCATGCAAGTAAAGCAATCCATCACTGGAGGAGGCATCCTCCAATAGCTGTTCACCATCATAAATTTGATAGTTAATTGAAACAACTTTATCCTTGGAAATAATGGTCATATTAACGAAGTCTGCTGATGGAAAGAGGTAGTGTACCCTGAGGTCTGTAATTTATTTCTTTAGCGATGTTCGTTTGGCTTAGGCGAAGTGAGCGTAGCGAACGAAGCCAAAGCCGGTTTTTCAGGCTTTAGTATTGAATGTTGAGCCATCAAGTCGTTCCATTTTTGTGACTTACGCAAATGTGGAGACAACCCAATGACCCAACCTGATTACCCTAACCTATATGAAGTAGTGATGGAACAATTGATTCAACATGGCCCCCAGGCTTTTCGTGATGTCATTACCGCGATGATGAATCAGGCCATGCAGATTGAGCGGTCTCAGTTTCTGGGTGCCGCCCCTCACGAACGCAGCAACGACCGTCAGGGCCATGCCAATGGATTCAAACCCAAACTGGTGGACACGACTCTTGGGACACTGAATTTGTCGATACCCAAGACCCGTAACCACGGTGAGTCCGGGTTTTATCCACACAGTCTGGAACAGGGACGACGCAGTGAGCGCGCGTTGATGCTGTGTGTGGCTCAGATGTACGTTAGTGGTGTCAGTACGCGCCGTGTGGAGAAGGTACTGGATCTGTTCGGTATTGAGAAAATATCTTCGACTCAGGTGTCCCGTGCAACGGCTTTGCTGGACGATGCCTTGTCAGTATGGCGGGATCGTGGTCTTGGCGAGATACGTTATCTGGTACTGGATGCGCGTTACGAACGGGTCAGGATGGATCATGAGGTGGTGGATGCCGCGGTGCTCAGTGCGGTGGGAATACTACCGGATGGTCGACGAAGCGTACTGGGTGTGCAGATTGCCACCAGTGAAGCCGAGATCAACTGGCGGGAGTTTTTACAGTCGTTGGTGAAACGAGGCATGCATGGCATCACTTACATTGCCAGTGATGATCACGCGGGTTTGAAGGCGGCAAGGCGTGCCGTGTTTCCGGGTGTACCGTGGCAACGCTGTCAGTTTCATCTGGCACAGAACGCGATTAATCATGCCCCAACGGCAAAGGTTCGTAGCCGGATTGGTGGCGAATTGCGTTCGGTCTGGAATGCGACGGACGAGGCATCGGCCCTGGCTCAGTTGGAGCAACTGGCGGCCCGTTACGAGTCAGACTGCTCGAAGCTATTGCAATGGCTGCTCGATAACGTTCCTGAAGGATTGACCGTGTTCAATTTACCGGAATCGCATCATCGAAAGATGAGAACGACGAATGGAATTGAGCGTCCGATCCAGCAGGAGATTAAACGGCGAACCCGGATTGTCCGGGTCTTCCCGAATGAGGCATCTTTACTCAGGCTTGTCAGTGCCATTCTCGTTGAGATTGACGATGAATGGAGCAATGCCGACAAGCGATATATCGTGTGGAACGACGATAATGACTCAACCTAAATCAAAGTTACAGACGTAGGGTTGCACAATCTGGAAAGACCGCACTTTGAGGTGCTTGAATGAATATTTGGAATAATAGGTAGTTTGCCCCGTAGTATCAAGATTTTTTGTCCGACAATCATCATCATGACCGATCTAGATCCAAATATAAGGTTACACTCTATATTGTTTATGTTCGCCTTAAGCACTACCATCTAGCATCCAAACCGAACCAACCCAGCAAACTATGGCGATTCTTCCCGCGCACTTTTCTTTAAACGATATCACGTTACACAACAACACGATGCTTGTCACAGGGGCGTCATCCGAACTGGGTAGTTCGGTTTGCTATGCCAGCGCTAGAGCCGGCGCAACTGTGATTATGTTAGATCGCAAACAGCGTGAAATGATTCCACTTTACGATAAGATTTGTGAGCAGGGGTGGCCAGAACCCATGATGGTAGAATTCGATAGCAAACTGGGCAGCGAAGAGTCAATACACCAACTTGCATTAAACCTTGGTGAGCAGATACCGGTCCTAAATGGCTTAGTTCATTGCGCCATGTGGGGCGCACCATTGGCCCCAATTGTAAACACCCGTATTTCGACTTGGCAAACTGTAATAGAAACCCAACTCATCAAACCTATGATGCTCACCAAAGCACTCATCCCGCTACTCAATCAATCAGGTAACGCATCCATCATTTTCAGTTCTTTGGATAGCGGTAGAACGGGACGAGCGTACTGGGGCGGCATCGCCACGGCATTTGCAGGCATAGAGAATCTAAGTGAAATTCTAAGCGCAGAGCTCGAAGACAACCATATTAGGGTAAACACACTGGACCCTGGGAAGGTGAAAACACGATTGAGAAAGCAGTTTTACCCCGGGGAAACAGCGGAGGAATTGCGCGATGCCAATGATGAAAATATCATTGGGCTATATATATATCTTCTTTCAGATCAGAGTATCAACCAAACCGGGCAACGTTTTACTGTACCGCCTTTGTAATAACATCGATTTTACGTTGAAACCCAACGGGCTTCACTCCAGATAGAAAAACCGCTTGTGGCCGATCAGCTGCGTTAGATAACGAATTTTGGTTGGGGCCTAGCTAATAGTTCGTTTCTCTTTATCGCCTCCCCTATCGGCCATTGAGCGCATTACGTTTTTTGGGAACCTTGGGGAAAATTGTATCCTGGTCGTCCTGATTCTCCACCAATTTCGAAATAACATCAGGTGTTAGCTCTACCCATTGACCTTGCCGCAAACCTTTAGGCAAACCAACAACACCATATCTAATTCGGACCAAACGACTGACTTGGCAACCGACCGCTTCCCACATCCGTCTAACCTCACGATACTTACCTTCTTTAACCACCACTGAATACCAAGTATTGCTGAATTCACCGCGTTGCCGACGAACAGAGTGGAATTTCACCAACGTGCCATTTAGTTCAATACCGGCCTGCAATTGTTCCATCGCTTCGTCGGTCACCTGTCCAAAAACACGACACAGATATTCCCTTTCCACCTCATGACTCGGGTGCATTAGGCGATTAGCCAGCTTACCGTCCGTGGTGAACAAAAGTAGCCCTCGAGTATTTAGATCCAATCTTCCCACTGCAATCCAACGCTGACCTTTCAGATTGGGCAACTTTCGAAAAACCGTTGGTCTTTTTTCTGGATCCACCCGAGTGGATATTTCCCCTTCCGGCTTGTTGTATAAAATCACCTTTTGGGAGGTGTCGGCAATACGTGTTTTTATGGGACGACCATCGATAGAAATCTGGCTGAACTCATTGACCTTATCCCCCAATTTGGCCATTTTTCCGTTGACCCGAATTTTTCCTTCTTGTATCCAGACTTCAATCTTACGTCTGGAACTGATTCCTAGGGCCGCGAGGTATTTTTGAATACGTTCGCCGGATTGATCATGATCACGCTTCAAGATTGGGTTACTCCTGAGCTGTTTGACATCTCTTCTGACTCCTCTGGGATAGAGCCTTTCAACTCTGGTTCACTAACAACATTGTCAATGATCTCTTCTCTTTTCATTGAATTTTCTTCAGAGATTTGCATTAAAGATGTCTCCCCGTCTTTTTCCTGAAAGCCAGTCTCATTGTCGAAATCAACCTCACCGGGATGAAGGTGATCAATCTGTTCCACAGCATCATTGGGTTCCACCTCAGGGGAGTCAGTCTGATCATTTTGGGCATCATTCGAAGTGCGTATCTTGGTGGCCCCATCCGTCACAGCGTCGATAGGTAAACCAGAAAACACATCATCCGCTTGTTTCTTCTCCAATGCCGCTAATACCTCAGGAGGCAATGGTGTCTCCAACTCTCGGGCGATTGTACCGAGCTCTCTTTCCTGCATAAGGGAAGGAAGTTCTCTCAACGATTCCAGATTAAAATAGGAAAGAAACTCCGGAGTGGTTCCAAACAAGGCAGGTCGGCCCGGCAAATCTCTGACACCAATTTGCTTGACCCACTCCCGCTCCTGTAGTTTCTGAATGATGTCTGAGCTGACGCTAACACCCCTTATTTCCTCAATATCCCCCCTGGTCACGGGCTGTCGATAGGCGATAATCGCTAACGTCTCAAGCAGGGCGCGAGACAATTTGGGTGGTCGGGTCGAATATAATTTTCTCACCCAATCTGCATACTTCACTTTACTCTGATATCGATAACCACTACCAATTTTTCTGAGCTCAACACCCCTATCTTCACAGTCTCTTTGAAGTGATTCAATGGCGCGTCTAATTTCTTCCGAGGGAGGCTGGACATTGTCTTCGAAGAGACCCTGCATTTTCGCTATACTCACAGGAGCATCTGAAACCAATAACACGGCTTCCAAAATATTCTTTAGCTCATTATTCAGTTCGCTATTCATCGCCTAACTCACCAGCTCCTTATATCTTATACTGGATGTCACTTTGACGAGCAACGTGGCATCGACCATTTATACACTTCAAAAAACTTAACAGTTCAAAGTACAACGAAAAAAAGTCACTCAATTCCCTTTATATGAATAGGTGAAAATGGCTCATTTTGTATCACAACTAACATATTGTCCCGTGCCAATTCTAGTATTGCCATAAAAACCACCACCATGCCTTGCCGGCCTTCTTCTTCGATAAAAAAATCCTGGAAACGGAGAAATCCCGATTGATTTACCCGATCAAGAATATGGCTCATCTTTTCCCTGACAGTTAGCCTGTCTTCGCCAATGGTCCAATTTTTATTATTCTGCGTTCGTTCTAACATGTTTCTAAACGCATTTATCAAGTCATTTAATGACGCTCTGGCTTCAATTTTTTGTGGTGACGGATCATCGAATTCAAGATTAGCTAAATAAATTTCCCTTTCTACTCTCGGTTGTTTTTCCATGTCCATGGCTGCCTGACTAAAACGTTCATACTCCTGTAGCCTCCTAACCAACATAGCCCTTGGATCCTCTCCTTCCTCTTCTTCGGATGCAGGAGTTCGGGGCAGCAACATTCTTGACTTCACCTCCGCCAAGGTTGCCGCCATCACCAAATATTCCGCAGCGAGGTCGAGACGAAACTGCCTCATCAGTTCCACGTACTCCATGTATTGCCGTGTGATATGCGCAACCGGAATATCCAGAATATCCAGGTTTTGCTTCCGGATTAAATACAGTAATAGGTCGAGAGGTCCTTGAAACGTTTCTAGAAAAACTTCTAGCGCATCTGGTGGTATAAAGAGATCCAGAGGCCATTTTTCAAATTTTTCACCATTTACCAACACAGGAGAATCGGGTTGATTATCGGTTAGTCGAGGCTCAAGGGAGGGACTTTCTCGATTTTCACTTTCACTCATGACTAAACAGGTCCGTTCAAACCAATATCTATTTGCAATTCGCGACTTCAACCGCATGCTGAATCAAAGATTCCGCCTTAAGAATCACGCTTTGGGGGGAACTTACAGTAAAAAAGAAAAACGAGGAATTACTCAAAATAGCTAACATCCCCCTTACCTGCTCTTAATATCTGAGGTGGGGTTTCCATAAAACTGACCACTGATGTTGGTTCCATATCACATGCGCCGCCGTCGATGATCAGATCAACTTCATGCTCCAGCTCATCTCTAATTATTTGTGCATCATTTAGCGGAAGCTTCTGGTCCGGCAATATCAACGTTGTGCTCATGATTGGCTCTCCCAATTGCGTGAGCATCGCCGACACAATCGGATAATCTGGAACCCGAATACCGATGGATCGCCGCTTAGGATTCTGTAAGCGTCTCGGTGTTTCCCGTGTAGCAGCGAGAATAAATGTATATGGACCTGGAGTAAAGCGTTTCAGCAATCGATAGACATTGTTGTCCACTTTCGCATAGAGACTCAGCTCTGACAGATCACTACAAACTAGCGTAAAGTTATGATCATCCTTGATTCGTCGAATGCGTAAAATACGACCCATCGCCTCCTTGTCACCAATGTGACAGCCCAAGGCATAACTCGAATCTGTTGGGTAGGCAATCACTCCTCCTTTATTGATAATCCCAACAGCTTGCTTTATGAGTCTACCTTGGGGATTGTCGGGGTGAATATTAAAATACTGAGCCATGACCGTTGCCTAAATCATCCAGAATCTGCGGTTTTTTTAGGTCGGCGCTTTCGGGGTCGCTTTCGACGAGGAGAATGTCCATTAGGCTCAGAATTAGCGCTCGCCTGTGTTTTGGTATTCTTGGGTGATTTGAATGAGCGGCCACGTAGACCATCGATCATCTCGCTCTTTTCAGCCTCGTCGCATTCTTGAATATCGGTCCACCACTGTGTAATTTCGGCGTCAACCTCACCGCATTGTTCCCGCAACAGCAAAAAATCATAGGCGGCTCTAAATCGTCGATTGCTTAGTAACCGATGGATAGATCTTGGCCTCCGCTGCACCAGTCGATCCTGCAGACTCCATATTTCCATGGCAGGTCCACTCACACGTCGGGGAACGGACACCGTTTGATTTTGAACGCCAAAAACTTTTTCCCCAGCGGTCCATACCGTCTCTCCCGGCACTCCACCTGATGTTAGGAGTCGATCGTATTCTGTTTTAAAGGGAGCCCACAATAGCGTAGCGAACAAAAAGGCTGGAATGACGGGCTTACCTTCGCTGATGCGTTTGTCAGTGTTGCTCAAAGCATCAAGGATCATTTTTTCATAACCCACATCTGACTCCGAACCGAAGCTATTGATAGTTTGGGGAAAGAGCAAATCCAAGATGGAATACGCTTTCAACTCCTCCCAACTTCTCACACCATGGGCATGATGAAATAGTTTCAACACTTCATCAAAAAGCCGGGCAGCCGGCACGCCTTCGAGCAATTTCGCATTTGGCACTAACTGCTGCTCTACTTCTTCAACAATATTCAGCGACAGCTTCGCTTTAAATCGCACCACTCTCAACATCCGAACCGGGTCTTCACCAAAACGAACGGAGACATTACCAATCATTCTCAATGTACCCGAACCAGCATCACTAATGCCTTCGACAAAGTCCAGTACTGACTCCTCGATCGGATCATAATACAACGCATTCACGGTGAAGTCCCGGCGGACCACATCTTCATCAAGTGTGCCGTAGACATTGTCATCAAGAATGCGTTGGCTATCTGTTACTTTCTGTCGAAAACTAAACCAGCTCTTTTTCTGTTTTCGTGGTGCTGCCCGGTAAGTTGAAACTTCGACGATTGCTCGACCATAACGCACATGAACAATTTTAAATCGCCTGCCGATGATCCGTCCTCGGTGGAAAATTGCTTTCACCTCTTCGGGTGTCGCATTGGTGGTAACATCGAAGTCTTTAGGTTCCATACCCAATATAAGATCCCGAACACACCCTCCCACTAGATATCCATCATATCCCGCACGTTGCAGCTTTTTCACCACGTCCAGCGATCCTTTGCTAACCATCGTCTGGTTGAATCCCAGATCGATGGAAGAGTACTGCATCAGGCTCGTCTTTGGAGATTTAGACAATTTTGAGTATTCCTTAGGGGTTTCTTGATAGTTTGACCTCTTAGTCAAACTTCCTTCTCACGCTCAGAGTGAAGTCTTTTATCTGTTACAGAGCTAGCTGATCACAGATAAGGTGGCTTTGTTTGGCTACCGACGATTAAAAGGTACAACAGGATGGCTATGCGTTGAGATCTCCTTAAATTTCGCCCTTTAAAAAACTTTCGATCCAAACACAAGTCGTTAAGCAAGATCCGAAAATATGTATATACTTCCATAAGTCACATCGGATAGTCTCGCCATCAGTATAAGCATTTCGATTTAGCCCATTATAAAAGAAATCCCTTATCAGACAAACGCGAATTTTCTCGGATAATCGCACCAATGGCCGAAGGTGCTGCACTTCATGATTGTACACCCATTCAACGAAAAACCCCGAAACAAATAACTGGTGACCGATTCCCCTGGTCACCAGATAACAGCTAAGTGTTCAGATATCGAACTCCTGATCAGGCACTACTGAATTAGCAGCGGCTCGATAGGATGCTATTTCATTGAAATTGAGATATCGATAGATTTCAGAAGACAGAGTGTTCAGCTCCCCTACCTCAGCCAGATACTCCTCCACTGACGGCAATTTACCTAACACTCCAGCAACCGCGGACAGCTCCGAAGACGCCAGATAAACCTGGGCGCCTTTACCCAATCGATTGGGGAAGTTTCTGGTTGAGGTTGAAACCACATTACTGTTTTCAGCAACCCTCGCCTGATTTCCCATACAAAGTGAGCACCCTGGTGGTTCGGTTCTTGCACCGGCTTGAGCAAAAACAGCATAATAACCTTCTTCCGTAAGCTGTTTTTGGTCCATTTTTGTTGGTGGCACAATCCACATTCGCGCTGGTGCGACACGGCCCATTTTTTCCAACAACTTACCTGCTGCTCGAAAATGTCCGATGTTCGTCATACAAGAACCGATAAAGACTTCGTCAATCCTCTCTCCAGCAACATCGGATAATAATCGAGCATCATCAGGATCGTTGGGAACACAAAGAATGGGCTCTGTGATGGTATTTAAGTCAATCTCAATCACTTCGGCGTATTGAGCATCACTATCAGCCTCCAACAGCTCTGGATTTTCCAACCACTCTTCCATTGAAGCAATACGACGGCGAATTGTTCGCTCATCACCGTAGCCTTCGCTGATCATCCACTTCAGCATATAAATATTGGAACTGATGTACTCAATAATTGGCTCTTTGTTGAGCTTAATGGTACATCCTGAAGCAGAGCGCTCTGCCGATGCATCTGCAAGCTCAAATGCCTGTTCAATTTTCAAATCTGGTAAGCCTTCAATTTCAAGCACACGACCAGAGTAAATATTTTTCTTTCCTTCTTTAGATACTGTCAACAGGCCTCTTTGGATTGCCTCATAAGGGATTGCATGTACGAGATCCCGAAGAGTGATACCTGGTTGCATTTCGCCGGTAAACCTAACAAGCACTGATTCGGGCATATCCAAAGGCATCACACCAGTTGCTGCTGCGAATGCCACCAAACCAGAGCCCGCAGGAAAAGAAATACCAAGGGGAAATCGAGTGTGGGAATCGCCTCCGGTTCCAACTGTATCTGGGAGCAACATACGATTCATCCATGAGTGGATAATGCCGTCGCCAGGATGTAAAGAAACCCCCCCACGGTTCATCATAAAGTCTGGCAGACTATGCTGAGTCTCGATATCAACGGGCTTGGGATAAGCCGAAGTGTGACAGAAAGACTGCATTACCAAATCAGCCTGAAAACCAAGGCACGCAAGATCCTGAAGCTCATCCCTTGTCATGGGACCGGTGGTGTCCTGAGACCCAACTGTGGTCATCTTTGGCTCGCAATATTGTCCCGGTCTGACCCCCGGTAGCCCGCATGCTTTACCCACCATTTTTTGTGCCAGAGTGAATCCTTTGTCACTTTTCACAGGAGGTTCTGGCTGGCGAAACAGATCACTTTGGTCAAGTCCTAGTGCCTCCCTAGCACGTGTCGTCAATCCACGTCCAACAATGAGGTTTATACGCCCACCAGCTCGTACCTCATCCAAAAGCACATTCGTTTTTAGCTCAAACCGACAGATGACTTCATCGGAGTCATGATGGCAGACTTTACCCTCATAGGGATAAACGTCGATAACATCCCCCATCTGCTGTTTCGAAACATCCATTTCGATAGGCAAAGCACCGGAGTCTTCCATGGTATTAAAGAAAATTGGCGCGATTTGTCCACCAAAACAATACCCTCCTGACCGCTTATTAGGAGTTCCCGTGATATCGTTTCCGGTATACCACAAAACCGAATTAGTGGCCGATTTTCGTGAAGACCCAGTTCCCACAACATCGCCCACATAGGCGACAGGGTGACCTCTTTCCTTCAGTTGTTCTAGTATCTCTAAGGGATTGTCTGCTAATCCTTCTCGTGGGTTTTTCAGCATAGCCAATGCATGCAACGGAATATCTGGCCTAGACCAAGCATCAGTAGCCGGAGACAAATCATCCGTATTAGTTTCTCCAGGAACCATAAAAACAGTGACCGTCACTTTCTCTGGAACTTCAGGCGACGAGGTAAACCAATCTGCTTGGGCCCATGAGCTCACCACTCCCTTAGCGTATTCATTTCCTTTTTCTGCTTTGTCTTGAACATCGTAAAAGGCATCAAACATTAGAATCGTTCCAGATAGCGCCTTCGCTGCTTCTTCGGCGAGATCGTCGCTATCCAAGGCTTCTACCAGAGAAGCAACGTTATAGCCGCCGTGCATCATACCCAGAAATTGAATCGCCATTTTCTCATCCAAGATTGGCGAATGGGCCTCTTTCTTCATAATCGCGGATAAAAAGGAAGCCTTCACATAGGCTGCTTCATCCACACCAGCCGGAACCCTATCTCGAATCAACTCCAGTAATCGCTCTTCTTCTCCTTGGGGTGGTTGCTTGATTAACTCAACTAACTGTGTGACCTGTTCCGCGTCTAGCGGTTTAGGCACGATCCCTAATACTAAGCGTTCTGCGACGTGTTTTTCGTATGATTCTAGCAATGTGGTACTCTCAAAAAAGTGGGGCAATTCGGGTGAACAGCAAGGGATCTATTTTCGCTAAAAGACCCCTCTGACACCGAGATGAATTTTAACTTATTTTCACTCGAAAATTCCGTATAATGCTTAGAAATCACTTGAAAATTCCAATAGAACGTTCAATTGTTTATCTTGGGATTAATATTCATTTATGGTTGCTAACAGTAATTACCCGTTTCGAGTTAGCGATTTCATTGCCATAAGCATCAATAAAAACTGATAGTATCTATCAGTTTTTATTGGGACAACTGGATTGATTTCAGGTTCAACGCAGACACTGTTTCAAGCAGATTAAAAAATGAGGCATTTCCCATAAGCCCCGCAGACATCTTCTAATGAAATTGCGACGATTTATTCATTAAATTCATTGTTAACACTAGCCTATCAATACTATTTTCAAACAGGTAAAGGCACTTTAATCATCTCCAGCACTCGGAATACTAACCATAAAACCATGAAACAAATAAAATTCTCTAAATTCGTGATCATGTTAGCGGCAGTCCTCGCCGTGTCTTCTTGCACCCAAGAAACTCAGAATAAGGTAGGACGTGCTTTACAAAACTGGACCGGGACTCATGGCGTACTTGATATTTATGCAGGAGAAAAATTGGTCAATCGATTCATTGACATCGATAAGCTGTCAACCGCCACCGCAACCAAGGGTGATACGCCGAGGCCTTATCGATTTGGCTATGGCGTCATGGATATCAATAAAAACTACAAAGCAGACGCCAATGAGCGAAAAGTCTATTTCGAGTTCAGCGATTACTCGACTAGCTATATTTTTTATGAAAACCCATTCGCTGAAAATTAATATCACACATCCTAATTAGTGTTGTGCGCTTATGATATGAATTCATGGGTGAATAACGTTGATGCAAACAGAAAACCAGATTTATGACTAAATTGGCATCACTGAGAAAGACCTTCGCATACGCATAACGTCCCGAGCGAAAAAAAATGCTAACCTGAAATAGGCGAAAAAGCATAGCGTATACCGATGAATAAATATTACGCCCTCAAGCTTAGTAGTGATGCTAGCGCCCATAAAAACCAATGTAGATAAATAGCTGCCCCGTCCTACAATAAAAAAAGCGGACACACAGGTCCGCTTTTTTTATTTGAAAAAACCCAAATGAATCTGATCAGATCATAGGGCCAGCGCCTGGCACATCTATTTTTTTACAATTTTCCAAGCTAGTGGCATCACAATCATTGCCAGCACCATCTTAAACAAATCACCCAGTAGAAAAGGTTCAGCACCCCAAGCAAAAATGGGCTTGTCCCAGCCCAACAGCCCACCTAACCACAGTAGACCTGGCACGTAGATAACCACATTACCAATGAACATCGCGGCAAAGGTAGTGAATGCTTTTCGATCCCAGCCCTTCTCAGCTAACCAACCCGTCACAGCTGCGGCCATCACGAAGCCAATCAGATAACCACCCGTCGGTCCTGTCATATACAAAATGCCAATACCTTTCTCGGGAGTGCCAGAAAACACGGGAAGACCCGCTGCTCCTGCAACCAGATACAACAACACGGTAGAAACCCCCAATACTGGGCCATAAGCAAGACCAATACACAGAACAACAAATGTTTGCATTGTCAATGGTACTGGATAAAACGGAATTTGAGCTTTCGCAGCAATGGTTAATAACACAGCACCTGTCACTGCAAGTAAAATGGAGCGCAAGAGACCTGGGGTCTGCCAAATCGCTTTGGTGAGTGTTGGATAATAAATAGATTGGGATGTCATGGGAACATAAGCCTCTTGTTAATATATTTTCTGGGTTTGCGATTACGATTGCATAAATATTGAATCAGTAATCATCCCCATATGTTTTTCAAATTGAATATCTAAAAACGATAACCAACACCTTGGAAAATTGGCCCTTCACCAGTTTTCAACCTAAAAGCCTGCTTAGAAAATCGATGAGCAATCGGATTCAGGTCCAAGTCGTTAGCCTCCGGGATTCTATCACTTTAGCTGGGTTCGACCAAACAACAATGCTGTTAAGAGCAGCAGCCCCATCAAAATCAGGACCCCCGAATCCCCAAAGGCAACATACGGAGTCACACCTGTTCTAGGCTGTATCGATCCTCGTACAATATGTTCAACAAATTGTGGTGCGTGAATATCAACACCGCCTTTCCAATTGATCAACGCTGACAAACCATTATTGGAAGACCTTATCATCGGTCTCTCACTTTCCCGGGCACGAAATCTAGCCATTTGCAAACGCTGATGAGGGGCAAGTGAATCCCCGAACCAGATATCTTCACTGACGTTCACCAACGCACCAGATCCACCGACTTGCCCTCTCCAGTCAGCAGGAAATGCATCTTCATAACAAATTGAAGTTGCAAGTCGAGTACCTGCAACGTGCAACGGCGCTTGCGGTTTATCCCAATGAGAGAAGTCTGACATAGGCATCTTCATCATTTCGATCAGAGGATTCAATACCACCCTTAGGGGGAAATATTCACCAAATGGTACGAGATGTTGCTTACGATAGATCATGATCTTATCGCTCACACCGGCAACTGTATTGTAGTAGTTCCAACTATTATCAACCCGTTCTCGATGAAGGACACCAAAAATAAAATCCGCGGGGTGCTCCCTGATTTGGTCCCAAAAGCTAATAGAAAGGTTGTCAATGTAATCCGGTATTGCCGCCTCGGGCATCACAACCAGATCAACATCCTGTTCCAACTTACTCTTTTGCAGATAAGATTGAATAATACGATTGGTTTGCTCTTCGTCCCATTTCTCGTTAATCGAAACGTTATTCTGAATCACTGAAACGCGCAATGGTTCACCATCTGCTTGCGTCCAAGCGGTTTCATTCAACCACCATCCACACGCCCAAACAGCGACAAGTGTCAGCCCTAGTACTCCGCTTCCCACTGTAATGGAACGAATGAGAGACATCAGAACACCCACAGACATCAATGCAATCAAACCAACCAGATAAACACCACCTATGGGAGCAAAATTCGATAGTGGTGTATCTAACATGCTATAGCCCGTTGATAGCCACGGCAATCCCGTAAGAACCCAGCTCCTCACCCACTCAAAAGATATCCAGGCAACAGGCATAATAATTCCAAGTTTGGCGGTGGCACCCCATCGGTTGAACACAGCCTGGAAAGCACCGGCCAAAGCAGGTAACAAAGAAACCACGGACACAAGCACCGTAATACAAAGCGCAGCAAGTATGGGAGGCATCCCGCCAAAGGTGTGGATACTGATATACATCCATGATATTCCAACGCCAAACATACCCAACCCAAAGAAAAAGCCAAGTTTGAGACTCGACTTAATGCTGCTATTTAGCCAACAAAAAAACAACACACCGAAACTGACAAAACCGAGGGGCCACCAGTTAAATGGAGCAAATGATAGGGCATTGATGATGCCTGCGACAAAAACAAATAGTAACCTCATTGGAAATAACCCGTCAGTCGATTATCGTAATTCATTTATCTATCGTGATTTCATAGTGTGCGAATTTATTTGTCTGGGTTTACGGACTGAGCTAGCGTAAAACACAGTGGCTTAAACTGTCGTTATAAGGGTTTGGATAATCAAGCTCTGCCATAATCTTTCTCTCTACCTCTTCCATCTCCTGAGCTTCGTATTCTTCCTGATGATCAAAACCGCACAGATGCAACGTACCGTGAATTACCAAATGCGCCCAATGAGCGTCAACTGGCTTTCTTTGGGTTTTCGCCTCTTGTTCGACCACATTCGCACAAATCACAATATCACCAAGGTGATGATAATCAACCCCTTCAATATCTTCGAAAGGAAAAGAGAGTACATTGGTTACCTTATTCTTCTGCCGAAACTGGTTATTCAACGTCGTCATCTCTGACTGCTCGACGATCCTCACAATTACCCCCCGAACATCTTCCTCGACGGCGAGTAAAGTATGGCGTACCCAATTTTCAAAAAGCGCTTTTTCTGGCAAAAAACCGTGTGAATCGATAGCGAGCTGAAGATCGAGAAAGGATTCGCTCATTGCGGAATCCGTTCATAGTGAGCGCTTAGTGATCTATACCTCACTTTTTAGCCCTCCCTCTTGTTGGGAACGATATTGAGAGCGATGGATTTCGCTGTTTCTTTCCTGATCGACACTTTGTCGTTCATAGGCCTCGACGATCTTTTGCACTAGGGGATGGCGCACCACGTCCTGAGGGTTAAACCGACAAAAACTAATTCCTTTTACATCTACTAACACGCGTTGTGCGTGTTTTAGTCCTGACAGCTGCCCCCTCGGTAAATCCACCTGGGTGATATCACCGGTAATAATCGCCTTCGAACCGAAACCGATTCGTGTCAGGAACATTTTCATTTGTTCTACCGTGGTGTTTTGAGCTTCATCCAAAATCACGAAGGATTCGTTCAATGTTCTTCCACGCATATATGCCAATGGGGCAAGTTCAATGGTTCCTCTGGCAATCAGTTTACCAACCCGGTCAAAACCTAACATCTCATACAACGCATCAAATAATGGCCGCAAATACGGATCAATTTTTTGTCCGATATCTCCAGGAAGAAAACCCAGTTTCTCCCCTGCTTCAACCGCAGGTCTAACTAGCAAAATACGCTCAACAGAATTTTCCGCCAATGCTTGCACCGCACTAGCAACAGCTAGATATGTTTTCCCAGTGCCTGCAGGGCCAATTCCGAAATTAATATCATTATCACGAATATAGCGCAGATAACGTTTTTGTGGAGGATTTTGCCCGCGAATCAGCTGCTTACGAAGCCTGATGATAACCTCCTGTTCATCGTCACTCTCACTGTTTTCGTCCCCGGTCACATCACCATCAACGCTAGTTTGAACGGCATTACTTCGTGATAGCGCCAGATGAACGTCGCTATTTAACAACGCCCCTTTCTTTGTACCCGTCATTTCGAACAAATCACGCACCACTAACTCCGCCTTTCTCTTTCTCGTTTCCGTACCCATGATGCTAAATGCATTATTACGTTGAGTAATTTTGACATCGAAATGTTGTTCGATTTGTTGGATATGTGAATTGAGCTGGCCACATAGCTGAGAAAGCCGTTCATTTTCAGCAGGCAGTAATTGAAAAACGAGGGGTTTATTGGACAAAATAGCTTCGGTATTGATTGGAGGAAAATGGAAAAAACACAGAATTCGTGGAACGTTGTAAAATATTGAGACGACAGGGTTATTAACTTAACTTCGAACTCCCATTGAATGACTGATTGAGTGACTTCATTATGCCCAAATAAATAGCTCGTTTCAGCTTGGGCAGAGCATGACGCATTTATCGTCTTATCTTAACTATCTTATATTTACTTTAACTTCTAACCGCATAACTTATCGACGAAATATCAGATTAGAGTGACGCTTAAGGGAATGATTCAAGCCACCATTTTGTCATCGCTTTCCAATTTGACGGCTCGCAATGAATTTGGCAATGCTTCAGTGATACGAACAGCGATAAATTGTCCTACTAAATCAGCGGTTCCGTCAAAATTCACCACACGGTTATTCTCCGTTCGCCCACTCATCTGACCAGGATCTTTACGGGAAACGCCTTCGACCAAGATAGTTTGAACCGTATCTACCATTTTCTGACTAATGCCCCAAGCCAGCTCATTGATTTTTGCTTGGAGTATCGCTAATCGCTGTTTTTTCACCGTATCGCTAATGTCATCATTCAGATCAGCCGCAGGCGTACCTGGACGCTGGCTATAGATGAAACTGAAAGACTGGTCATAACCAACCGTTTCAATCAGAGACATGGTTTGTTGAAAGTCTTCTTCTGTTTCACCGGGGAACCCAATAATGAAATCAGAAGACATCGACAAATTGGGACGTACTGCTTTCAGTTTATCCATCCATACAAGATAGTCAGCTGCTGTATACCCACGTTTCATCAAGGATAAAATACGATCAGACCCGCTTTGGACTGGCAAATGCAAATGGCTAACAAGCTCAGGTATTTCTGAGTAAGCCTGCACCAATTCATCGGTAAAATCGATGGGGTGAGACGTTGTATAACGAACCCTGCCAATTCTCTCGACAGCGGCAACATAGTGTAATAATTCCGCGAATTCAACGGTTCGGCCATCGTGTGCTAGTCCTCGATATCCATTGACATTCTGTCCCAGTAGGTTGACCTCTCGCACGCCTTGTTGCGCCAAGCCAAATATTTCTGCAATCACATCATCGAAAGGGCGACTAAACTCCGTTCCTCGAGTATAAGGAACAACACAAAATGAGCAATATTTACTACAGCCTTCCATGATAGAGACAAAGGCCTTCACACCATCGACTTTCGGTGGTGGCAGACAATCAAACTTCTCTATTTCTGGAAAAGACACGTCCACCGATGGACGACGCTCATCCAAAACTTGATCCAACATAGTTGGCAGCCGATGAAGCGTTTGTGGGCCAAAAACGATGTCTACAAAGGGTGCCCGTTTTCTAATCATCTCCCCTTCCTGGCTAGCCACACAGCCGCCAACACCAATGACCAGATTTCTATTTTTTAGCTTAATTTTCCGCCATCGTCCCAACTGAGAAAAAACTTTCTCCTGAGCTTTCTCTCGAACAGAACAGGTATTCAAGAGAACCATGTCCGCCTGCTCGGGGTCATCAGTTTTCTCGTACCCATGACTAGATTGAAGCAGATCTGCCATTCGAGATGAATCATATTCGTTCATCTGGCAGCCAAAGGTTTTGATAAATAATTTACGACTCACTATTGATTCCGTTTCACACACGATTTGGCGCGGATTGTACACGGAATCACCGCAAAGTTCTCCTCAGTCTGCATTGACAATCCGCCACCAATCATAGCGCAATCCTATCGTTTTCTTTTATCTCAGCCTAGATCCACCCCCTGAGCCGATATATGAATATACCAACGTATTCGTGAATCGCACGAGTGGTTGATACTAACGCACCAATGGTGGGCAGTCCGTCAAACAGCCCGTCATTCCTCACATCCAGCACAGTGATATCCGTTGGTGCTGGAATTACCTTAATGCCCACCGCCCGAAACGCCGCCACTGACCTTGGCATGTGCATCGCAGAAGTGACCAGCAGTACGGGTTCATCTATCTCGCTTTTTTTGTTTAAAAGCGCCGCCGTATTCAACGCATTTTGATAGGTCGTTTGAGAATCTCCTTCTATATAAATCCGATCCTTGGGCACCCCCCACTCCTGAAGCAGTTCAGCCACCCAGAGCGCCTCGCTTTTGTTCCATGTATCGGTGTCGATATTGCCTCCGGTGAGAAGAATGTTGTTTGCCTTCGATGCTTTGAACAATCGAAATCCATGCAACACTCTATCCGAGCTCTCCATGAGTTCAACATCAATTCGCCTACCCTGGGGCATATTAATTGAGCCACCAAGAATAACCATGGTATCAACAGATTCATATTGATCAATTGGGCGCACGGCGTACTGATCTTCCAAACCCATGACCAAATGATTAGCAATCGGAGGCAATGAAGCAAGAACTAAGATCAAGACTGCCGCAAGAACAATAGAGATTCCGCCCAAACGAGAAACAAACAAGATCAGAATCAAACCAACCAGAATAAGCAGCATAACCACGGACAGAGGAGAAACGAGATATGCCCCAATTTTGCTAATCAATACCCACATAATCTGCCACCTTAATCACACCTTATTTTGTAGGCCCATTAACCTTGCTTACTCTCATCGACCACCTTTTTCCAAAGTTGATCTAATCTCTTAGCAGACACACTGCGGCTGGTTTTCAATGACTGAGCAAACACCGAAATGCGATACTCCTCAACCAGCCAGCGGTAGGATTCCATTGTTTCCCCATATTCAATTTCGGTGGCTAAAAACCGATTCCAGTGGGGAAGGACCTTGTCTAGTCTCAATTGGTCTGTACCACCATCGAGTACTGCGTGATTAATTCTCTGTTCTATGCCCTGTAAGAAACGAGGAATATGCGGCAGCCAATGAATGTTAACGTCTTCTAGAAACCCATCATAAACCAACCACTGGAGTTGGTCCCCAATGTCCTTAACGCAAAGTTTTGGCAACATCTTTTCATGCTGAAACAACGCCTGCTTTACCTCTCTGAATCGCTTCAGTGTCTGGGCAACGGATTCAGCAATGGATCTCAATGTTTCGGGGACCCGGTTGGCATGGTTTTTTACCAATGCAGAAAACTCTTTTTCATCACGAACCATTTTGCCGTCCGCGAAAAAAACAACATCCTGAGATCGTCGCAAAATAGTATGCTGCAAGTCATTCAAGTCTCCGATGGAGGCGTATAACAAACTGATAGATTGCCAGTTTGGGATGGGTTTTTTCATCAGTTTTCGATGCTCGGGCACGTTAAGAAAAATCAAACGCCGAGTCCCCTCAATGTGTTCTACTTCAGCTTTATCTGGCGTATCGAATATCTTTATGGAGACAGATGCCCCGCAATCGACTAATGCTGGGTATCCCTTGGTCCGTTGATCGCCCACCAAAACTTCCACACTCTTTGGCAAGGCATCGAAATCCCATTTGACAATGCCGTGGCGCTCAATTTTTGTATCACTATTCTTTGCAAAGCGACTTTGGGCAGCACCTTCAAAACGACCCTGTAGTTCGGCAACGTTATCGCCCACTGCAAGTACATTATCATTCTCGTCAACCAGCTCGATTTTCAATTTCAGGTAAGCCGGTAGGTTTTTCTGATCAAAGTCAACGGGGGTAATGTCACAACCACGATCCTTACCAAGCCAATCACTCAAAGCAACTAATAAAGGTCGACGATCATCAATGACGTCGTTGAAAACTCTATCTATGGCATCGGGAATGGGAACAAACATTCGTCGTTTACTTTTTGGTAGGTTTTTGGCCAATGCAATTAACTTGTCGCGTAACAATCCCGGTATTATCCGATCTACAATAGAAGCATTAATCTGGTTCAACAAAGGCAAAGTCAAACGCGCTGTCACCCCATCAGTTTCTTTCCCAGGGTGAAATTGATATACCAACGGTAACTTTACCCCACCATCTTCAATATAGTCTGGATAGCTCTTTTGCAAACCGTCAAGCTGACCTGACACATCCGGCTTCAACAACATCGAAGAGTTCATCAACAAACTCAGTTTTTGCTCTTCAGGTAGGCGCCGATACCATTTCCTCAAAGCACTACCGCTGTTGATATGGCCCGGCAATAACTCATCATAAAACTGATAAACAACTTCCTCGTCTTCCAATAGATCTCGACGGCGAAATTTATGCTCCAGCTTAGCCATGTCTTCCATCATCTGAAGATTATGCTCGACAAATTTCAACCTTGATTCAAACTCACCGTCAACTAGTGCTCTGCGAATAAATATGCCTCTGGACTGGGCGATGTCGACATTACTGAAGTCACAACGCCGGCCTGAGAAAATGGTAATTCCGTATAATGTCCCCCGTTTGAAAGCAAACACTCGCTCCTGCTTCACGCTCCATTGAGGTTCACTATAGTTATACTGCAGCAAATGATTCCCATGAGATTCGATCCAACTCGGGCTGATCGACGCTACCGTTCTTGCATATACCGCATTGGTTTCAACCTGCTCAGCGGACATGATCCACTTAGGAGATTGACCTGCATAAACCGAGGCTGGGAATATCTTCAACTGTTTGCCAAATGTGCCTTGATAATTAGCCTTTTTCTGTTCTTTGCGTGACAACTTAGCACTAGGCTTCTCGAAGAGCGCGATGTTCGATAACAATCCACTTAACAAAGCCTGGTGAATTTTGTCGCTTTTTGCTTTCTTGCTATTGAGTTTATAACCGGCTTTTTTCAGCAAACGAATCAAATTTGCCTGTAAAGCAATCCATTCGCGCATCCTGAAAACGGACAGGAAATTTTCCTCGCACCATCGAAAAGCCTGTCGCTTTGAAACTGTTTTTTGTATTTCGCGGAACTGATTCCAGATATCCAGTAAAATGAGGAAGTCAGACTGTTCCTCGCTCATTTGTCGATGATGTTGACGCGCATGTTGTTGCTTGTCCGCGGGAACTAATCTGGGGTCTGGAATCGATAGTGCTGCAGCAATTGTTACTATCTCGGTCAAACACTCAAGGCGACTGGCCTCGATCAAAACCCTACCTACCCTTGGATCTACCGGCATATAGGAGAGGGATCGGCCAATGGTTGTGAGTTTTCCGTCGCTATCCAGCGCACCTAATTCTAGTAACTGTTTGATACCGTCGTTGATTTGGTTTCGCTCAGGCCTGTCTAAAAACGGAAATGAATCAATATCTCTCATTGAACCACCTGACAACATCGCCTGCATCCGCAAAATGACATCGGCCAACGACGTTCGTTTTATCTCAGGGTCAGTGTATTCGGGTCGATTGAGAAAATCGTCTTCGTCATAAAGTCGGATACAAATACCATCAGAGATTCGACCACACCGCCCTGCACGCTGATTCGCTGCTGATTGGGAAATCTTTTCAATAGGCAAACGTTGAATCTTTCTAGTCGGGCTATACCGGCTTACTCGTGCTAGCCCGCTATCTACCACGTATTTAATGCCGGGAACCGTTAATGAGGTCTCCGCGACATTTGTTGCCAGCACCACTTTGGTACCAGTACCCGGAGCAAAAATTCGGGCCTGTTCATTAGGCGTTAATCTTGCATAAAGCAGCAAAATATCGATGCCTGACTTTAGATTTTTACTTAGGTGTTCTGTCGCTTCTCGGATTTCTCTCTCTCCGGGAAGAAAAACTAACACATCACCCAACCGATGCTGATGTAATTCCGAGATCGCATTTTCGATGGACACATTGAGATTCTCCTCTTCCTTTCTTATCGCCTCCTGAACCTGATACCTAACTTCAACCGGATAAGTTCTGCCAGATACCAATACCACTGGCGCATCATCGAAGTACTGGGAAAAAGCGTCGCTGTCCAATGTTGCCGATGTCACCACGAGTTTTAACTCGGGGCGTTTTTTCAGCAACTGCTTTAGCAGACCCAATAAAAAGTCGATATTCAAAGATCGCTCATGAGCTTCATCGATGATCACTACTTCATATCGACGAAGATTGCGATCCTGATGAAACTCTGACAGCAGCATCCCGTCGGTGAGCACCCGGATGTAATTACTCGGATTGACGATTTCACTAAACCGAACTCGATAGCCAACTGCGTTTCCTAGAGGGCTTTGGAGCTCGTCAGAAATTCTGCTTGCAATTGAGCGAGCAGCAATGCGCCTCGGTTGGGTATGACCGATCAGCCCATTAATCCCAAAACCTGCCTTCACACAGATTTTAGGCAATTGAGTGCTTTTTCCAGAACCCGTTTCACCGCAAACAATGACCACTTGGTTGTTCTTGATCAGCGCAATGAGCTCATCACAATGCTCACTAATAGGGAGTTCTTTGGGGACTGAGATATTCGGTAGGTTACGCTCTTTTAGTGCAATCTCGGTTGCCAACAATGCTTCACGTCGGTGTCCAGCACCACTCCTATTACTATTGCGCCCACGATCAGCATTTCTTCGTTGGGCCTTTGCAGCACCCTGAAGGGCTTGGTTAGTTGCTTTGAATCCGCCAATCCCTTCCGCCGCTGGCTTTCGGGGGGAATCTGATTTCTTACTCATATTTGTAGTGGCTACTTTCCCGCCGCAAACGATGAGGCTGAATAGCTATTTTGATCTTGGTTTCCAAATCAGATGTAAAACAATGGTACAAAACAAATCGGCAAACACGTTAGTGATCGTAGTGAATTAGTGCCGATTCGTTTCACTTCAGCGACGGCGTTTAACTATCCGACACTACCACCGCTTTCTCAATAACAATGGATTCTTTGGGGACATCGCTATGTCCGGCATGATTACCTGTCGGCATGGTCGCGATTTGCTCCACGACATCCATTCCTTTGCTAACCTTAGCGAACACAGCATATCCCCACCCCTGAGCTGTTTTGGCAGTAAAATCAAGAAACGCATTATCAACAAGGTTAATAAAAAATTGCGAAGTAGCCGACGCTGGATCATTCGTTCTTGCCATGGACAAGGTACCCACCAGGTTCTTCAATCCATTATCCGCCTCATTCTCAATGGGGCTGTGCGTGCTTCTTTGCTTCATATCTGGCGTAAACCCACCACCTTGAATCATAAAACCTGGGATCACTCGGTGAAATATCAAACCATCGAAATGCCCACTTTCGACATAATCGACAAAATTTTTGACGGTAGTAGGGGCGGCGTCAGGATAAAGTTCGATTTCAATATCGCCTAGCGATGTTGTCATTTTGATCATGTTTTTGGCTCCTGTTGAGTCTGAAAATGAGGGAAAACTAATGGCTCCCGTTAGATAGAAAATACCAACTAAAACTATTTTTAAAATGCGATTCATAATGATACCTGCTTGCTGAAATTAATAAAAATCTAAGGATAGCCGATAAACCAGCCATCCACGTAAGGTGGCTAATTTACTTTGGATACGTAGATATGCTTTTTTAGTGCGACGCCTTAGGTCATCTCCATGATCACATCCCAATGCACCTTTTCCACCGGCATGATCGACAATCGATTGCCTTTTTGAAGCAGTCGCATCCCATCTAGTTCCGGCTTTTGTTTCAGTGTCTGTAGCGTGATTGGAGAATCCAGTTTTTTAACAAACCGAACATCCACCATCATCCAAATAGGCTTTTCAGGATGACTCTTCATGTCATAATATTTAGCATCGGGATCAAAAGCCGTGAAGTCAGAGTAACTCTCACTCGCTACTTCCATCACCCCAACGATCCCTGGAACTTTACAACTGGAGTGATAAAAGAAAATCAGATCACCAATTTCCATATCATCTCGCATAAAATTTCGTGCTTGATAATTGCGAATTCCATCCCAAGGTTCAGTACCTGCCTTTTCAAGATCCGAAATAGAAAACGCATCCGGTTCACTTTTCATTAACCAATACTGCATAAGCATTCTCCTAAGCAGAATATCATTGAAGCCGGCGGTGTAAGCTAATCCTGTTCCGCCCTAATTCGCTTAATTGATCGAGCAACCCCTGTTACTTCGTCCACATCCACCACCACTCCACACAAAGAACCTTTACCACTTGCAGGTTCCAATCTCGCAGGCAATTTATGCACCATTCGTTGCAGAACTGTTTTTGTATCGCTACCTATTACTGAGTCGTAACAACCTGTCATCCCAAGATCCGTCACATAGGCCGTACCATGGTGAAGTAATCTCTCATCCGCAGTAGGGATGTGGGTATGTGTTCCGACCACCACACTGACTTTGCCATCAAGATACCAACCCATACCTACTTTTTCGCTTGTCGTTTCAGCGTGATAATCAACTACCACTACACGAATGTCGTCAGGCTTTTGGTCCAACGCCTTGTTCACACATTCATAAGGCGAATCTAATGGAGGGTGCATAAACGCTTGGCCCATCATGTTTAATACCCCCACACGAACACCACACTTTGTGGTGAACTCCCCCCATCCAGAGCCTGGAGTACCCTCGGGGTAATTATGTGGCCTCAGCAAAGAGGGATAGTCACCAATAAACTCAATCGTCTCACGTTTATCCCATATGTGATTACCAGAGGTCATCATATCGATGTCCATCTTGATAAATTGATCCACCAGCTTTTTGGTAACACCAAACCCAGCGGCAGAGTTTTCCACGTTCACAATAGTCGCTGAAATGTTGTGTTCTTGCTGAACCACAGCCAACTGCTCCGCCAAAACGGCGCGCCCTGGTCGTGCGACCACGTCTCCAACAATTAGAATGTTCATTCCCCTTTCTCCTCAATATCCATTTGATACAAACCACCGTCCGTTACCACAGTGGACAATGCAATATCCCAACTCTCTGCATTAATGGAGTCCACTCGCTGAAGCTCGTGGGCAACACCGATCAATTGTGGTTTTCTGACCAATTGATCCTTCACAAATTCAAACGTTGTGTCATAAAAGCCACCGCCCATACCGATTCGATTCCCTTTGGAGTCGAAGCCAACCAGCGGTAACAGTACTAGATCCAGTTGATCTGCAGCGATCAGGTTTTCACGTTCAACCACAGGTTCTGGAATGTTATATCTATTATTGGCAAACTCGGTGTGTTCCGTAACTTCAGCAAATAGCAGTGAATTCAATTTCGTTTGAACCACAATAGGCACATAGCAAGACTTCCTCTTACTCCAACACCACTTCATCACTTCAACAGGGTCAATTTCCCCATCATTCGCAAGGTACATCGCGATGTTACGAGCATTTTTGACCGTTTCTATTTTGGTCAATTGCAATAGAAGGTTTTTAGCGGCCAGCTTATGCTGAGACTTAGTCAATGAACGACGTCTCTGTCGCAGCTGCTTCCTTAGTTCAGTTTTGTTTCCGCTCATAATATGTAGGGTGGGCAACCAATCGCGTCATGTGGTTTTGGATTTAAGTAAATGCTGGCCAAGCGGTCACCCTGGATCGATCAGAATGAACGTCATATTTAGGCAGGAGCAATATGGGTAAATGGAGGGTCTTGTAAACCAGAGTTGCGAAATTAGCGGAAGACTAAAACCACAAAGCACGCATCTCGTCAGTGGCCTAGCATAACCGATTACCTACTCCATTCTATTTACTATCCGCTCTATCTGCCATCCGCACCGTTATCCTCTTCCTACCAAATTTGATTGTCTCACCACCTTGAGTAACCTATATCAAATTTGAGTAGTCTATATCAAAAGGCTGTAAAAGGATTTAAAGGTGCGTTACCCGCCTGTGCCGCGCGTTCACATTACCTTGAACCGGGAGGTTCAAGTGGGCGCCAAGATTGGTTTTGGGATTCCCACCAGCTTATCACTGCGTTCATACACACCCACCATTCATACCAGCGCCCGGGTTTGTTGATTAGGTTCTAAGGGTTTCTGTGACCAACTCGAACACCGCAGGCAACGCGCCGCTATTTTAACAGAGATTATACAAACACAATAAGGCCAATCTCTGATTTGAACAAATTCATTAAACGGGTCATTCGTTTAAAAACGAAACACGAAGTTACTACTAAATCCCAGTAATCAGGATTGTTGTTCCTCTTTTGAAAGGAAAGAGAAAAACTTGGACTAAATAAAATTCCAATATAGGAATTTATTTTCTAATTTTAAAATTATTAGAATTATTATCCCTTTTTATTTCACCCACACATAAAATACAAACATTATTTTCTAATCAATAACAATCCGATATCAGCTAATTGTGACAGGAGATTTGACTTATGAACACAAATACGTCCATTGCCGCAGAACCAGCTTTTAGAAAAGGCGAAGAATATGTGATTGATGCCCCGACACTTCATTGACCAAACCAACCTGCGCATTGTCGATGTTAGATCTGAGGCTCAATCCCCCGATGGACACATTCCAGGTGCGATCCGGTTTGATGTGACAAAATTGGTACGTAATAGAGTCGCAGGTAGCGAGGAACACAAGAACGTCGGTTTGTGCATTCCAACCGCTCAGGAAATAACTCAGATCATCGGAAGTCATGGTATTTCGCCGGAAGACTTTGTGGTGGCTTATGACGATGATACTGGCGCCAACGCCGCCAGATTGCTGTGGACACTGGATCTCATTGGGCACAGGAAGTACGCCATGTTGGATGGGGGATTCGCCGCATGGGAAGACGCTGAACTGAGCATTGCACAAACCATCACTGAAGCAGAGCCCGTACTATATCCAACACAGCCATTCAATGAATCAATTTCCGACATTCACGCCGTCCACCAGGCATCGATGCATTCCGAGATAACCATTGTCGATACTCGTAGCCCGAAGGAGTTTGTTGGATCCGATAGCAGGGCAAGGAAAGCGGGACACATCCCAAACGCGATCAATTTCGATTGGGTGCAAAGTTTGGATATGTTTGAAGGTGGAAAACTCAAGTCCACTAAATCAACACTCGCTCATCTTCATGGTCTGGGTATCCACCCAAGCCAAAAAATCATCCTTTACTGTCAGACAAACAGGAGATCATCCCATGCGTTCGTTATTTTCAAGTGGCTAGGATTCACCGACGTTAGTACTTATCCTGGGGCTTGGGAACAGTGGGGAAACACGGACTGGACACCAGTTGAAACTCAACAATCATTTTGAAATGGTGTTTTCTTGTCAGCTATGATTACCCATCGCAACCATGGTTCGATGCTACATATCAATTGATCAGCGTAACTTCAAACTAGATGATTAAAGTCCAATTTGCTGGAAATCTTCAATGGCTTTATCCACCTTTTCATGTAGATCCTCAATCTTGGAATTCACCTTACGGCTATCTCCAGCAGTTTTCTTCAATTGCAGCAACTCATGACTAATGTTTAATCCGGCCATGATGGCACAACGATCCATCCCAAGTATTTGACTCCCTTTAGCAATGGTCCGCATTTGTGTATCGAGATGCGCGGCTGCCTCTATGAGCTGAGGGCTCTCCTCCTCTGTGCACGCGATGGTAAATTCCCGCTGCATAATGCTCACTTTTACACTGTGTTTTTTTGGACTACCCTGACTAGACATAGACTAATCCATTAACGATTGATGACAATTTTTTGGACCCTGCTCAATAACGAGTGACTACGGCGAGAATTCAGGATTCGAGGGATTTCAAGCGGGCAACAATTTGCTCAACTCGACCACGCGCGATTTTGTTTTTTTCCTGCAATGACTTCACTTCCTGCCGAAGCATGTCGCGATCATTACGCAACAACTGATTTTCACGGTTCATTTCTTCACCAACCCGGATCAAATCAGTTATGCGTTGTTCAAGTTTTTCAATGGCTTCTTCCATTGTCCTCACCTACTACTATTAGTATGGGACTATAAGTACATCAACATGAGGCGTCAAATAGTTAGCTTGAATAATTCAGGTAATTTAGGCCAATTTTGTGATAAAACTCCTCCTTTTTCCTCTTAGCAACGCCGCTAAGAGGAAAACACCCAATAACGAGATTCTTGTTGATCATTGTTTATCTTTGCTTATACGATTGTGCAACCCTACGTCTGTAACTTCGGTTTAGTTTGAGTCATTATTGTCGTTCCACACGATATATCGCTTGTCGGCATTGCTCCATTCATCGTCAATCTCAACGAGAATGGCACTGACAAGCCTGAGTAAAGATGCGTCGTTCGGGAAGACCCGGACAATCCGGGTTCGCCGTTTAATTTCCTGCTGGATCGGACGCTCAATTCCATTCGTCGTTCTCATCTTTCGATGATGCGACTCCGGTAAATTGAACACCGTCAGTCCTTCAGGAACGTTATCGAGCAGCCATTGCGACAGCTTTGAGTAATCTGACTCGTAACGGGCCGCCAGTTGCTCCAACTGAGCCAGGGCCGATGCCTCGTCCGTCGCATTCCAGACCGAACGCAATTCGCCACCAATCCGGCTACGAACCTTTGCTGTCGGCGCATGATTGACCGCATTTTGTGCCAGGTGGAACTGACAACGCTGCCACGGTACACCCGGAAACACGGCACGCCTTGCCGCCTTCAAACCCGCGTGATCATCACTGGCAATGTAAGTGATGCCATGCATGCCTCGTTTCACCAACGACTGTAAAAACTCCCGCCAGTTGATCTCGGCTTCACTGGTGGCAATCTGCACACCCAGTACGCTTCGTCGACCATCCGGTAGTATTCCCACCGCACTGAGCACCGCGGCATCCACCACCTCATGATCCATCCTGACCCGTTCGTAACGCGCATCCAGTACCAGATAACGTATCTCGCCAAGACCACGATCCCGCCATACTGACAAGGCATCGTCCAGCAAAGCCGTTGCACGGGACACCTGAGTCGAAGATATTTTCTCAATACCGAACAGATCCAGTACCTTCTCCACACGGCGCGTACTGACACCACTAACGTACATCTTTGCCACACACAGCATCAAAGCACGTTCACTACGCCGTCCCTGTTCCAGACACTGTGGATAAAACCCGGACTCACCGTGGTTACGGGTCTTGGGTATCGACAAATTCAGTGTCCCAAGAGTCGTGTCCACCAGTTTGGGTTTGAATCCATTGGCATGGCCCTGACGGTCGTTGCTGCGTTCATGGGGCACCGCACCCAGAAACTGGGATCGTTCGATCTGCATGGCCTGATTCATCATCGCGGTAATGACATCACGAAATGCCTGCGGGCCATGTTGAATCAATTGTTCCATCACTACTTCATATAGGTTAGGGTAATCCGGTTGGGTCATTGGGTTGCCTCCACATTTGCTTAAGTCACAAACATGGAACGACTTGATGGCTCAACATTCAATACTAAAGCCTGAAAAACCGGCTTTGGCTTCGCTCTCTACGTTCACTCCGCCAAAGCCAATAGCGAAGCTGCAATAGAAAGCTAAATTACAGACCTCGGATTACACTACCGCTTATACTTGAATCAAGGTCATAATTTACTATTCAAACAACAACCACATTCACATGGCAACAGTTCTGGTAATTGGTGGTAACAGAGGTATTGGGCTCGCACTTTGCAAACAGTTAAGGGATCGAGGAGACGACGTCATAGCAACTTGTCGCGAGGATATTGGTGCGTTAGCGACACTCGGTGTACAAGTGATAAAGCGCATTGATGTGTCCCAACCTCAAAGTGTTGAAACAATACGACAGGCGTTGGCCAATAAAACCATTGACCTATTGATTCATGGCTCTGGAATTCTCACTAATGAAAGTTTTGAGGATCTTGATTTCGATCGCATCAGAGCCCAATTTGAAGTAAACACCCTTGGGCCACTTCGTATGGTGCATGGTTTGACTCATCACCTTAAAGAAGGAGCCAAAGTTGGCATTATTTCCAGTCGAGTGGGTTCTCTTGATGACAATGGCTCGGGCGGGATGTTCGGCTACCGAATGTCTAAGAGCGCAGTGAACATGGTAGGTGTTAATTTGTCTCATGAGCTTAAGCCAAAGGGTGTTGCGCTAGCATTGCTCCACCCAGGACTGGTTGCCACCGAGATGACAGGAGGGCAGGGTATTTCTCCAGCCAAATCCGCCCAAGGGCTCATTCAAAGAATGGATCAGTTAAATCTCGGAAATACCGGAAAATTCTGGCACGCCGAAGGATACGAATTACCTTGGTAATAGCGTAGCAATAACGTATCTTCGTTTCTAGGCTACTAGCCAGGCCGTTAGGCTAAGAGCAATCTGAAGAAAACTGTCTCTAGGCAACGCTTTTAATTATCGTTATTGTCCCAAAGAGTCGGCCACGGAGATAACTCACCCATGACATTGATAAAAACAACATGAATGAAACCGGTATGCCCTCAGTTTCCAGTGAGGACTTCCAACAAAGACTTTACCTAGATCTTGATGACAAGCTAAGAGCGTCGGAATGGGAGAGTGGTGCTAGTGAAGCTCACGGTTTACTCTGCGGATTAGCATGCTTGGGAATCACTGATCAAGAGATAAAAAACAGGATGTTCCTATTCAGGGTTTCTGATCCACAAACCACGCTAATACTCGAAGGTTTATTCAATCTCGCTTTACGAGACCTATCTGCCGAAGGATTTAATTTCAGTTTGCTATTGCCTGGAGATAGCTTCCCTCTCACCGAACAAACAGAGGAAATGGCGAATTGGTGCCAAGGTTTTTTACAGGGATTCTGCCACGACGGCGAAACCATTATTCAGCAAAGCAGCACCATCAGTGAAATCATTAATGATGTGCTTAACATCAGTAACATTGAACCGGGCCTTTCAGAACAATCTGACAGCGAGTCTGAAAAAGACCTATTTGAGATTCAAGAATATTTGAAGGTTAGTATCCAACTAATTTATGATGAGATTAACGATGACGTTCCTGGAAGAAACACGACCACACACTGATCCTTTTGACCAATACTACTTCTATTGATCGTTGATACTTCTCATTAGGCGGGAAAAGGCCAATCCAGACGGCTAGCCCAACACCATTCACACACTAATCCAAGACCTAGACAACTCCCTATGTCCACTATTGACATCTATCAGCGCCGAAGACAGGACTTGATGCATTTTCTCAAAGATGGCATTGTCGTGTTGACCACATCTCCTCATCAATCCCGAAATGGCGACGTTTTTTTTCAATTTCGACCTGATAGCGATTTCTACTATCTAACCCATTTTCCAGAGCCCGAAGCCATCGCCGTGATTATTCCCGGTCGCCCTGAAGGAGAGTTTCTTATCTTTTGTCGGGAAAAAGATCCTTTCAAGGAACAATGGGATGGCCATCGAATTGGGCTCCATGGGGCTTGTGATCAATATGGCGCAGATGAAGCTTTTCCCATCGATGAATTCGAGAATAAGTTGCCTGAGCTGTTGGATAACAAAGATAAAGTTTACACCATGATGGGTCGGTATCCTGACTTCGACCTTGATTTGCTTAACTGCATCAGTGAAGTCCGCAGCAAGAAAAGATCAGGCATGAACGCGCCGGGGGAGTTTGCGGATTTACGCCACATTCTCCATGAGATGCGGGTTTTTAAGTCTAAGGAAGAAGTTAAGCTCATGCAAAAAGCCGGGGGAATTGCGGCCGCGGGGCACCAACAAGCCATGCGAGCAACCAAACCTGGCATGTTCGAATATCAGGTTCAAGCCGAACTGGAATACGAGTTTCGACGGGGTGGAAGCGAATGGCCAGCCTACCCTTCTATCGTCGCCGGAGGGAAGAATGGATGCGTACTGCACTATATCGAGAACAACAGTATCTTAAACGATGGAGACTTGTTACTTATCGATGCAGGCGCTGAATTCGACTGTTATGCATCAGATATCACTCGAACATTTCCAGTTAATGGTCGCTTCAGTGGAGAACAAAAAGCGCTGTATGACGTGGTATTAAACGCTCAAAAAGCATCCATCAAGAAGGTTCACCCAGACGCCACGCTCATTGAATACCATGATGCAGCAGTTGAAGTATTGACAGAAGGGCTAGTTGATCTTGGGATTTTACATGGGGAAATCAACGAACTCATTGAAGCCAATGCCTACCACCCTTTTTATATGCACCGAACTGGACACTGGCTCGGCATGGACGTACATGATGTGGGAGACTATAAGATCGATGACGAATGGCGAATTCTGGAACCGGGCATGGTTCTGACTGTTGAGCCCGGGCTATACATCTCCCCTTCAAACAACATCGATCCAAAATGGCACAATATGGCAATACGGATTGAAGATGACATTCTGGTTACCAAAACCGGCAACGAGAATCTCTCCAATGGCGCACCAAAAGAAGTGAGTGATATCGAACACCTCATGGCGTCGGGTTAATGCTCAACAGCCTTCAATACGATTACGACATCGTCATCATCGGTGGCGGATTAGTCGGTGCTAGCCTTGCCGCAGCACTGGGACCCAGTGACCTCAAGGTGCTCGTGGTGGAAGCCATTGAGCTAAATTCCGAAATACAACCAAGCTATGACGAGCGCACGGTGGCATTAACTCATAGTGCAAAGCTCATTTACACCGGGATAGGAATTTGGAACTCCATCGCCTCACAGCAATCGGAGCCCATAAAAGACATCCACATCTCTAATGCTGGTCACTTCGGTAAGACCCACCTCTCGCATAAACACGTCGGCACGGATGCATTGGGATATGTGGTTCCAACACGGGTACTAGGGCAGGTACTTTGGGAGAAGATGAGACAAAGCAATAACATCGACATCATGACACCTGCGAATGCGGTTTCAACCACCCCCATAAAAGGCGGACATGCCATCGATATTCAATTAGCATCAGCGCAAGAGACTCATAGAGTAAAAACTAAATTACTAGTGGTTGCGGATGGCGGTCGATCTGCGATTACCGCACAACTCGATATCCCACGCGATGCTTCACCCTATGAAAACGCCGCCGTGCTATCCATTATGTCTAGTGACAAAGACCATGGAAACCGAGCCTATGAGCGATTCACATCGGAAGGCCCCCTAGCTTTACTGCCCAATGGGAAAAAAACCTATGCCATGGTCTGGACGACTCATATCGATGACCTTGAAAGAAAAATGGGCTTATCAGATGACGCGTTTATCAAAGAACTGCAGGCGGTTTTTGGTGACAAGGCTGGAAATTTCAGCCGCCCCTCAGCGCGAAATTACTATCCCCTGAGCCATGGCGTTGTCAACAACCCCATCAGCAATCACGCAGTGATTGTCGGGAATGCAGCTCATACCGTTCACCCTGTAGCGGGTCAGGGATTTAACCTTGGTCTACGCGATGTGGCTGCCTTGGCGGAAACCATTCATGACCACCGCCAGAGTCAAACACTTGGTAGCTCAGATATGCTCAATCAATACAGTCAAAACCGGCAACGGGATACACGCATGGTAAGCTGGTTTACCCATGGGCTCATTGCCTTATTTTCCAATGATTTCTTTATTCCTGCATTGGGTCGAAATCTTGGTTTGAAAAGTATTGAACTGTTTCCACTTGCTAAGCGTTTTCTGCTGAAAAAAACCATGGGGCTTGCTGGCAAACAAAGCAAACTCGCGATGGGCATTCCATTGGATTAGCCAAAGCTCATCTCACTCAAAAACAATCACACCTTCCTGACAGACACAAGTATGGAGAAAAATTTCGATGTTGCCATCGTCGGGGCTGGAATGGTCGGCACAACACTGGCCTGCCTTCTCGCCAAACTAGGGCTTCGAATCAGTCTCATTGATCACGGCTCCTTGGTTCAGTGGCAGCAAGAGGAACAATCCAACAAACAGTCCACTGGTGAAAATAATGGCCCCATCAATAGAGTAAGCGCACTGAATCATGGCACACTGAAAATATTGCAATACATCGACACGTGGTCTTCGATTCAAGTAAAAGGAGCTAGCCCATATGAAAAGATGCGCGTATGGGAACAACACTCACTTTCTAGCATTTCATTCGATGCAGAAGAATTAGGATACGCAAACCTTGGACACATCGTCAGCAACCATGCCGTCGTCAGCACTAACGCTGAGCGACTCAAACAAAATTATCAGGTCCGTATTTTCGAGAACACAAAGGTTAATCAACTACATTTCCAAGACACTTCGGTAAACCTAGAGATAAGCACCTCTAATAGTGATGACGATTCAAAGGTCAGTAGTATTTCGGCCAGCTTGCTAGTCGGTGCCGATGGTTCTCAGTCAGTCATTAGGAAATTCTGCGACATCAACACCCACTGCCATGATTACCAGCAAAAAGCCGTTGTCGCCACCGTCACACTGGAAGATAATCATCGAAATACAGCTTGGCAATGTTTCCTCGACACAGGTCCTGTGGCGCTATTGCCTCTACAGGATGGACGGTGCTCCATTGTTTGGTCCTGTGATAATGAATATGCCGAAACCCTTGGGCAATTGTCCAACGACGGTTTTTGTGATGCACTGTCCCAGGTTTTCCGCTCCCATCTTGGGAAAATAACCCATTGCAGTGAGCGTCGCCTTTTCCCTATCCAACAACATCACGCTGATCAATATATTTCAAAACGAACGGTGTTGGTAGGAGACGCAGCCCATATCACTCATCCCTTGGCAGGGCTTGGAGCCAACATTGGTTTCATGGATGCTGCGGTTCTCGCCGAAACAATTCAGCAGGCCCAAAATAATAGGAAGAACATTGGCAACCATTCTGTATTAAGGCGTTATGAGCGATGGAGAAAAGGAGAGAATGCACAGGTCCTAGCCTTGATGAAAGCCATAAAAGCACTGTTTTCAAATCACAAACCAAGCACCAGAATCGCTCGCCAAGTGGGCCTAAATGCGGTCGACAACCTCCCTATGATTAAAAATCAACTCGCATTAAGCGCAATGGGTATCACCGGTGATATTGCCGCAATTTGCAAACCACCTCACCGCTAAGCTAATTTGTAGGCCAGTGGCCTTAATAGGGTTAAGGTATCTGAATTTACACTTACTACTATTTCCTGTGCGTGCTCAATCAGTGTTCGCTCCGCCCCATCGCCCGACTCATAGATTGGATCAAAATCAATGCTTGATCAATTGATGATATTCAGCATCATGTCTTTCGACAAACTTATCGACGTATTACATTTAGCAGACAATGTGACAACGTATTGACCTTCTATCGTCACTTCCCAACAACCTCGTCTGTTTCCTAATTTTTCCAGCATGGGGGTAGTGTAATCTGAGGTCTGTAATTTAGCTTTCTATTGCAGCTTCGCTATTGGCTTTGGCGGAGTGAACGTAGAGAGCGAAGCCAAAGCCGGTTTTTCAGGCTTTAGTATTGAATGTTGAGCCATCAAGTCGTTCCATGTTTGTGACTTAAGCAAATGTGGAGGCAACCCAATGACCCAACCGGATTACAGTAACCTATATGAAGTAGTGATGGAACAATTGATTCAACATGGCCCCCAGGCTTTTCGTGATGTCATTACCGCGATGATGAATCAGGCCATGCAGATCGAACGATCCCAGTTTCTGGGTGCGGTGCCCCATGAACGCAGTGATAATCGCCGTGGCCATGCCAATGGATTCAAACCCAAACTGGTGGACACGACCCTTGGGACGCTAAATCTGTCGATACCCAAGACGCGTAATCACGGTGAGTCCGGGTTTTACCCGCACAGTCTGGAACAGGGACGACGCAGTGAGCGCGCGTTGATGCTGTGTGTGGCTCAGATGTACGTTAGTGGTGTCAGTACGCGCCGTGTGGAGAAGGTACTGGATCTGTTCGGTATTGAGAAGATCTCTTCGACTCAGGTGTCCCGTGCAACGGCTTTGCTGGACGATGCCTTGTCAGTATGGCGGGATCGTGGTCTTGGCGAGATACGTTATCTGGTACTGGATGCGCGTTACGAACGGGTCAGGATGGATCATGAGGTGGTGGATGCCGCGGTGCTCAGTGCGGTGGGAATACTACCGGATGGTCGACGAAGCGTACTGGGTGTGCAGATTGCCACCAGTGAAGCCGAGATCAACTGGCGGGAGTTTTTACAGTCGTTGGTGAAACGAGGCATGCATGGCATCACTTACATTGCCAGTGATGACCACGCGGGCCTCAAAGCAGCGAGACGTGCTGTGTTTCCGGGGGTACCGTGGCAGCGTTGTCAGTTCCACCTGGCACAAAATGCGGTCAATCATGCGCCGACAGCAAAGGTTCGTAGTCGGATTGGTGGTGAACTGCGTTCGGTGTGGAATGCGACGGACGAGGCATCGGCCCGCGCTCAGTTGGAGCAACTGGCGGCCCGTTACGAGTCAGACTGCTCGAAGCTATCGCAATGGCTGCTCGATAACGTTCCTGAAGGATTGACCGTGTTCAATTTACCGGAATCGCATCATCGAAAGATGAGAACGACGAATGGAATTGAGCGTCCGATCCAGCAGGAAATTAAACGGCGAACCCGGATTGTCCGGGTCTTCCCGAACGACGCATCTTTACTCAGGCTTGTCAGTGCCATTCTCGTTGAGATTGACGATGAATGGAGCAATGCCGACAAGCGATATATCGTGTGGAACGACAATAATGACTCAAACTAAACCGAAGTTACAGACGTAGGGTTGCACAATCAGCATGGGCTCCCAGCCAACTAGAAACAAACCTTACCGAAAATTGACTTGGCCCTCAGTCATTCATGGTTCATCAATATGATAGACAGTTTCACCTTGCAAAATTGTCGTTAGGATCCGTGTCTTTTTAATCTTCCGCCAGCTAAGATCAGTAATGTCCTTTTTCAGGACAACGAAGTCAGCCGATTTGCCGACCTCAATACTGCCTGTTATTGAATCCAAACCGAGCGCTTTCGCACCATTGATCGTCGCCGCTTTGATTGCGGCATGAACATCAGGCAGACCTTTGGACTTTTTCAACTTTACTGATTGAGCAATGGCGACCAGTGGATTTAAAGGGTTCACCGTCCAGTCGCTGCTGAATGTCACATTTGCACCTGTATCATAGACGTCTCGCATAGGCATCATTGTCCGTGATCGACCATATCCAATATAGTCTGTTGCCCAGTCGGTGTACTCAAAAAAGCCAGCGCCAGCTTGAAAGTCTGCATCGACATCCAAAGAGGCAAAACGGGGAATATCCTGATCATCAACCATTTCCAGATGAGTCATACTGTATAGCTGTTTTGAGCCATTCCTACGAGACACCTCAATCGCATTCAATGCTTCCCTTACTCCACCGTCGCCCAGGGCATGAATATGAGCGCCGAGATTCACCTCATCCAGTCTCTTTAGCCATTCGACCAAGTGGTTTTCTTCAATGTAATTTAGGCCAAGCGGCAAGTTTTTCTGCCAACTAAAATCGTATGGCGATAACAATTTCGCAGTACCAAAATGCAAAATGCCATCACTGTAGAGCTTCACCTGATTCAAAACCAGAAGCCCCTCAATTCCATCCGTGGCCACTTTACCCAGAAAACCAAGTTGTTCTTCCATATCGATGTCAGGGTAAATCCATGGCCGCTGCGCGGCACGGATAATCAAATCATTATTTTCCCTGGCCGATTGCCAAACGTCATACCATCCCCTTCGCCAATATAATCGTCCATCACCAACGGTAGTAATTCCATAGCTAACCACTTCAGCCATACCGCCCATCAGGCCCAGATAATTACCTTCAAATGGGTTTTTCCGGCTATTCCACGCCATTTCCATTATGATGTCACCCGCATTATCAAATAAGACACCATTCAATTCACCCTGCGCGTCATACATCAATCTTCCCCCCACCGGATGCTCAGATTCACGATCAAACCCTGCCAGCGACAAGGCCATTGAGTTCACGATCATTGAATGTGAAGACTCTTCCATGATGACCACCGGATTATCAGGAAAAATGGTATCCAAAACCTGCCTTGGGTTTGTGTTCTCATCATTACCCATCAGCGTTTCAAATTGATGCCCATAACCGGTGATCCATGTGCCTGGATCAGGGTTTCGAGCCTTGCATTCTTTGAGATAAGGAATTTGTTTCTTGAGGTGCTTATCAGATAACAAATCACATTCATTTCCAGCGGTAAACACGCCTTCGAAGACGTGGTTGTGAGTATCTATAAACCCAGGCAATAACATCTTACCCTCAAGATCGATAACCTCTGTGTCCTCGGATATGTACTTTTGAACTTCCACGTCATCACCAACGAAAATAATTTCACCGTCACGAACCGCAACCGCCTGGGCCCGGGGTAGCGCTTCATTCACGGTATATACCGTCCCACCGGAGATCACGAGATCTGCCAAGCCGTACATCGAATCCGCAAAGGCTAATTTGGCGGGAATCAAGGCACACAAGACAAATAGTTCCAGAAGGTTTAAGCGTCGGATAGCAAACACTCGTCTTCGATTTTTCATTTCGTTATTTTGCATCTCTCTGTTTTCCTCATTGATGAACGAAATGCAGATAAGGCACTAAATTAACCACCGCGATTCCACTTCGATTTCACCTGTGGCGGTCAATGTACTGGCGCCTCCCACACTCACAGACCTCACCTCGCCACCCACGACAGTTGCACTTGCCTGCATTTCGCTTCGACGCCCCATGGCCACACCTTGCAGCACGCTCAAGCAAAAATCACCATCAAACATCCCACTATTTTTTGCGGCAATCCCAACGAGTGTTGCGACCGCACTGCCTGTGGCAGGGTCTTCTTCAATTCCCAGTGCCGGCGCTGACATACGAGCGTAGAGTTGTCCTCCGTTCGTCAGTCCGCCAGAGAAGAAGAACAAATTGGGTGACCATGCACCCGACAAATACTTCTCCCATTTCGCCCTGTCTATCACAGCAGCATCCACGGCTTCTTCGGATGACAACTGGGCAAAACAAAACTTTAATCCGACGCTTCCATAACACCCATCAATGATCATTGATGCATCAAGTCCTAGCAGCTGAGCTAGTGCAGACAGATCCGGTTTTTCATCGGGATAATCCAACGCTGTTGTGTTGGTTAACATCCCCGTCAACACCTCATCACACTGCTCGGCATTCACCTTGGAATCAAGGTTCTTGACCTCCACTGTTATTGGACCAATATTCTCTTCTAGGATTATTTCCCGAGAAGAAGTATGCCCACCGTAGATTAATCCGCAGGCGGTTCCAACTGTTGGATGGCCCGCGAAGTCGACTTCTGCCATGGACGTAAAAATACGCACCCGAGCGGTCGCCTTATGATCCACCGGAGGAAAAACGAAGGTGGTTTCCGCGAAATTAAACTCCCGCGCGATTTTCTGCATTCCATCCGTCGAGATTCCTCGAGCATCAGGGAGCATCCCAAGTTGATTCCCGCCAAAGGGGCGCGAGCTAAAAACATCAAGGATATAAAACGGATACTTCATGATTTTACTTTTGTGGTCTTATTTTTGTGATCTTGTTTTGGAAGCCTCTACGAACATCTGAATCAGGCAGATTAAGTGGATTCGTCGGCATACACACTGGACCAGCGGGCACCTATCTGATCCGAGTCAAAACCATCTGTGGTGATGATGCTCTGGACAAGAATGGATAATGGCCTTTCCATTTTGAATGAGTTTGGGGTTTCCACAATAAAGAATTCGAACATATCAAGAAATAACGGATGTCATTGTCGTCGTGACATATCTAGGAGTCCCCTGCAGTCCTGTTTAAGACGCCTATTTTATGCCACTATCCACTTTTCATTCACGCTTTTCACCTCCCATTTCGACCTTTTCCGGGCAATCTCTTCTGGGCAACTTCTGCATGATACTTTCTTAAATGGCAACTTCTTTGCTAAGTAGTTTAAGCTCAAGATCCATCGGTATCTTTAGCCTATTGGGCTCTGTTGCATTACTCACGGGTAGCGACAGTATCATTAAATGGCTAAGTCCTCATTATGCATTGCATGAAATCATGCTTTTTCGAGCAGGATTTGCACTGATCATCATAATGGCCATCGTTTATATTGAAGGCGGAATACAAGTTTTACGAACACGCCGTCCTGTCTTACATGCACTGCGAGGTCTCTTATTTGTTTTGGCAAATATGTTCTTTTTTCTTGGACTAGCCAATATGCCGCTAGCAGATGCCGTCGCGGTATTTTTTGCTGCCCCAATTTTTATTTGCCTGTTATCAAAACCCATACTCGGCGAAGAGGTGGGGTTTTATCGCTGGATGGCAATCGTCGCAGGCATGGTCGGTGTGATCATCATGCTACGCCCAGGGCACAGTACGTTTACGGTTTCAGCCGTGCTTCCCCTTTTGGCCGCGTTTACTTATGCATGCTTACAAATGCTCACACGAAAGTTGGGGGGTATCAGAAAGAGCTTCCACTCTCGCTTTTTACATTCAGATAATGTTCATCCTCGTTTGCACTGTGTCCGGACTCATTCTCGGCAACGGCCGCTTTAGTGGTTCGGATAATGTATCACTAGAATTTCTTCTAAGGGCATGGACATGGCCCGAAAATCACCATATTCTGATCATAGGATTATGCGGGTTATTAGTGGGTGTCGGAACCTACCTGCTATCCTAGGCCTATCGGATCACAGCCGTGTCCGTGGTGGCACCTTTCGAATACTCCGCAATGCCATTCGCTGTCTTTTGGGGATATCAGCTTTGGGGAGATTGGCCAGATTTAGTCGCTCTTGCGGGTAGTGTACTGATCATTTCCAGTGGTTTAATCATCCTGTTTAGTGAGAGAAAAGCCCCATTAATGAAATTCAGATAACATCCGAGAAAGAAACGACAACAGACAATAGATAAAGACTGTCTTATCTAATACCTAATCGATGACTATTCGAGCACATCCTGGAATTCCAAAACCCATTGCTTCACCGCTTAAGTTGAAAACACAATGAAGTCAGGTACATTAACTGTGACCAACAGGATTCACCACTAATGAACACCTCTGCATTCAGAACAGCTAAGATCTGAAACCATGAAGAACTCCGTCACTGAATCACTTATTTCAGCACTAAAGGAAAAAAGTAAACACGCTTTATCCCCTAAGGATATTGGCTTTTTAAAAGTCTATTTCCACCGACTATCGGGACAGGATTTCAATCTCAAGCAAGCGCCGTCTTTTAAGAAAATCGCGTTTCAGCACCGAGAGCTTGGACGGATTCGGCGACCAGGCAAAACGCTCATCACGATCTCCAATGAAGGCGGGAACGAGGCCAAAGACACATCGGGCAAGGGCAGTGTGGACACCATTATCACCATCGTCACCGAAGATCGCCCGTTTATTGTTAATTCGGTGGCGATGAAACTCAACAACATCAATAAAACACCCCTCAGCCTTCTACATCCCATTTTCTCCGTTTCCAGAGGACGCGATCATCACGTTATTGACATCGAGAAGTATCATGACAAGCACAGTGAATCGTTAGCTAAAACGTCAAGAAAAGGAAAATCAGATGTTAAGTTGCTCATTGAGTCCTATATTCAAATACGCATCAGTTATACACCAGAGTCCGAACATCGAGCGCTATCAAAAAAACTAAAAAAAGTCATCGATGATATCGCCATTGTCTATAGGGATTGGAAAGCAATGCGCCATCATACCGCTGAATTGGCCATGCTAGTCGAGTCCGATCGAAAAGGGCCTGTTTTCGCCGAATATGGTGCATTTTTCGATTGGATGACTCAAAACCATTTTGCCTTTTTGGGCTATTGTGAGCTAGAAGTCACTCAACAGGGAACAAAAAAAACCACCTTATTGGATAACACCTCATTACTCGGGGTGCTAAAAGCAGTCGGAAAAAACGAGGGAAACGATGTTCTGGAAATACTTCCCCCTATCATTTTTAGTGCAACGTCACCCGTGATCTTCACCAAATCAAGGCAATGTTCGACCATTCACCGCCCCAGTCACATGGACTGCATTCTATTCGATCACGGCTTCGAGCCCGCGTCCAAATCCAATGATGCTGAACCAATAAAACGCCGCAAAGTCAGCTGTATTCTGGGTTTTCTTTCCGGTTCTTCGGCGATGTTACCAACCCCATCGATCCCGCATTTAAGAAATAAAACAAATTATGTACTGACCCAAAGTGGATTAAGGCCTGGTGGATACGGATACAAACGCCTCAGAACCACATTAGAAACCCTACCCAGAAGTAAGTTATTCCAAATGGATATCAAGAGTCTCTATAGCTTATGTATGACTCTGCTTAATCAGGAAAGAAGAAAAACCCGGGTGCACCTGCATCAGAATCTTTGTGGCCACTTTTATTCCTGTCTGGTCTATATCCCAAAGGACTTATTCAACAGTGGACTACGCCAACGCATACAGGACTACCTTAGTGAGCAATTGGATGCCTATGACGTTTCTTTTGATGTCTATTTTTCAGAATCGATCCTAACTCGAATACACTACATCATCCATCGCTCAACCCCGGCGATAAGGACCGTCGACCATCTAGCACTTGAAGCAGATATTCAAGAGATGGCTAAAGACTGGGACGAACAGCTAAATGAAGCTCTAAGGGTGCAATACGGGAATGATGAATTTATTCCTTTGCTGGAAAAGTTTAGAAATGGCTTTGGCAGCGCCTATCGTGAGGACTTTACAATAGACACCGCAGTCACCGACCTAGCCATTCTACCCTCGCTCGCGGAAGGCAAACTTCATGCCTCACTTGGTCACTCAGTTCATGCCGCTGAGACGGATACAAGCCAAGCCAGTTTTAAGATTTATTCACTGCAACGCTCGATACCGCTATCCGATGTTTTACCGATTCTCGAGAACATGGGAGCAAGGGTACTTGGAGAACGGCCTTATCAAGTCAGCACAAAAAACGGTGATGTTTTCAAAATTCATGACTTTGTTATCGTCAGAAAAGACGGGGGGGATTTTGATTTTCAGAAGAATTCAACGTATTTTGAATCTACCTTTATTCAATGCTCAAAGGGAAAAATAGAAAATGATGGATATAATCAACTCACTTTATCAGCCAATCTCGATTGGCGCCAAATTAGCCTAATCCGGGCCTACTATAAATACTTAAAGCAGATCAGATTACGTTACAGTGAAAATTACATCATCGACGCATTGGTCAGCAACCCACAGTTAGCCCTCACTATCAGCCAACTCTTTGACGCAAGATTCAATCCCCAGAACCAAACCACCCGTCAGAAAGTAAAAAAAGGCGCTCAATACACACCAAAGAGGGTTTCCTCCCTAGTGTCGAAGATCAATACTCAACTGGAAACAGTCAGCACCATCGACGAAGACCGTATCATTCGGGCTTTAATTGATGTTGTCAATGCCACGCTAAGAACTAACTACTTTCAGCTCGACGAACAGAATCAATTCAAGTCTTACATTTCAATCAAACTGGATTCGGGTTCCATCCCACGCATTCCCGAACCCCACCCAAAGTTTGAGGTTTTTATCTATTCACCCAGGGTAGAGGGTGTCCATCTTCGTGGTGGCAAGGTTGCTCGTGGTGGATTGCGTTGGTCAGAACGCCCAGAGGATTTCCGTACCGAAGTGTTAGGTTTGGTTAAAGCGCAAAGAGTCAAAAATGCAGTGATCGTGCCTGTCGGTTCCAAAGGTGGGTTCGTTGCCAAAGAATTGCCCACTACAGGCCGAGCAGATATTCATAGAGAAGTGATTGAATGTTATAAGATTTTCATTAGCGGCTTGCTGGACATAACGGATAACCTCATGGGCGACAAAGTCATCCCTCCCATTGACGTTGTTCGCTTGGATGTAGACGACCCCTATCTCGTTGTCGCCGCGGATAAAGGCACCGCCACCTTTTCCGACATCGCAAATGGCATATCGCAGGACTATGGATTTTGGTTGGGTGATGCATTCGCTTCCGGTGGCTCAGTGGGCTACGACCACAAAAAAATGGGGATTACGGCCCGAGGTGCATGGGAATCGGTGAAACGACATTTTCGTGAACGCGGAAAAAACATCATGACCACGAATTTCACCGTGGTTGGCATTGGAGACATGGGTGGTGATGTGTTTGGTAATGGCATGTTGCTATCTAAACACATTCAATTAGTCGCTGCATTTAATCATATGCATATCTTCATTGACCCTAATCCAGTCGCAGCATCGAGCTATTTGGAAAGAAAGCGATTGTTTAATTTGCAGGGGTCTTCTTGGATCGATTATGACGAAAAACTCATTTCACAAGGCGGAGGTCTCTATTCCAGAGATCTGAAGTCCATTGAAATATCAGCTCAAGCCAGTGAAGCGCTTGGCATTCCCCTTGCCAGTTATACCCCTAATGAATTAATCAACCTGATTCTAAAATCACCCATCGAATTACTGTGGAATGGTGGCATTGGCACCTACGTAAAAGCGTCAACGGAGACCCATGAAGATGCCCAAGATCGCGCGAATGACGGTTTACGGGTCAATGCGAATGAATTAGGGTGTAAAGTGGTTGGCGAAGGGGGAAATCTGGGGATGACTCAACTCGGCCGAGTCGAGTTCAACCAAAGTGGTGGACTGTGTTATACCGATGCCATTGATAATTCAGCAGGTGTGGATACCTCAGACCATGAAGTCAACATCAAGATTCTACTCAATGCGGCAATGCAAGATGGCAAGCTATCAGCAAAAGAGCGAAATGCCACCCTTGCCAAGATGGAGAAAGAAATCGCCCGACTTGTGCTGAATAACAATTACATTCAAACACAGATTCTGAGCGTTGAAGCCACATTTGGTGTCCAACACTTACTACAACACAGCCGTATCATCACGATCCTTGAAGAAAAGGGTCAGCTTAACAGAAGCTTGGAATACCTTCCTGACAATCAGACATTGCAGGAGCGTAGAGAAGCTGGAACATCTCTCACGAGACCGGAACTAGCGGTATTACTTTCTTATAGCAAGATGGATCTATACCAATCACTGTTGGATAGCGATCTACCCGAATCTCACTATCTAGCGCCAGAAATCGTTCGATACTTTCCGGTGTTACTCGGTGAAAAATATCCGCAGTTGATACAAGTTCATCGATTGAAAAAGGAGATTATATCGACACAGATTGCAAATGAGCTGGTCGGATCCATGGGGCCTTCCTTCCATCTACGACTGTCGGAGCTTACTGGCGATTCCGCAGAGAAAATCACTCGCTCCTACATCGCCGCGCGAGACATTCTCGCAACAGAGCCCCTTCGACTTTCCATTCAGTCTTTGGACAACAAAGTAGAAGCGAAATTACAGTCAAAATGCTTACATCAAATGAGTCAGGTCACCGAAGCATCGATCGTATGGATCCTGAGAAACACGCCAGAGCAGTTTGATCTCCAACAATTGGTAGATCGATTCGACTCATCATCTAAGGCACTGAGCACAAAAATCGAAAATTCGACTTCACCAGTGATTATTCAGAAACACGAATCACTCTCCAATCGTTGGCACCAACAGGGTCTACCCAAGCCACTTGCAAAACGATTCGCCACCTTTACGTTGCTCAACCGAGGTTTGGATATCACTGATATCGCGATCAGAACAGACACATCAATAGAGGCGATTCTAGATATCTATTTCCAATTATCAGAACTCCTAGGTTTCCACTGGCTGCAAGAAACCATCGAATCACTGTCGGCAAAAAATGTCTGGCATGAAAGAGCTCAATTTAGCCTTGGCATCGATCTTCGCACAGCTCATACTGACATCGTCATCAACGTCCTGAAGACAGATGAATCCGCGTCAAGTGCGCTAAGAAAATGGCGTTCGAACTACCACGAGGAAGTTATCGCTATCAGAGATATGGCTGAAAACATGAAAGAAGAGGGTCAACCTGACTTTGCCATGTTGTCCGTCGTTGTCAGTGAACTTAGTCGCCTTCGTTAACTTATCGATCATTACCGATCTACCAATAAATCCGATTATTCAATCATCGAAAAATGAACGAAAAACGTTTTAAGATTCAAACGCGAGCACTTCATGCTGGGCGTCAACCTTCGAGCCAACGCGGGTTAGTCAATACGCCTGTTTATCGCGGTTCTACCATTGTGTCTGATACCCTCGAGGAACTTCGATCAAAAACCATTGCCGACCGAGAGATTGGTGCCATGGTTTATGGGAGGTTTGGCACACCCACCACCTTCGCTTTGGAAGATGCTATCTCGGATCTCGAGGGGGGGTACGGCGGCCTATCTGTCTCTTCAGGTCTCGCCGCCGTCACCACGGCGTTGCTGGCTTTCGCCAAACCAGGTGATCACGTCTTAGTCGCTGACACGGTCTATGGGCCAACCCGCGGATTTTGCAATCGGATGCTTTCCAGCCTCCAAGTGGAAGTCGAATTCTACGACCCCATGATGGGCAGCCAAATCACCCATCTCTGTAGGAGCAATACCCGATGTATTTTTCTTGAAAGCCCAGGATCGTTAACCTTTGAAATTCAGGATGTTCCTGCGATCGTAGAAGTGGCAAAGTCAAAAAATATTGTCACTATCATTGACAACACTTGGGCCACACCGGTTTTCTTTCGCCCCCTTGAATTAGGTATTAACGTTTCGGTCATCGCGGCAACCAAATATATGATTGTGCAACCCTACGTCTGTAACTTCGGTTTAGTTTGAGTCATTATTGTCGTTCCACACGATATATCGCTTGTCGGCATTGCTCCATTCATCGTCAATCTCGACGAGGATGGCACTGACAAGCCTGAGTAAAGATGCCTCATTCGGGAAGACCCGTACAATCCGGGTTCGCCGTTTAATCTCCTGCTGGATCGGACGCTCAATTCCATTCGTCGTTCTCATCTTTCGATGATGCGACTCCGGTAAATTGAACACCGTCAGTCCTTCAGGAACGTTATCGAGCAGCCATTGCGACAGCTTTGAGTAATCTGACTCGTCACGGGCCGCCAGTTGCTCCAACTGAGCGCGGGCAGATGCCTCGTCCGTCGCATTCCACACCGAACGCAGTTCACCACCCATCCGACTACGAACCTTTGCTGTCGGCGCATGATTGACCGCATTTTGTGCCAGGTGGAACTGACAACGCTGCCACGGTACCCCCGGAAACACAGCACGTCTCGCTGCTTTGAGGCCCGCGTGGTCATCACTGGCAATGTAGATGATGCCGTGCATCCCCCGTTTTACCAGAGACTGTAAAAACTCCCGCCAGTTGATCTCCGCTTCACTGGTCGCGATCTGCACGCCCAGTACACTGCGTCTGCCATCCGGCAATATACCCACCGCACTGAGCACCGCCGCATCCACCACCTCATGATCCATCCTGACCCGTTCGTAACGCGCATCCAGTACGAGATACCGAATCTCTCCAAGGGCCCGGTCACGCCAAACCGATAGAGCATCGTCCAGCAGGGCCGTCGCACGAGACACCTGAGTGGAGGAGATCTTCTCAATACCGAACAGATCCAGTACCTTCTCCACACGGCGCGTACTGACACCACTAACGTACATCTGAGCCACACACAGCATCAACGCGCGCTCACTGCGTCGTCCCTGTTCCAGACTGTGCGGGTAAAACCCGGACTCACCGTGATTACGCGTCTTGGGTATCGACAGATTTAGCGTCCCAAGGGTCGTGTCCACCTGTTTGGGTTTGAATCCATTGGCATGGCCACGGCGATTATCACTGCGTTCATGGGGCACCGCACCCAGAAACTGGGATCGTTCGATCTGCATGGCCTGATTCATCATCGCGGTAATGACATCACGAAATGCCTGGGGGCCATGTTGAATCAATTGTTCCATCACTACTTCATATAGGTTAGGGTAATCAGGTTGTCTCCACATTTGCGTAAGTAACAAACATGGAACGACTTGATGGCTCAACATTCAATACTAAAGCCTGAAAAACCGGCTTTGGCTTCGTTCGCTACGCTCACTTCGCCTAAGCCAAACGAACATCGCTAAAGAAATAAATTACAGACCTCAGGGTACACTACCAAATATATCGTTGGTCACGCTGACGCCATGCTTGGACTAATTGTTGCGGATGAGGCCAATTATCCCATCGTAAGAAATTGTCGCGACTCATTGGGGCAATCCGTTGCACCTGATGACATCTACCTCAGCTTACGTGGACTGCGCACATTGAATGTTCGGGTAAAGCAGCATGAACAACAGGCTCTTGAGCTCGCCAACTGGTTAGTGAGTCATAACGACGTTCTGGAAGTTTTTCATCCTGCTCTTCCAAACTGCCCTGGGCACGATATTTGGCAGCGTGATTTCAACGGATCATCCGGACTTTTCTCTTTTTCTCTCAAATCGAAATCGGACGCCGCATTGGCCGCTATGCTCGACCATATGTCGTTATTCTCCATGGGCTACAGCTGGGGCGGCTTTGAAAGTCTCATCATTCCAGCCAATCCTCAAGCAAGCCGAAGCGCCACTTCTTGGTCAAAACCCGGGCAACTCATCCGAGTTCATATTGGGCTAGAAGATGTCGAAGATCTGAAACAGGACCTCGAACAGGGCATTAAGCGATATTGCGACTTCTAACTACCCAGTCTCTCGAAATAGCTCCAAAGACATCCTTTGATTTGAAAAAGACTTCCCGCTAGGGGAAGTCTTTTCCTAGGTTTAACCTTGATTCGCAAACACCGTGTTAAATTGTTGATCGGTCTTAACAAAGGTAGTGCATTTACTTAGCCATTTCAGTTTCTTTGCACCAGCGTAGGTACAAGTGCTCCGGATACCGCCCAGAAGGTCCTGCACGGTATGCAATATTTCGCCTCGATACGGAACTAGAATCTCCCGCCCCTCTGATGATCGATATTCCTTTAAACCACCGAAATGTTTTTCGTTAGCCGCTTTGGAGCTCATTCCATAGAACTGCACAAACTTACGTTGTTCTATCACGTCTTCCCAGCCACTTTCGGTTTTATAAACTTCTCCGTTCTTATAGTAACGACTGATCACTTCGCCACCACCTTCATCGTGCCCAGCAAACATCCCTCCTAACATAACAAAGTCTGCACCTGCGGCAAATGCCTTGGAAACATCACCGGGGTTCGTGCAACCTCCGTCCGCAATAACATGCCCACCCAAACCATGGGCCGCATCCGCACATTCAATGACAGCAGAAACTTGAGGGAAACCAACACCCGTTTGAATGCGGGTCGTACAAACACTGCCGGGGCCAATACCCACTTTCACAATATCGGCACCGCTGAGAATCAGCTCCTCTGTCATTTCCCCTGTCACAACATTACCGGCGATAATCACCACATCTGGACATTCGTCTCTCAGTCGTTTAATGAATTCTGAAAAGCGCTCTGAATAACCATTTGCCACATCAACACAAATGTATTTAAGTTTGACCTTTTCTGTGTTGTAGACGCTCTTGAACTTGTCATAGTCATGCTGCGCAATACCCATAGAGTAAGCCACATGCTCCCTATGTTTAACGGCATCGACATGGAAGAACTCACACAAATCAGACTCGTCATAGCTCTTAATAAGACAGGTAAATAGCCCGTGTTCACTCAACGCTTCCGCGATTTCAAACGTCCCCACACCGTCCATATTGGACGCCATAATGGGAACACCATGATACTGGGGACCGTTAGCATCAGACTTTGCATTTCGAAACGAAAACTCTCGATATAGATCAACTTCCTTGCGGCTCCCTAGCTCACTTCGCTTGGGCCGAATTAATACACTGTCATAATCAAGCTTCTTTTCTTCTTCTATTCTCATTTTACTAATTGATATGTTCGATTAATCTCTCGCCCGCTATCTAGGGAACCTCCCCAGTTATTTCAAACGGGCGGTGCTTTACCTAAAGGCACGCTTGCTACGGATACTGACTTGAGAAACAAAGGTTTCTCACTGTATTTTTGGCGAATGAGTTAAATTACCTTGACAGAGTGCTATTTTAATCCAGTTATCGAATCATCCCTAGCTAATTCTCCATCGCTAATTTTCTATTCACGCCATCGGTGAGGTTCCAGCAACGAGTCACAGTATTCGACAAGTGCATCAGTATTTCCCTGGGTTATTGCGGTTACTTGGGTTGCAGGAGTTAGATCGCAACTAATCATCATTGATGCCATGCCTACCAACGATCACCGTTAATAACCGAATGGGCAAAGAAACTAACTCTTCGGGGCCATGGAGAGCTTCAGAATCGAAATACAGAGAGTCTCCCGGCTTTAGCGGATAAATGTTATTGGCATGTCGATAAATGACCTCACCTTCCAATACATGAATGAACTCGATCCCGGGGTGTTGGAATAGTGGAAAAACATCTGATTTTTCGCTAAGTGTAACGATGTAAGGTTCCACGGCAGGTTGTTGATTACTCGAATGCCCCAGTAACTTGTATTGATGTCCGGCCCTAGTTCCCTGTCGTTCGATATCCAGACCTCCCCCAGCTGGAACAAACGTCGCTTGGCTGATTTCCTCATAAAGTCGAAACAACGAGGTCACTGGTACATTTAGTGCTTTTGACAATGAATTCAGTGTTGCCAGTGATGGTGATGTCATCCCGTTCTCTACTTTCGATAGCATACCTGGAGATAACTGCGCTTCTCTTGCCAAATCGGCCACTGTCATCCCTTGTTTAATTCTAAATTGCTTTACCTGCGTGCCAATAGCCAACTCCAGCGCATTTTCTTCCACGCATCGTGAGGGGTCATGTTCTTTATTCATGTGTTTCGAAGCCACTTTTCCTTGCTGGGTATTTGTTAGTTAGACGATCTTCAATCAGGTACTTGCCGAAGTATAGCGGTTCCATAAACACTCTTCACGATAGGTTTGCTGAGGGGCATTCATTGCTGAAACCATTAATCACTTTCAACGGTTGGTGGCTCTTGAGGTGAATCGAGTGTGGAACACAATTTAGTCCAGTGTTCAAACCTTTGCACCGGATCGTATCCCAAGGTCTGGGCGGGCTTAGAGATCTGGGGAGGGCTAATTAGATATATGTCGTTGATCTTTCACTCACTTGTTGAACCTAAGGATTCACTAATCACGGTTTCCCTCAATAAGATCAAGGATCTTTTGGCAAAGAGGGTTGGTTAAATCAGCAGCGCATTCCAAAACCGTATAGTGATTCGCCGAATCAATCACATGCGCTGTTGCCTCTACTCCTTGTGTCCCACAGAAATTCGCATAGGATTTAGTCTGGTCAATCCAACCCAGAGGTTCATCGCCACCCACAGCACTGATTATTGGCGCCTTGCAAACCAGCTTCTTATTGAAACAATTGTGCTGGGTCGCCATTGCATCTGATAATCCAATTTCCGCGTTAACAGAGACCCTCGTTGCAATCTCTGGATTATATATTCCAGTCAACAAGGCAGAACCCTTGATAGCATGAGCTAAAGACAAGCCCTCAAGCTCAGGATGGGATAACACACTAACAACCAAATGCGCACCAGCAGAGTGTCCCGACAGAAAAATACGATTCGGGTCGACATTCCACGATTCCGAGTGCTTCTGACAATAAACCAAAGCCGCAATCACCTGCTCAACCATTTCATCTAACGTGACATTTGGACAAAGGTCGTAATTCACATTGGCAACAGCAACACCCGAATTCACATAGGGTTCAGCGAAAAAAACATGTTCACTTTTGTCCAAGGCACGCCAATATCCACCGTGGATAAAAAGTAGCAAAGGAGCAGTGTGATCCTGCTCTATTAAAGGTGGATGAAAATCCAATGTCTGCAAGGGGCCCTCACCATATCTAACATCATAATCACCCTTAATGGGTAGTGTAATCTGAGGTCTGTAATTTAGCTTTCTATTGCAGCTTCGCTATTGGCTTTGGCTTCGTTCGCTACGCTCACTTCGCCTAAGCCAAACGAACATCGCTAAAGAAATAAATTACAGACCTCAGGGTACACTACCATGTTCCCTTGAGCCTCCACTGATTTACGGGTAAAACGCGCAATCTCTACCGCGGGGTCATCAACAGTCACTCTGGGATTAAAGTGTGTCTCCATTTCCTGATCAGAAAGAATCCGCCAATCAAAGGAATCTGCCATCTATGTCACCTATTTTAAGACGATCTATTTTCGAACCCTCCCATCAGAGGATGTATTTTCCAAAGAGATTATCGAATACCACAAAAGAAATCACAATATTAGAGATACCAGCAGCGAAAAGCCCTGTGGTAGTGTACCCTGAGGTCTGTAATTTATTTCTTTAGCGATGTTCGTTTGGCTTAGGCGAAGTGAGCGTAGCGAACGAAGCCAAAGCCGGTTTTTCAGGCTTTAGTATTGAATGTTGAGCCATCAAGTCGTTCCATTTTTGTTACTTACGCAAATGTGGAGACAACCCAATGACCCAACCTGATTACCCTAACCTATATGAAGTAGTGATGGAACAATTGATTCAACATGGCCCGCAGGCATTTCGTGATGTCATTACCGCGATGATGAATCAGGCCATGCAGATCGAACGATCCCAGTTTCTGGGTGCGGTGCCCCATGAACGCAGTGATAATCGCCGTGGCCATGCCAATGGATTCAAACCCAAACAGGTGGACACGACCCTTGGGACGCTAAATCTGTCGATACCCAAGACCCGTAATCACGGTGAGTCCGGGTTTTACCCGCACAGTCTGGAACAGGGACGACGCAGTGAGCGCGCGTTGATGCTGTGTGTGGCTCAGATGTACGTTAGTGGTGTCAGTACGCGCCGTGTGGAGAAGGTACTGGATCTGTTCGGTATTGAGAAAATATCTTCGACTCAGGTGTCCCGTGCAACGGCTTTGCTGGACGATGCCTTGTCAGTATGGCGGGATCGTGGTCTTGGCGAGATACGTTATCTGGTACTGGATGCGCGTTACGAACGGGTCAGGATGGATCATGAGGTGGTGGATGCGGCGGTGCTCAGTGCGGTGGGTATATTGCCGGATGGCAGACGCAGTGTACTGGGCGTGCAGATCGCGACCAGTGAAGCGGAGATCAACTGGCGGGAGTTTTTACAGTCGTTGGTGAAACGAGGCATGCATGGCATCACTTACATTGCCAGTGATGATCACGCGGGTTTGAAGGCGGCAAGGCGTGCCGTGTTTCCGGGTGTACCGTGGCAACGCTGTCAGTTTCATCTGGCACAGAACGCGATTAATCATGCCCCAACGGCAAAGGTTCGTAGCCGGATTGGTGGCGAATTGCGTTCGGTCTGGAATGCGACGGACGAGGCATCTGCCCGCGCTCAGTTGGAGCAACTGGCGGCCCGTTACGAGTCAGATTACTCAAAGCTGTCGCAATGGCTGCTCGATAACGTTCCTGAAGGACTGACCGTGTTCAATTTACCGGAATCGCATCATCGAAAGATGAGAACGACGAATGGAATTGAGCGTCCGATCCAGCAGGAAATTAAACGGCGAACCCGGATTGTCCGGGTCTTCCCGAATGAGGCATCTTTACTCAGGCTTGTCAGTGCCATTCTCGTTGAGATTGACGATGAATGGAGCAATGCCGACAAGCGATATATCGTGTGGAACGACGATAATGACTCAACCTAAATCAAAGTTACAGACGTAGGGTTGCACAATCAGCCCTGTCTCCTTCAAACTATTCACACATGCGTGTTCTTGGATTGTTATTGGAAAGAATTTCGTACCCAGATAATTGTGCCTTACCGGCGAAGAGGACAAAAACGATGTCCGTATAATCGTCTTAATCTAGGCATCCTCATTCGTTCCCTTGGTCGCATTCACTAAAGAACTGCGTGTGTATCGGGAGAAGTAAGCGCAAGACAGGTGATTCGGATGTAACGCCTTGGCGTTGAGTTGTCTTAAGAAATAAAACTTTTTGTCAAAGCAAGCTCTGGCATTCCGAAATACCGATACACCCCTTCCCATTTAAAAACTATTCAGCAAGGTTCGGTCTTTTTCGCAGCGATCTAATACAGCCTTCATCGGTCTGGTTCTGATTCAGATTGGACGAGCTTATACATAACTCCTAGCGGTGATGGACCGGCGGCCTGATTCTAGCTCAAATCGTATAATCTTACTTCCAAGGGCAATAGCAGCATTCACTGAAAGTCGTTGTGCTTCAAAGACTTATCAGAAATCACAAACCTAATGTTGTTCAAATTGCGATTAAAAATGCCTAGGAGCTTGGGTAGGTTTTCTTGGGAAAGAGCCAATGAACACGAGCGTGGCTCAGAACCGCCACTAGAATGGAACAATTTTTCTATACTGATCTCGTTGGTCCCTTTTGCTGTCACGAATCGCAATCCTCTGTACGACTTAGGATTGGGGCATGTCAATAACTTTTACTGGAGGACCAACAATCAAACAATTGTTGGTCGGGGTGAGAGGATTTGAACCTCCGACCACCGCAACCCCATTGCGGTGCGCTACCAGGCTGCGCTACACCCCGAAAACTGTCGATCTTGAGATCTTAAGGGAAAAATATGGAAGTGGGAATATATGCAACCGATTGCCGATTGTAAAGAAAAATAGTGGCAATCGACGTAATATTCAGGTGTAGAAGTTTAGACCAAATCTGACACCGTATTAAATCAATCCGAGCGAAGCGAGGGTTGATTTAATGAGAGTTACCCGTTTTGATGTAGTTACCAAACAATATCAAAACACAACGAGGTAACTCTCAATGATCCATACTAACGAAAAAGTCATCAAGCATAAAGTCGGTTTACTGAATCTGGCTGAAGAGCTCGGAAACGTTTCTAAAGCCTGCAAGGTGATGGGATTGTCGCGCGATACATTCTACCGATACAAAGCGGCGGCGGATGAAGGAGGAGTCGAAGCGCTTCTTGATCGCAACCGTCGCAGCCCGAACATCAAGAACCGAGTCGATCCTGCTGTCGAGTCCATCGTGCTTGATTACGCACTGGAAGAACCTGCCCATGGCCAAAGCCGAACCAGTAATGAACTGCGTAAACGAGGTACCTTCGTTTCACCCAGCGGAGTTCGCAGTATCTGGCTGCGACATGGTTTAGCGTGCTTTAAAGACCGGTTAAAAGCGTTGTCTAATAAAGTGGCTGAGCAGGGATTGATTTTGACTGAATCCCAGGTCGCGGCCATGGAACGTAAGAAAGAGGACGATGTGGCCTGTGGTGAGATAGATACCGCCCATCCCGGCTATCTGGGGTCACAGGACACCCATTACGTCGGTACCTTCAAGGGGATCGGCAGAGTGTATCAACAGACCTTCGTGGACACGTATTCCAAAGTGGCTCATGCGAAGCTCTACACGACCAAAACACCGATCACCGCAGCGGATATGCTCAATGATCAGGTGCTCCCGTTCTACGAAGAGCACAGCCTTCCCATGCTGCGCATTCTTACTGACAGGGGAACCGAGTATTGTGGTCGAGCCGATCAGCATGATTATCAGCTTTACATGGCACTGAATAACATTGAGCACACGAAAACCAAGGTGAAATCACCGCAGACAAATGGGATATGTGAACGATTCCACAAGACCATTCTTAACGAGTTTTATCAGATAACCCTACGCAAGAAAATCTATGATTCAGTTGACGAATTACAGATTGATCTTGACGAGTGGCTTATCAAGTACAATACTCAACGAACTCATCAGGGTAAAATGTGCCTTGGGAGAACGCCGATGGAAACACTCATCGACGGTAAAGCGATCTGGAAAGAAAAGTTTGTAAACTAAACTCTATCTGACAGACAGCTACTGATAAACGGGTAACTGTCAGCTCAAGTCTGAACTTCTACATTTTATCAGATAACCCTACGCAAGAAAATCTATGATTCAGTTGACGAATTACAGATTGATCTTGACGAGTGGCTTATCAAGTACAATACTCAACGAACTCATCAGGGTAAAATGTGCCTTGGGAGAACGCCGATGGAAACACTCATCGACGGTAAAGCGATCTGGAAAGAAAAGTTTGTAAACTAAACTCTATCTGACAGACAGCTACTGATAAACGGGTAACTGTCAGCTCAAGTCTGGGTAACTGTCAGCTCAAGTCTGAACTTCTACAATTCAGGTCAATATTTCACTGACTTCATTTAGTCCAGCAATCAGCTGTGAAATCATTTTTGATACTTCCTGTCCAGAGGTCGATGTATTGGATACGACCACTGTGTCCTGTTCTGCTGTTAACTGTTCGAGTCGGGTTCTGGCTCCGCTGATGGTAAATCCTTCCACGTACAGCAACTTTCTAATGGTTCGAATCAGTTTAACTTCGTGGCGTTGGTAATAACGACGATTTCCACGGCGTTTAACTGGTTTGAGCTGTGGAAATTCTTGTTCCCAATAGCGAAGGACATGGGGTTTAACCACACATAACTTGCTCACTTCGCCGATAGTGAAATAGCGTTTAGTGGGAATCGGTGGGAGTTCAAACCCACCTGGATCCAACATGGTCATGAGCGTTTACGTCCTAACTTCTGTGTCAATTCAAACGAGTTTTGAAGCACACTGTCCTTTAATTTCTGACTTGACCGAAATGTCACCACTCTTCTTGCCGAAATAGCAACTTCTTCGCCGGTTTTAGGATTCCTACCGGGCCTTGGCGTTTTGTCTCTTAGCGTGAAACTACCGAAGCCGGATAGCTTCACTGAAGAACCACTTTCAAGAGACTGACGGATCTTCTCGAAGAAAAGCTCGACAAATTCCTTTGCCTCCCTCTTATTTAACCCCATTTCGTCGAAAAGGGTATTTCCTAAATCTGCCTTGGTTACCGTCATTTAACTGGTTCTCATCAATCTCTAGGTTCTCAGCGCCGCCCCATACTTCTCTTTCAGTGCGCTGATCACATTATCCGTGATCAAATCCACCTCGGGGGACGTAAGATTGCTTGATTCCGATTGGAAGGTCAAGCTGAAAGCGAAACTTTTCTTAGTTTTTTCAATATGTTCGCCTTGATAAACGTCAAAAAGTGCCATTTTCTTTAATAGTACCCCAGCGGTCTCACGTACCAGATCTAGAAGCTTTTGTGCATCGATCTCCCGATCAACCAACACAGATAAATCTCTTTGCACCATTGGAAATTTGGAAATGTCAGTAAATTCTGGGATATTCGTCGCTTCCAACGGCGATAGATCCAATTCAAACAGAAAAACCGGCTGATCGATATCCAGTTCTTTTTGTTGAGTAGGATGCAACTTACCAAGATGTCCTATCACTTTGCGACCCGAAAGAATTGCACCAGATTGCCCCGGATGCAAAGCATTGTGCACTCCTGGCTCAATCCGTAATTGATGTCGAATGCCACTTAGCTCCAGCAGGGATTCTAAATCTCCTTTTAGATCAAAAAAATCTACCTCTCTTTGAACTGACGACCAATGTTTCGATTCAATTGGGCCGCTGATCACTGCTGCAATTTTTTTCACTTCGCGATATTGACCCGCCTTACTACCTTTGTTGAAAACATTACCGATTTCAAAAAGGCGGATACTATGCTCCTGTCGATTTAGATTACTTTTAACCGCCTCTAGCAAACCAGTCCACATGCTGTGCCTCATTACTGACATGTTGTCTGCAATGGGATTGGCTAAATTGATGCTTCGGGTTTTTCCAAATAACTGTCTTTGGCTCTCTGGGTCAACAAAACTATAGGTAATGGCCTCAAAATAACCCCGCTCAATGAGTTTTTGTTTAATCGTGTTATCCGCAATCTCCGTTTCGAGGTGGCGCCCGTTCCTACACACACTCATGGGCATGGTTGGCTCGATTTTGTCGATGCCGTAGCAGCGTCCAACTTCTTCGACCAAATCGTGTTGGCCACTAATATCAAAGCGCCAGCTCGGTACTACTACCTTCCAACCGGATGGAATGGAATCCACTTTCATTCCTAATCGCTTCAATAACGCCGTGGTCGTATTAGTTGGAATTTGAATGCCAAGAATTCTAGAAATTTGGTCTTTATCAAACCTTATAGTTGGTTTCTTAGGCAGTTTCTTACGCTCAACAGCATGGGTAACAGGCCCAGGTTCTCCACCACAAATCGATAGGATCAACTGCGTTGCTCGCTCCATTGCCGTTACTTGCAACTCACTGTCTACTCCTCTCTCATAACGATGGGAAGCATCGGTATGCATACCGAACTTTCTAGCTTTCCCTGCAATAGCGGATGGAGCAAAGAATGCAGCTTCCAAATAGATGTTCGCTGTGTTGCCTGAAATGGCTGAATTGTCGCCACCCATAATACCTGCCAACGCAATTGCTTTTTTCTTATCCGCAATGACCAAGTTCTCTTCATACAACACCACATCGCTGCCATCCAGCAATTTTAGCTTTTCTCTTTTTTTAGCCATTCGTACCACCACACCGCCTTGAATTTTGTCTAAATCGAAGGCGTGCATAGGCTGGCCCAATTCCAACATCACATAATTGGTGACGTCCACAACGGCATTAACGCTGCGCGACCCGCTTCGCCTGATGCGCTCAGACATCCAATCCGGGGTGAGAGCTGTCATGTCTATGTTCTTAATGGCTCTGCCAACATACCTTGGGCAGGATTCTGGTGCCTTCAACTCCACTGTTAGCACCTCCTTATTTTTTGCTGCTACCTTTTTGATGTCCTGGGCTTTGAGTTTACTTCCTGTCAATGCGGCGACTTCCCGAGCCACACCAGCGATACTCAGACAATCCCCACGGTTCGGCGTGAGGTCTACTTCGATGACATTATCCCGTAGATCCATGTAAGTTTGAAACTCGCTACCCACTGGAGCAGCTTGATCTAATACTAATAGTCCGCTGGATTGGTCTTCGAGACCGAGCTCTGCTGCCGAACACAACATGCCACTAGACTCAACGCCTCTAATTTCACTGCGCTTGATTTCCATTCCTGCTACTTTGGCTTTTACGAGGGCAACGGGCACCTTAATTCCAGCGGTCACGTTACTAGCGCCGCATACAATGCCCAAAGGTTTCTTTTTACCAATATCTACCTGACAGACTTTCAAGCGGTCTGCCTGGGGATGAGGTTCTGTGGACAGTACCTGCCCCACCAGAATTGAGTTCTTTTTAAACGATGGGCCCGCTGTCTCGATGGTTTCAACTTCCAGACCTGCCAGTGTGAGCTGATCACCGATTTCATTTGCATCCAGCTTAGTGGATACCCTTTCTTTTAACCACGATTCACTAATTTTCATAACAATATGCGCCCCTTAGAATTGACGTAGAAATGCCAAATCGTTTTCGAAGAACAATCTCAGATCATTCACTCCATAACGCAGCATCGTTAAACGTTCGACACCCAAGCCGAAGGCATAACCCGTGAACTTTCTTTCGTCGATTCCACCATGTCGGAAAACTTCAGGATGCACCATTCCACACCCCAATACTTCCAACCACCCAGTTTGCTTACAAATACGGCAGCCATTGCCTTCGCAAAAAACGCAGGCGATATCTACTTCTGCTGATGGTTCGGTAAAAGGAAAATAGGAAGGTCGAAATCTCACACCCAAATCTTTTTCAAAAAACTCTCGAAGAAAGTAAATTAACACCCCTTTTAGATCAGCAAAGGTAACGTTGGTATCAATTGCTAGACCTTCAAGCTGATGGAACATCGGTGTGTGGGTTACGTCAGAGTCACAACGATAAACCCGTCCCGGAGCGATCACCCGGATAGGTGGTTCATTGTTATGCATGTAGCGTATTTGCACAGGAGAAGTGTGGGTTCGAAGAACCGTATGGTCATCCACATAAAATGTATCGTGCATTGCTCGTGCTGGATGATCCGCAGGAATATTCAGTGCTTCGAAGTTATGATAGTCATCTTCGATTTCTGGCCCTGTGGCAACATCGAAACCAATTTGATCGAAAATGGTCTGCATTCTTTCAAGGGTTCGACTGACAGGGTGCAGTGCACCCGATGAGCGCTGACGGCCTGGTTGAGTAATGTCAATGCGCTCATTCTCTAGCTGGGCCTGAACTGCCACTGCTTCCAACACGTTATGGCGACTATCTAACAATTGCTGAATCTCAACTTTTACCGTATTCACTTGTTGTCCAAATGAGCGACGCTCCTCATGAGAAAGGCTACCGATCTGCTTCAACTGTGCAGTAACTTCTCCCTTTTTACCGAGATATCGAACTCGGAGGGTTTCTAGGTCGCCAAGCAAGACAGCATCATTGATGGCTTGCTTGGCAGCTTCTTTTAGAATTTTTAGTGAATTAGCAATTTCCATCACAATTGATGAGCTAGGTATTGGTTAATTGGTAGATCATGAAACATTCTTAGGAATCTCTGCATAAAATCGGGGTGAATCAAGTGAAGAGCCATAATCAGTGAAAGATAAAACACCAGAAGCACACCCAAAATATCTAACAGGCACATTCTATGCTTGGCCGGAATCCAATTGATTAGTCATGGATTATTCAGAGATTCTCAAACCTGGAAAGCAAAAAAGGGAAAGATACTGACTTTCCCTTTTGCTGCAACCCTTTTCCACTACGACCTAAGTGACAAGAGCGACCTTTTGGCAACCACCGATAGTAAGGGGATCAACCCCTATATAAGGTAGTTGCCTCAGGCTTAAGCGGCTAGTGCCGCTTTTGCTTGATTAGCCAAAGCAGTGAACGCTGCTTTGTCATTTACAGCCAGATCAGCAAGTACTTTTCTGTCCAATTCGATTGTTGCTTTGTTCAGGCCTGCAATCAAACGGCTATAACTTAGCCCATTATCACGGGCAGCGGCATTTATACGGACAATCCAAAGCGATCTAAACTGACGCTTTCTCTGACGTCTGTCACGATAAGCATACTGACCTGCTTTATCAACGGCTTGCTTGGCAACTTTGTATATCCGACTACGAGCACCTCGATAGCCTTTTGCCAGTTTAAGGACTTTTTTGTGTCTTGCTTTGGCGGTAACGCCTCTTTTTACGCGTGGCATATTCTGACTCCTTTAGCTATACGGCAACAATTGTTTCACAGAAGCGTGATCTGATGGATGGATAAGTGAACTTGAACGTAGATGACGCTTACGCTTAGTGGACTTTTTGGTCAGAATATGACGAAGATGGGATTGCGAGCGCTTGAACTTGCCAGAGGCAGTTCTTTTAAAGCGCTTAGCAGCACCCCGGTTGGTCTTTAATTTAGGCATCTTTTGCTCCAGTATTCAGTAAGTAACCATCGTTTTTATCAACGGTTTAAAGGTAACTTTCTGTTTCATTAATAAACTATAGAATTATGCGATGGTAGTTCTGGATTGGACTACTTCTCTGCATTCCACGGACTTTGCTATTTCACAGCAAAACTCCCATGTTTCCTAAAGCGAGTTAACAACCTATTGTTTATTGCCAAAAGTCGTTCACTCACTATAGTCACGTTTATGCTTCAGACAAATTAAGAATTTGACCCAGCAAATAAACGGTCCCGGATTCTAACCGGAAATGGCTTTAAAAAGGGATAAAACCGTCATTTAATTCAGATGAAAAACAACCTTCATCACGCAACTTTAAAGTCAGGTCCGCTTCGGGCCCAAGACCATGACCATCTGCCTGCCTTCCATGGTTGCAGCCTGCTCGACCACACCAATTTCCAGCAAATCGCTCTGCACCTTATTCAGCAGATCAAGCCCAAGCTCACGGTGAGCCATTTCTCGCCCTCGAAAACGCATAGTGACCTTTACTTTATTTCCTTCTTCAAGAAATTCCGTCAATTTGCGCAATTTAACTGTGTAATCTCCGACATCAGTTCCGGGCCGAAACTTGATTTCTTTAATCGTGATCTGTTTTTGTTTTTTCTTGGCTTCCTGTCGTTTCTTACTTTCGTTGTAGCGAAACTTTCCAAAGTCCATTATTCGGCAAACCGGGGGATCGGCATTCGGAGATATTTCAACTAAATCGCGATTTGCCTGGGACGCAGTGAAAAGTGCTTCTCTGATTGACATTATACCCAGTTGATCACCATCGTCCCCAATCACTCGCACCGGATCACTCATAATCTGCTCGTTGATGCGCTGCTCTTTTTGCTTGGCTATGTTCTGAACCCTCTATAAATTCGGTATTTGATCCACGCCGTTGTTATGGTGTGGGCTGATATGTTGCTCAGTGCAGACTGCACTAACTAGAAAGCAAGGCAGTCAGTTGTTCAACGGACATCGAACCCATGTCTTCTCCATTGGAAGCTCGTACGGCGACGGTATTGGTTTCCACTTCACGGTCACCCACTACTAGAAGGTAGGGGATTCTCTGTAAAGTATGCTCGCGGATTTTAAATCCGATCTTTTCGTTTCTCAAGTCGGATTCTACACGAAAACCCTGTTTTTTCAGGGTTTCTTGCATTTCCTCGGTGTATTTCGACTGTTTGTTAGAAATATTCAGGAGAACGGCCTGCGTTGGTGCTAGCCAAACCGGGAATCGGCCTTCATGATGCTCGATCAGGATACCGATGAAACGTTCAAATGAACCCAGTATTGCACGATGCAGCATCACCGGAACTTGCTTGGTACCATCTTCGGCCACGTATTGCGCCCCCAATCTTCCAGGCATTGCAAAATCAACTTGCATTGTGCCACATTGCCATACTCTGCCAATGCTGTCCTTTAGCGAAAATTCGATTTTGGGGCCATAGAACGCTCCCTCTCCCGGCAATGCTTCCCACTCAAGTTGCTTATCATCCAGCGCTTTAGCCAACGCTGCTTCTGACTTGTCCCAATCAGCATCACTACCAACACGATTGTCTGGTCGAGTAGATAGACGATAAATGATGTTGGTAAAGCCAAAATGATGATAAACACTATGAAGAAAATCGATAAATTCTGCCACTTCTGATTGAATCTGATCTTCGCTGCAAAAAATATGTCCATCGTCCTGAACAAACCCGCGCACTCGCATTAATCCGTGTAATGCCCCTGATAACTCATTACGGTGACAGGAACCAAACTCACAAAACCGCATGGGCAAATCCCGATAGCTTTTTAGCCCTTGGTTAAACACCTGTACATGACATGGACAGTTCATGGGTTTGAGTGCAAAGTTTCGACCTTCAGACTCCACAGAGAACATATCATCGCCAAATTTGTCGGCATGTCCTGACTTTTCCCACAATGAATAGTCAACCACTTGTGGCGTTTTGATTTCGCGATAGCTGCGCTCCCTCTGTTCCGTGCGCATATATTGCTCCAACACTTGATAAATCGACCATCCTTTGTCATGCCAAAAAACCATGCCCGGGGCTTCTTCTTGCATGTGGAACAAATCAAGCTGCTTTCCTAGTTTTCGATGATCGCGTTTTTCGGCTTCTACTAAGTTTTGCAAATAGCTCTTTAATTGCTTTTTATCTGGCCATGCTGTTCCATAGATACGCTGCAACATTTTGTTCTTCGAGTCCCCCCTCCAATAGGCCCCTGCAACTTTCATGAGTTTGAAATGATGACAAAATGACATGTTTGGTACGTGGGGGCCTCGGCACATATCCACATATTCTTCATGGTGATACAAGCCTGGCTTACCGTCTTTCTCGACATTTTGATCCAAAATTTCCATTTTGTAGGTTTCCCCTCGACTCGCAAAGATGTCATGCGCTTCTTGCCATGACACCGTTTTTTTTACAACGGTATAGTTCGTTTTCGCCAGCTGCAACATCCTAGTCTCCAGCGCCTGTAGGTCCTCGTCGGAAATACGATGATCAAGGTCGACGTCATAATAAAAACCATTATCAATGACGGGGCCAATGGCCATTTGACATTCCGGCCAAACTTGCTTTATGGCGTGACCAAGTAAATGAGCACAAGAATGTCGGACGATTTCGAGCCCCTGCTCGTCTTTATTGGTAAGAATAACAACGTCACTGTCTTGTTCGATCAGGTCGGATCCATCGACTAATACGCCATCGACCTTACCCGCAATGGTCGCCTTGGCTAAACCGGGGCCAATATCAGCCGCAATTTGAGCAATTGAAACAGGATGGGGAAAGTCTCGTTTGGAACCATCTGGTAGCGTAATTTCAGGCATTTTCCTGTATTTTCAGTGGCGCCCACTACTAAAGGACGCGTGTTAGTTGGATATTCGGCTGATAAACCACTCATTCCTGTTATATCAACAAAACAAACATCCAAAATGCTTTCATATATATCGTGAAAATCTATGAATGGAGGGCAGTGGCAGCGCTATTCTCAGGCGCAAATTTACCGGTATTTTTCGATGTTTACAATAGCGCATTCGACGACAATACTGGGCACACCAAAAACAAAAAAGGAAGCCGCAAACGATTCACAAAGAGACTAGATAACGAGGAAGGGATTAGAATGAGGTTTATCAAACAACATGCAAGTCAAATGAAGAAAACCCTGAAAACCTCGAAGTTTCTTACTGCAACTTAACCACTGAGGGGAGAATAAAGGGTTACTATCTACGGAAATTTAAAAGACAGCTAAACACTACTTATAAATAGAAACCAGCAAATCAGTTAAGTCATTGATTTATTGGTAGGCACGAGTGGATTCGAACCACCGACCCCCACCATGTCAAGGTGGTGCTCTAACCAACTGAGCTACGCGCCTGCCGAGAGCGCGAGAGTTTACACACTGTTTTTTATGAATTCAATTCCAATTCGAATGAAATACCAAAAAAGCCTGCGATAAAAATACCTCTCTATGTGCATCGTGATATTCAACCAAGAAGATCGAGCAAAAAGCCTAATCAGCAAAAACGTTCAAGCAATCAGTTTTCATCATTTTCGTGAATACAACAGATCGAGAACCGAAAGCCCGAAGGCTAAATGAAGATACCATGATGAACATCAGTCTAGGACATTAGTCATGCTGCTCGAAGTCGGTTCTTTCATACAAGGGCAACCCCATTAACGATCGACGCAGGCAATCCATCGCAAGTTCAGCGACCCCAAGCTTGACCCACGCCGCGTTGCCGGGAAATCGAGCACCTCTATTTTGGACATTGTTCTCGTGGCTATATGTAGAAGTTCAGACTTGAGCTGACAGTTACCCGTTTATCAGTAGCTGTCTGTCAGATAGAGTTTAGTTTACAAACTTTTCTTTCCAGATCGCTTTACCGTCGATGAGTGTTTCCATCGGCGTTCTCCCAAGGCACATTTTACCCTGATGAGTTCGTTGAGTATTGTACTTGATAAGCCACTCGTCAAGATCAATCTGTAATTCGTCAACTGAATCATAGATTTTCTTGCGTAGGGTTATCTGATAAAACTCGTTAAGAATGGTCTTGTGGAATCGTTCACATATCCCATTTGTCTGCGGTGATTTCACCTTGGTTTTCGTGTGCTCAATCTTATTCAGTGCCATGTAAAGCTGATAATCATGCTGATCGGCTCGACCACAATACTCGGTTCCCCTGTCAGTAAGAATGCGCAGCATGGGAAGGCTGTGCTCTTCGTAGAACGGGAGCACCTGATCATTGAGCATATCCGCTGCGGTGATCGGTGTTTTGGTCGTGTAGAGCTTCGCATGAGCCACTTTGGAATACGTGTCCACGAAGGTCTGTTGATACACTCTGCCGATCCCCTTGAAGGTACCGACGTAATAGGTGTCCTGTGACCCCAGATAGCCGGGATGGGCGGTATCTATCTCACCACAGGCCACATCGTCCTCTTTCTTACGTTCCATGGCCGCGACCTAGGATTCAGTCAAAATCAATCCCTGCTCAGCCACTTTATTAGACAACGCTTTTAACCGGTCTTTAAAGCACGCTAAACCATGTCGCAGCCAGATACTGCGAACTCCGCTGGGTGAAACGAAGGTACCTCGTTTACGCAGTTCATTACTGGTTCGGCTTTGGCCATGGGCAGGTTCTTCCAGTGCGTAATCAAGCACGATGGACTCGACAGCAGGATCGACTCGGTTCTTGATGTTCGGGCTGCGACGGTTGCGATCAAGAAGCGCTTCGACTCCTCCTTCATCCGCCGCCGCTTTGTATCGGTAGAATGTATCGCGCGACAATCCCATCACCTTGCAGGCTTTAGAAACGTTTCCGAGCTCTTCAGCCAGATTCAGTAAACCGACTTTATGCTTGATGACTTTTTCGTTAGTATGGATCATTGAGAGTTACCTCGTTGTGTTTTGATATTGTTTGGTAACTACATCAAAACGGGTAACTCTCATTAAATCAACCCTCGCTTCGCTCGGATTGATTTAATACGGTGTCAGATTTGGTCTAAACTTCTACAGCTAATACCAATAAATACGGTAGCGCAGGGTTTTCGATGTTCATTCGATTCCCAATCCACTAATACCGCCATACCATGGGTAGCGCCACTTTTGATTCTCAACGCTGTTGCAAGCTCTTGCGCTAAATCAATCGGCTTGTCGATTTGATCCGCGTCCAAGTCCAAGTCCAAAAGATGGCAGGCTTCCTTTTGATCGGATGCCACAACTCCCCACTTAATACGACCCTCTGCATCGGCGGCTCCTACCAAACGACCAATCACCGATCCCGCGGTTAATGTTTCGATAACCGAAATAGAGCCATCAATGCGTGACAAACCACTCAAAATCTCACTTTCTAGCGAGCCCTCGTCCTCAGCCACAATATAATGCCCCAATCGGGCTCTCATTGCTTTTTCAACGGGCATCAGCCTGGAAACCAGTGCTTCTCTATCCTGTCCCTGGGTCGTCAGCTTAATTTCAAGCTGTGGAAAATGGGATTGAAAGCCTAATTTCACGAGACCATTCGGCACAATCGCTTCTATCCCATCCAGTAACATGTCCGCCCGGGACTCACCAATACCAAACGTATGGAAACGCTTCAACCGGGTTACCACATTCGTGCCACGCATCCTGATCAATCGGCTCAGTATCTGGTCATCCATCATGCGACGCATTTCCATCGGCACGCCGGGAGTAAACATAAATCGAGCCCGACTTATCGTGATCACAAAACCGCAAGCAGTACCAACCGGGTTATCGATCAATTCCGCACCCGCAGGTAGCATCGCTTGCTTATCATTATTCGATGGCATTGTTCGTCCTCGGGACTCGTACCAGCCTCTAATGTGAGAAAGCCATTCTTGCCGGAGTTCGAGTGCCACACCCGCAGCCTGCGCTGCCGTTTCCTGGGAAAGATCGTCCACGGTGGGCCCAAGACCTCCGTTCACAATGACCACATCCGCTCTTTCGGACGCTTGATGAAACGCGAGGATAAGGCTGTCACGGTCATCACCAACCACCGTACCCCAGTTCACATCAAAGCCGTTCTCTTGGAGCTTCTTGGCCATGTAACTGTAATTAGTGTTGACGGTTTTACCCGAGAGAATCTCGTCACCGGTGCATAATATTTCGATTTTCAAAGCTGAAGTCATGGTAAGTTAATGGAGGATATGCCTTCGGACAGCATAGATAGCCCGTAGATTAGTAACAACTTAAGATAATAACAACTAGGCTCTCAAACGTCTTCAACGCAATCCCAAAGACAATCATATATTGAGCTCGACGTGGGAGAAAAGTGGATAAGAACCTCATTGCCGCTTCAAATCACTCATAGGAAATCAATGAGTATCCGCCATATACGCCCTCAAGGTCGATCCAAGCATCGGTCCAGCCAATCACGCAACTGCAAATACCGACCAATAACCGGAATAAACCAACGTTCATCTCCTCGATAAAATCGGCTCGATATAAAGTGTGTATCGAAAGGGCTACACTGTTCGGATTGGGCGACAATTTTTTGTGCAACTGTCGTACCAAGGAACGTCATATTGGCGACACCAGCGCCATTACACCCTAGGGCATAGTGGATTCCGTCCATTTTTCCGTTGTGCAATTGTTCATCCAGCGTTAGCGCAACATTACCATCCCATGCGTGGGTAATTTGAACGTCGCCCAGTTGCGGATAACGCTTGAGTAGTAACCGATGCAATAACGGTGCCATCTCCTTGGAGTTAACGTCACTCCATTTTACTCGACTTCCAAAAACCAAACGTTGGTTTCCTTTACTCCCTGTAAGACGGAAAAAAGCAGTGATTCTGGCACTTTCAACAAACGCATTATTTTTGGGGCATAAGTTGACTGCCATTTCATCAGACAGAACTTCAGTGGCTATCATGTACGCCTTAAGGGGAATAACACGGCGCTTAAATGCGGGAGTTACATTTCCAGTATAACCATTGGTCGCAACGATGACGTTTTGTGCTGTAAGCTCTCCCTGTGAGGTTGACAGCTTCCAACCCCCTCGATGCCGATTTAAATTGATCACTTCCGTTTGAGAACAAATCGAAATCCCCCGCCTCTTACACGCTTTTAGCAACCCCTCGTAATACAAAGCAGGGTGTAAATGTCCGGCATTTGAAAACAATACCCCTCCTCGGTAGTACTCACTGCCAATATAGCTTTGCTGATTTTCCGCACTAATTGGCGTCGAGTTGATCTCCCCGTACTGGCTCATCAATTCCGCTTTTTCCTTAGCTCGCTGGAAATGACGTGTCGCACAAGCAGCGCTAAACATGCCATGCTTTTGCCACTCACACTTTATTCCCTCTCGGTCGATAAAACCCTCAACCAAATCCAACCCCTTGCGGGCCGCCGAAATCAGTTCCGAAAATTCACGATTTGATTCACCGAATGATAAGAGCGGCGCCTTAACAGATCCGCATCCTCCGAGTATTCCGCCCGAGCGCGTAGAAGCACCATAACCTGGATTCTCTTTTTCTATTACACAGGCCGTAATACCATGTTGTTGCAACTCAAGCGCAGCGGCCAAGCCGGCATAACTACCGCCAATAATCGCAACGGGTACGTCCCGAGGCTGTTCTTGGGGTTCATGATCGCTAGGCTCATATGCTTCCCACCAAAAGGGTTTAGCCTGAAAGTCAGCATGAAAGATACTTTTAGTGGTAATGGACATTACTATTTGCTATTCAAGACATGTCTCAAAGCTGATGCTTTCAAACCAAGCTCCACATTTAGATGATGATGACTTTTTGAATATTGGGAAATCATGAATAACTTTCTAACGCGTTTATCACTGAAGAATTATATCGCCAAACACTCTTCCGTAGCACGAGAGTTCGCTAAGGCCGTCATTGGAATTCGTGTATTATCTAATGCAATATTTTCCACTGACTTGAATCAACGATGGGAAATTTGCCTTAAACACTGAGTAAAATCTTACATGAAACTCCACCCGGTTCAGGAATTACCCGTTGACGGGGAGAACAACCCGATTGTCTACCATACTGCGTATGCATTTCATGGCGCTGTTCATGGGAAAGACCTGGCACTCGCCTTTGACCAAATTAGACAGCGCCACGGTCCAAACGTTTATATGCTTCCTCTTGGGGGTAAATCGGGTGGTGGCGGCATTTTCCAGATACTAGGGCCTGAAGATGGAAAAGTCATTGGCATACAATTTATATCACCAAGCACACCACGTATCACCCACAAAACAAACGTAGAAATAGTGGATGGGTAGTGTACCCTGAGGTCTGTAATTTATTTCTTTAGCGATGTTCGTTTGGCTTAGGCGAAGTGAGCGTAGCGAACGAAGCCAAAGCCGGTTTTTCAGGCTTTAGTATTGAATGTTGAGCCATCAAGTCGTTCCATTTTTGTGACTTACGCAAATGTGGAGGCAACCCAATGACCCAACCGGATTACAGTAACCTATATGAAGTAGTGATGGAACAATTGATTCAACATGGCCCCCAGGCTTTTCGTGATGTCATTACCGCGATGATGAATCAGGCCATGCAGATCGAACGATCCCAGTTTCTGGGTGCGGTGCCCCATGAACGCAGTGATAATCGCCGTGGCCATGCCAATGGATTCAAACCCAAACAGGTGGACACGACCCTTGGGACGCTAAATCTGTCGATACCCAAGACGCGTAATCACGGTGAGTCCGGGTTTTACCCGCACAGTCTGGAACAGGGACGACGCAGTGAGCGCGCGTTGATGCTGTGTGTGGCTCAGATGTACGTTAGTGGTGTCAGTACGCGCCGTGTGGAGAAGGTACTGGATCTGTTCGGTATTGAGAAAATATCTTCGACTCAGGTGTCCCGTGCAACGGCTTTGCTGGACGATGCCTTGTCAGTATGGCGGGATCGTGGTCTTGGCGAGATACGTTATCTGGTACTGGATGCGCGTTACGAACGGGTCAGGATGGATCATGAGGTGGTGGATGCCGCGGTGCTCAGTGCGGTGGGAATACTACCGGATGGTCGACGAAGCGTACTGGGTGTGCAGATTGCCACCAGTGAAGCCGAGATCAACTGGCGGGAGTTTTTACAGTCGTTGGTGAAACGAGGCATGCATGGCATCACTTACATTGCCAGTGATGATCACGCGGGTTTGAAGGCGGCAAGGCGTGCCGTGTTTCCGGGTGTACCGTGGCAACGCTGTCAGTTCCACCTGGCACAAAATGCGGTCAATCATGCGCCGACAGCAAAGGTTCGTAGTCGGATTGGTGGTGAACTGCGTTCGGTGTGGAATGCGACGGACGAGGCATCTGCCCGCGCTCAGTTGGAGCAACTGGCGGCCCGTTACGAGTCAGATTACTCAAAGCTGTCGCAATGGCTGCTCGATAACGTTCCTGAAGGACTGACGGTGTTCAATTTACCGGAGTCGCATCATCGAAAGATGAGAACGACGAATGGAATTGAGCGTCCGATTCAGCAGGAGATTAAACGGCGAACCCGGATTGTCCGGGTCTTCCCGAATGAGGCATCTTTACTCAGGCTTGTCAGTGCCATCCTCGTCGAGATTGACGATGAATGGAGCAATGCCGACAAGCGATATATCGTGTGGAACGACGATAATGACTCAACCTAAATCAAAGTTACAGACGTAGGGTTGCACAATCAGTGGATGTTGGCTTGGACGAAATTATTATCAATAAAAGTGCGAAAGAAATCTATGCCGGTGGTGCCATCACTCTAAATCAGCTAAACCAAGCGCTTAGTGACGAACTCGACCCCAGCTTTAAAGTCATGGGAGCTGACCTCACAAGCTACGCTTATGCCCAGGTCGGTGCGACATTCATGACAGGTGGGATGGGGCCCCAGAGGCGCTACTTTAGCGACAGCGTTATGGAAATCTCTCTCCACAATGGTAACGGCGTGGTCGCCATTGAGGGTGCTACGCTCGACAATTACGCGGGCACTTATGGTTGGACCGGCTTAGTTACTGCGGTGAAATGTAGATTTCATCAGCTGCCATCAACGGAAGTTGCCTTTGCTATCCCAGTGAACAACACGGCCTCGAGTTTGGCTAAATTGTTGCAACATTTCTCTACTAATGCCTATCTTGAACTTCGGGATACGACAGTGAAAACCATTCATGGTGAAACAGATTTAATTCTTGGACTAGAGCACGTCACCACTTCATCAATGCAGCCCCTATTTTCTCAATCAGGCGATAATTCGATCACAAAAAGAGCAAAACAGTTGGTTGAAAAGTGCAATTCATCTCACTCCGACGGGCTGATTTTCGTCAATGGTTACAGCAATCAGCCCGTAGAGGAGTTTCTACTGGCGCTGGTTGACGATGACTCAGCAGAAGTAATGACTATCGCTGAAGTCAATCTGGAGCACACTGAAATTTTCAATGACCCAGAACAAATGCGTGCTTTACGAGAAGCCATTCCCTTTGCGGCAAGAACGCAGAAGACCAAAGGAAAGTACGCGCATAAAGGGCATACCGATGCGAACATTTGGATAAATCCAACAAGCGTTGAAGCGACCATGAAGGCACTTTGGGAAACTAACATTGAATATGTAGAGTCAATCACAGAGTATTTCACTCATACGCCGCTAGTGAATGGAGAAATTTTAGTCTATGGGCATCTTAACCCCTCAGGCGTGGATCCCCACAATCGAATCACGTTTTCAAGCGACAATGAGAGTACTTACAAACAGACGTTGGAATTTCTACGGGGTCAAAAGAGCAAATTCCTCAAACAAATCGCTGAACTGTGCAACCAGTCTGGATCCGTGTTCATTGGTGGAGAAAAAAGTGCCGGGTCAGAACATGAAATGCTGCCCTTGTTTGAATCACTTGAGTCATCCCCGCCAATGCTTTCCAAGAAATTCCAACGCCAATATCAAGCAATCCAAGACGCTCCACCCATGTATAACTGGAGGGCTCTGCCACCCTATTTCCCCCACCCCTTGCAATAATACTGTGAGCACTTTTGCGGTGCCTGAACACACCCAGAGAAAATGTTTATTGCACTCCCCTGCCAAGCTTGATATATTCGGCGGGTCGAGAGATGGTAAACCTATTTTTTACTTCTGGCCTCACTTGGAAATAGCTAACCTAGTGATCACCAGCCTTTAAGTGTGACAAAGTCGGGGTTATTCATAACAAATACAAAAGTTATGGAAAAGCCATGGCTAGCACTTTCTTTAGTGTTCTTTCTTAAACCTCGACAGAAGAAAAGTTTTCGAAGCCATGGTTTAAATTCAAGGCTTCATCTGGGTGGAGAACGCCCAAACCTAAAAGATAATTGGTCATTAGAATGGCCATTGATACGATAATAAGGTAGTCCATTAATTGGATAAGATTTAGTTTTGTAATAGCACAAGCGACCGCAAAACACTGTGACATAGAACAATCTATATGTATCTGTTGCATGTAAATAAGCTTTTAGCATTATTTCTGATTGGCAAGCCGAATAACTTAAGGTAGCCAGAACCAAATATGTCACAAGCGCTAAATGGGGCGCATGCTTTTACAATTAACGAGTTAGCGAGTTACTGGCCCGGATTTTCGGTCACGCTCCAAGAATGAGCAAGTCAATAAACTGGATCTTGTTCTTAAGGAATTGATGGAGGATGTCCATCGGCATTTGGAAGATGACCGTGCCATAAAATATGTCGCTTCTGATTGTTCCAAGGGTAGGGGTTTGAGCCCATTGCTTTTTCATTATCTAGGTATTATAAAAACTTGGTCAATGGAAATTTAAGCCAACTTCTTGGATTCGCTAACTTAAGTCATTATTTTATAGTGATTTTCTTACTACCGGCTTTAAACATTGCATTAAAAGGATGGTCTCTAATTTGTGTTTTATAGACAAATGGAGAAGGAAGTTTAAGTGTTTAAAACTGCGTTGAATCAGGAAAGCCTACCTGATCCATTATCTTCTCGGCCCAAGCGTTCCCCTAATTATTTGTTGGATATTTTGCTCGACTCACGAGCTCTAAGGAATATCCCTTAAAACTGCGTCCAGACTGATGAGACAATTGTTGCTCACATGACCGGCGCGAGGGAAATGTAATGAAAAGAATGTTATTTAATGCGACACATGCTGAAGAGCTGCGTGTTGCCATAGTTGATGGACAAAAACTGGTCGACTTAGATATCGAGTCAGCAATCAGATCAGAGAAAAAAGGAAATATTTATAAAGCCGTTGTCACCAAGGTTGAGCCGAGCCTTGAAGCCTGCTTCGTTGATTATGGTGCTGACAAGCATGGTTTTTTACCGCTTAAAGAAATCTATCGCTCCTACTTCGCTAACTATGATTCAAAAACCTCTATTTCCAACATTAAGATTGAGTCTGTCATCAAGGAAGGACAAGAGATGTTGGTGCAAGTCGACAAGGACGAGCGAGGAACAAAAGGTGCGGCACTCACTACTTTTGTCAGTCTAGCCGGTCGATTTTTGGTTCTGATGCCCAACAACCCTAAGGGTGGTGGCATCTCTCGCCGTATCTCTGGAGAAGAAAGAGCCGAGCTTAAACAAGCCCTAGACGGACTTGAAGTCAGTAGAGAACATGCATTAATCGCTCGCACCGCAGGTATTGGCAGAACACAGGAAGAGCTTCAATGGGATCTCGACTTTCTTCTGAAGTTGTGGGAAACCATCAGTGGCGCTTCGGAAGAGCTGAAAGCACCCTATCTTGTATATCAAGAAAGTAATCTGATTGTTCGCTCAATCAGGGATCACTTGGCAACTGACATCTCCGAAATCATCATCGATGATGATGAGATATTTGAAAGAGCAAGGCGTTTCATGACACAGGTCATGCCTCATAATATCTCAAAATTAAAACACTATAAGGATAATGTTCCTCTGTTCTCAAGGTATCAGATTGAACACCAGATTGAGTCCGCTTTTAACCGCGAAGTAAATCTTCCGTCCGGCGGCTCTCTTGTTATCGATCACACAGAAGCGCTCATATCCATTGATGTCAACTCCGCTCGTGCTACCAAGGGAAGTGACATAGAGGAAACGGCGTTACAGACAAACCTAGAGGCAGCGGATGAAGTTGCCCGACAACTCCGCATCCGAGATTTGGGAGGGCTTGTCGTCATTGATTTAATCGACATGACCGTTGGCCGCAATCAGCGTCTTGTCGAAAGCAGGCTGAAAGATGCATTGAAACCTGACAGGGCCAGAGTACAAATAGGACAGATATCTCGATTTGGATTACTTGAAATGTCCCGCCAACGGCTCAGGTCCTCAATCAGCGACGCTAACTACCATAGCTGCCCGCGATGTGATGGCATGGGCACAATTCGAAGTGTTGTTTCTTCCGCGTTAAATCTTTTACGTGTCATCGAAGAAGAAGCACTTAAGGAAAACACTGAGGCAATTCAAGCGATATTACCATTGGATATTGCTACTTATTTAACCAATGAGAAGCGTCACGAACTTACCCAACTCGAAGCGCGCCTGGCCTCAAGGGTGATCATTATTCCGTCAGCGGAGCTATTGAATCCTCATTATCAAATCAATCGCCTACGTAGCGAAGAACTTGATCAATTGAGTGGCATTGCCAGCTATAAGCAAAAAGCAGAAACCGATACGCCAAAAGAAGACGTGATGAAGCACCTCAAGTCTGCGAAAGCTGAGAAGCCCAAGATCCGGCTGGACGAGATTACTCATAGCGCACCACCAGCGCGTGCAAAAGCAAAACCAGTAGAGACAGTAAAACCGGATTCCGGGAAAAGCTTATGGGCAAAACTAAAAGCATTCCTGTTTAGGGAATCCAGCACAGACACAAAGAAAGCGAAAACATCGAAACACAGAAATCACACAGGAAACGGAAGAAACTCGCAGTCTAGCGGCCAAGGGAACAATAACAATCAACGCAATCAAAACAACAATCGAGGAAGAAATCGTAATAGAAGTGGTCAACAGCAACGCCGTGGGGGTCAGCAATCTAATCAAGCGAATACGAATCAAAACAGGCCCCAGGGTCAAAATAGCAACAGACAGCAAGGCCAAAATAGCAAAGGAACTCAACAACCGTCATCTAATGCTAATCGAAACCAGCCTCAGAGATCTAATCAATCAGTGTCCAAAGATTCTCCACAAGGAGAAAATCAAGGAAACAATTCGTCAAGAAAACCGAATCCGCCCAAACGTAGCAGACAAGTTTCTGAATTGTCTTCCATGAATAACAATCGACCGGTGAAACAACCTGACAACCATACTGCTGCGAGCCCAGACAAGGCTCCTCAATCACAATCCGCTAATTCTCAAAACAGAAACTCAGATAACAATCAACCTAGGCCACCCTCGAATAAAGAACAGGTAAATACTCGACCTCCTCGTAGGCCGAGGAACTCGAATAGCGGTGCCGATACTGGTCAAAAATCAGCCCAAAACAAACCTGAAAGTAGCAATGTTAATGGCAATGAAAGAGCAAGAGAAACTTCATCTAACTCGCAAAACCCATCTCAGCCAGATAATATTGGTAATTTAAAAAACTAGTTTTTAGTCACCGCTATTTTGTGACAATCGACAAATATACTACCTACCGAAAGGGGAGTCGAAAATACGATTCCCCTTTTTTGTTTCGTGTTTTATATCACGTTATATCTATTCCTATCCCATAATTTGTTCTAAGGAGTCATTCACTTATCGAAAGGTTTGCAAGCTATTTTTCGATTCTACGAAAAACAGCCATGGACTCCACATGGGAGGTATGTGGAAACATATCGATAGCACCTGCCTTCTCCAGAACATATCCATTTTTATGCACCATGATCTCAGGGTACACTACCTGAAATTGGTATTAAAGGAGGTCGGATATCCATCTCCAAGAGAGAAGCAACCAGGCTTTGAAACTCTACTGCAGATTATGGTTTCTCAGCAATTGTCTACCAAGGCTGCCGCAGCGATCTGGAAAAAGTTGGTAGCATGTTTCACAGAAGGGATAACGGCAAAAAACATTCAGCAAGCTACGGCAGAGTCGTTACGATCTTGCGGCTTTTCACGCCGAAAAGTTGAATATGCCAAAGATTTGTCGGATAGAGTCGTTAACGATAATTTCGATTTATTGTTCACGAATCAAAAGGACACAGACGAAGTGATTAAGGACTTATGCAAAATTCGAGGGGTAGGGCGCTGGACAGCGGAAGTTTATGCCATGTTCGCACTTGGACGATTGGACATTTATCCTGCAAAAGATTTGGCACTGCAGGTTGCAATACAGCGATATGCAGGAATGAAAGATAGACCTACTGAAAAAGAGGTCCAAAGAATATCCTTGAAATGGTCTCCTTACCAAACCGCTGCTGCGCTATTGATGTGGAAATATTATGGTTCAACAACGCTTGATTGAATCGAAAGCTGGTGGTTCTCATTGCTGTGATCGAACAGCCTACTCGCCAGTTGATGTGAACTACATGTTAGATATATGACCTGTCGAGCCTGATTTTCATATGCTGGACAGGTCAAATTTTTAGGTCAGGCCATTGAAAGGTTAGTGATTCAAGATCTGGCTCAAAAACAATTTAGTTCTTTCGTGTTGCGGATTGTCGAAGAATTCCTGAGGAACGTTCTCTTCAATGATTTCTCCACCATCCATGAATATGACACGGTCAGCCACGGTTTTCGCGAACCCCATTTCGTGGGTAACGCAAAGCATTGTTATACCTTCACTGGCAAGCTCTATCATTACATCCAATACTTCTTTAATCATTTCTGGATCTAATGCTGAAGTAGGTTCGTCGAACAGCATAATACGTGGCTTCATGCATAAGCTGCGGGCAATAGCAACACGTTGCTGTTGACCACCTGATAACTGTCCGGGGAATTTATTGGCTTGGTCTGGGATCTTGACGCGCTCTAGATATTGCATAGCAATTTCTTCGGCTTCCAATCGAGGTGTTTTCCTGACCCAAATAGGTGCCAAAGTACAATTTTCCAAAACCGTAAGATGAGGAAACAGATTGAAATGCTGAAACACCATTCCCACTTCTCTGCGTACCGCTTCGATGTTCTTCAAATCGTTGGTTAACTCAGTACCATCAACAATGATGTCGCCTTTTTGGTGTTCCTCAAGTCGATTGATACAACGTATCATGGTTGATTTCCCCGAGCCAGAGGGGCCACAAATAACGATTTTTTCTCCTCTAGTGACGTCTAGATTTATGTCTTTTAAAACATGGAACTGTCCGTACCATTTGTGCATTTGGTTTATGCGTATGACGATATTATCTTGATCAGTGTTCATTTGCTCTGTACCGATTTGTGTGCTATTTGACATAGTTTTTCTTTCTGTTCTATCTTCTGTGTTCGGTTTGGAGTTTGTTCTCTAGATACAAGGAGTACCTTGACATCGCGAAGCAGGAGACAAAGAAGAATAAAGCAACGAATAGATAGACTTCATTTGATAGCCCTGTCCATTTGGTATCGGAAAGCGAAGCTCTGCCGATGCCCAGAGGGTCGAGTAGGCCGATGATAATGACCAACGTCGTATCTTTGTATAATCCTATAAAGGTATTAACAATGCCTGGAATGGAGATCTTCAACGCCTGAGGCAAGACAATTAGTCTCATCGATGGCCAGTATTTCAACCCCATGGCGTCTGACGCTTCAAATTGTCCTTTGGGTATTGCCTGTAAGCCACCGCGAATGACCTCTGCCATATAGCCAGCAGAAAAGAGGGTCACCATGATTAACACACGTAGTAATAAATCAAAATTGGTTCCTGGCGGTAAAAAGTAACTTAACATTGTTGATGCAACAAATAGTAAGGTAATCAGTGGTACTCCCCGGATAAATTCAATGAAACTCACGCAAAATACTTTGATAATGGGTAAATTCGATTGTCTTCCTAGAGCAAGCAGAATACCCAAGGGAAGGGAGAATGCAATGCCAGTAATGCCGACAACGAGGGTCAACATGAATCCGCCAAACTTTTCAGTTGGAACTGGATCAAGTCCGAAACCACCGACCAATAACCAGCCAGCGATAAATGGGAATACCATGGCGAACCACAGACCGTATTTTCTAAACGGTGTCTTGTCGAACAGAATTGGAATCACTGCGATGACTAGCAAAACGAAAGAAAGATCAACTCTCCAGCGATTCTCAATGGGATAAAAGCCATAGGTAAATAGCTTAAACCGCTCACTGATAAACGCCCAGCAGGCACCATCAGCCACTGCCCGACAGGCATTACGATCTTCTCCAACAAATGCGGCATCAAAGAACATCCAGTCAAGAGAAGGCGGAAGAATCTTGTAGAGAAAAAAGATAGATAGAATCGTCATCACAATATTGGCGGGTGAGGACAGAAGATTGTCCCGTATCCATGCGATTGGTCCTATTGTATTCGAAGGAGGTGGCAGATCAGGGTGTTCCCCTATCACATAATCAGGTTTCATGGTTGAGCCCGTTGCCGATAAATTATTTTTTTCCATTGTTTCGCCCCTATCGCTCAGTCAGTTTGATTCGTTTGTTATACCAATTCATGAACGCTGAAATTAGTAGCGAGAACGTTAGGTAGAGTAACAACACAATAGTCATACACTCCATCTCTCTACCCGTCTGATTGAGTGAGATACCGCCAATAGTGGCTACGATATCCATGTAGCCAATGGCGATAGCGAGGGATGAGTTTTTAGTGATGTTGAGATATTGACTGGTTAACGGTGGAATAATGATACGGAGGGCTTGGGGAATAACCACAAGACTTAAGGTTCGTCCACGGCTCACTCCAAGAGCTGAGGCAGCTTCAGTTTGCCCCCAGCTTACGGCGGTAATGCCAGATCTAACTATTTCACCAATAAAGGCCGCTGTGTAGCAGGATAAGGCTATCCACAGGGCAATAAACTCCGGACGTATAACCATTCCGCCTTTGTAATTAAAACCTTTCAATTCGGGGATTTGCCAATCAATAGGGCTGCCCAGCAGAAAATACATGATGAGGGGGAAGCCCATAATAGCACTCAAGCTAATCCAGAAGACGGGATAGTATTTTCCCGTTTCATCTTGCACTCTTTTGGCATAACTTCTGAACCAAATACTAAATATGATGCCCATAACAAATAGTGCTAGAACGAACCAGAACAACGGTTGGATTTCAGGGCTTGGCAGGAAGAAACCACGGTTAGTCAGAAAAGCGGCATCGCTTACATTTATCGCATTTTTTGGTAGCGGTAAGGCATGGACGATTAAACCGTGAATAAGTAGTATATGTAACAACACAGGAACATTGCGTGTGTATTCGATGTATACGTAAGCCAGCTTGTTTGTCACCCAATTCTTGGATAGACGCAACACACCGAGTAAAAAGCCAAGAACGGTGGATAAAAGGATTCCGAATACGGCAATCAGTAGTGTGTTAATGATGCCCACGATCATGGCCGTGAAATGACTTGACCTTGAGGTGTATTCAACTAGGGACTGACTAATGTCATAGCTCGCTGGTTGCCAAAGGAAGTCGAAACTAATGTCCTTCCCTATGGCTTCTAGGTTGATCACCGCATTTCGTACCATGTAAAAGAAAAGCGCGAAAATGGCAGCGAATGCAATAATCTGTATGATTATCGATCGTGTTTCTTTGTCGTTCCACAATCTGGAAACGATATTTCTTTGTGGTTGAGAGAGGGTGGTTTCACTCATAGGTTTTACTCACTTTCCGTTGGGTTGATAACAGCTAACCATCGGATATATTGGTGTTAAACCAAATCAATATTGTTCCCTTACGCGATGCTGATAGATATTTCTATTTGGCGGCTTTTTACGTTCGAAAAGACTATCTGGCAACGGGAAGATCTAAAATTATTGGTCTATAACTATGGCACTCGTGAAGCTTGAGGGGCCAATAGCAATTGGGGCGCTTGAAGCGCCCCAATCAATGGAATTATTCGACTAGCGAATAGGTGCAGCGTATAAGATACCGCCATCTTTCCATGAAGCATTTAAACCACGAGCAAGTCCGATTGGAGTATCAGGACCGATGTTTCTGTCGAAAGATTCAGCGTAGTTACCAACCGCAGAGATCGCACGAGCAGCCCAGTCTTTATCAAGACCGATCATAGCACCCATGTCACCTTCGGTGCCTAAAAGACGGTTGATGCTTGGATTGTCACCAGCAGCGGCAGCGTGCTCCGCAACATTTGCAGCAGTTACACCCAGCTCTTCAGCGATGATGATTGCGTTAACAACCCATTTGCTGATGTCAGCCCATTGGTCGTCGCCATGACGAACAGCACCACCTAAAGGCTCTTTCGAAATGATCTCAGGAAGAATGATGTGAGCAGAAGGATCGTCTAGTGCTGCACGAGTAGAAGCTAAACCTGAAGCATCAGTAGTGTAAACGTCACAACGGTTAGCGCTGTAGTTTGTGATACCTTCTTCGTTGGTTTCAATGGCAACTGGTTCGTAAGACATTCCGTTTACACGGAAGAAGTCAGCTAGATTAAGCTCAGTTGTGGTACCTGTTTGAATACAGATAGACGCACCGTCAAGATCCTTAGCAGAATTAATGCCTAGCTCTTTACGAATTAGGAAACCCTGTCCATCATAGTAGTTAACAGGAAGGAAAGTTAGTTTAAGATCTGCATCACGACTCATGGTCTCGGTGGTGTTACGGAACAGAATGTCACCTTCACCAGAGTTCAATACGGTAAAACGGGTTTTACCAGTGGTAGGAACGAATTTTACTTTCTCGCCATCGCCCAAAACAGCCGCAGCAACGGCGCGACAGAAGTCAACGTCGAAGCCAGTCCATTTTCCGTTTTCATCAGGGGCAGCAAAACCAGCAACACCAGTGGTTACGACGCAGTTCAACTCTCCACGAGCTTGCACATCTTCCAATGTACCTGCTTGTGCAGTCATCGCGGTTAGCGATAGCGCAGCGCCAAGGGCTGCAAATTGAGTAACTCTCATTAGATTTCTCCTCTATTTTTTTGAGTTATGATTAAGATACTCCGGTTGATCTAAGCTGTGGCTCTGACGTTTTAAAAACAGGCCTTAACCCAAACCGGAATAAGGGAATTGTATCGCATTAGCTCAGGTATTTATATCAACAAACGACGCTAATGCGACTGAGTTGAATTGCTTTAGTCGCATCTTTTTCCACAATTTATCGTGCTAGGAAAAGCTCATGAGACATGAAAATGGTTAAGTTTCAATACAGTAAAGACTTTTCCAAGATATTAGTTAATAGCTTTACGCCTTTGCTTGCAAATCAGCGTGATAAGAAGACCGAACCATTGGTGCCGAGGCAACATTCGTAAATCCCATGGAATCACCAATTTCCCCCAATTCTGCGAACTCTTCAGGCGTCCAATAGCGTTCTACGGCAAGATGGTGTTCGCTGGGTTGAAGATACTGGCCAAGGGTGAGCATGTCCACTTGGTGATCTCTAAGATCAAGCATGACTTGCTCCACTTCTTCCTTGGTTTCTCCTAATCCAAGCATTAATCCTGATTTGGTTGGTACACTTGGACTCGATACTTTGGATTGCTTTAGTAGCTCCAAGGAATACTGGTAATCCGATCCCGGCCTTACCTTTTTATACAAACGTGGCACTGTTTCAAGGTTGTGATTGAAGACATCTGCTGGTGCGGTTCGCAGTATTTCCATTGCGATGTCCATACGTCCTCTAAAGTCGGGGGTTAGTATCTCAATTTTCGTGGATGGGCAGCGCTGCCTAACGGCGCTGATGCAATCAGAAAAGTGTTTGGCGCCACCATCTCTCAGATCATCGCGGTCCACAGAAGTAATTACCACATATTTAAGTTTCATCGCTTCGATGGTTTCGGCCAGGTGCTTTGGCTCTTTAACATCAAGAGGGTTAGGGCGACCATGAGCAACATCACAAAATGGACATCGGCGAGTGCAGATATCTCCCATTATCAGAAATGTTGCTGTTCCTTTTGAAAAACATTCACCAATATTCGGACAAGCAGCTTCCTCGCATACTGTGAATAGCCCCTTTGACCGCAAGATCTTCTTAAGGTTTGTCACTTCTTTTTTGCCCGAGAATTCGGCGCGTATCCATTTGGGTTTTCGAAGACGTTGTGACTTGGGCTGAGGGATTACTTTTACTGGTATACGTGCAGTTTTATCGGCTCCTCTTAGTTTTTCGCCGGTTACGACAGTTTTAGGCCTAGGTGCTTTTTGTTCCATAGTTTGAGTGAGTTGAGGATTATCGTCAGGCTATTATTTGTGTGAATACTGGCTGTTTCTGGCACTTGAACTTTAGTGTTTCAGAACGCTCATCGTTGTTTTTTATTCACCCAAGAGAAAACAAAGGGAAATCAGATCCATAGCCTTAGATTACTATTTAAGGCTATAAACGGCTCGGTGGATCTATTCGTAGTCTGACATGGGGGGACAACTGCAAACAAGGTTCTTGTCTCCATAAACGTTATCCACACGACCAACTGGTGGCCAGTATTTGTTATCACGGGCTTCCTTCGTGGGGAAAAATGCACGTTTCCGAGAATACGGAGCGTCCCAATCATCGCTTATTAGTAGATGATAACTATGGGGCGCGTTAGTCAGTAGGCTGTTTTCCAGCTTCGCGTTACCGTTTTCGATTTCTCTAATTTCTTCGCGAATCGAGATCATAGCTTCACAAAACCGATCTAACTCATCGAGGGATTCACTTTCGGTGGGTTCGATCATTAGTGAGTCAGGCACAGGCCAAGACATTGTTGGGGCATGAAATCCGTAGTCAATTAGTCGCTTGGCCACATCTTCCACAGTAACGCCAGAGTCCTCCTTGATTTTTGCAAGACTAATGACGCATTCATGGGCGACCCGACCATTTTTCCCCCTGTAAACCACTGGATAGTGAGCGTCTAGTCGATGTGCCACGTAGTTAGCATGAAGAATGGCAACTTGGGTCGACCGCTTTAGTCCGTGTTTGCCAAGTAATCGCATGTAGGCCCATGAAATGGGCAATATTAACGGTGACCCCCATGGTGCGGCGGACACCGTACCAAGAGGGCTTGATCCGCCTCGGTTACAGCTCACCACAGGATGATCTGGCAAGAAGGGAAGCAGATGTTTTCTGACGCCGATAGGCCCCATACCCGGGCCGCCGCCACCGTGGGGGATAGCGAACGTTTTATGTAAATTCAAGTGCATGACATCGGCGCCAATTTCAGCAGGGCGGCAAATACCAACCATGGCATTCATGTTTGCTCCGTCCATGTAAACTTGCCCACCGTTGTCGTGGACAATTTCACAAATCTCACGAATAGATTCCTCAAAAACACCATGTGTCGATGGATAGGTAACCATAGTGGCAGCCAAAGCGTCTCTATGTTTCTCTGCTTTTTCGCGGAAGTCAGAGATATCGATGTTTCCATCCGTATCACATTTAACCACCACCACTGACATACCGGCCATAATTGCACTGGCAGGGTTAGTACCATGAGCAGAAGATGGAATTAGACAAATGTTGCGTTGTCGGTCATTCCTAGATTTGTGCCAAGCTCGGATACTCAACAACCCCGCATATTCTCCCTGAGAACCTGCGTTTGGCTGAAAGCTGAAGCCGGCGAAACCGGTTAAATCCGATAACATAGAGTCAAGTCGATTAATGATTCGGTGATAGCCTTTAGCATGTTTAGTTGGTGCGAAGGGGTGGATATGCGCGAAAAGGGGGTTGGAAATTGGTTCCATTTCACTGGCTGCATTCAGTTTCATGGTGCACGAGCCAAGGGGAATCATGGATCGTGCTAATGTAATATCTTTACTGGCTGTTCGTCTTAGATATCTCATGAACTCGGTTTCAGAGCGATATCGATGAAAAATCGGATGTTGCAAATACTGACTGGTTCTTTGAAGATGTTCAGGTATGGATAGGTCTAAGTCTTTGTTGAATACTTCTCCATTAACCTGTTCGGCGGTGTTCCCAGCGAAAACGTGTAGAAGCTCTTCGACTTTTTCACGGGAACTGGTCTCATCTAGGCTAATACCAAGGTGGTCCTTGTCGATAAAACGCAGGTTATAGCGTGCTTGCTCGGCTTTCTCCAATATTTTTTGTGCACCATTTGGGGTGTAAACAATCACTGTGTCAAAAAAGTTACCATGGACAATCTTATACCCCAGC
>WLWD01006273.1_pt1 | contig 102921 bp, 61 predicted proteins | sample 6712731 | NCBI WGS metagenome assembly WLWD01 (sample SAMN12718690, study PRJNA576275) | sponge metagenome | isolation source: marine sponge | host: Mycale hentscheli | place: New Zealand: South Island, Marlborough, Capsize Point | collected 2014-11-01 | reverse complement strand
TGCACTTCAGTGCTCTAGTTCATTCATTCATTCATTCAGTCAACAGCGGATCTCGAAGAGTACGGCTACCCAGGCTTTGAAAGCGACATCAAACTATAGCACTTCACAGAGTAAGTCCCTTTAATGTGCCAGAATTGTTAGTTTTGACTTAGTTTTCAAGAAAAAGCGAGTAGCCTACAATCGTACGTTACGGTAATGGGAACCGCCCCTTAAAAAACTTGCTTATCACGTGAGCGAGCTTTCAGGTTGCAAATCACTTTTAAATAGCTAACAATTACATGGGTTCAGCGTGAGGTGTTCCGTGGCATAGTTGTTGAGTGAGCGAATAGCTAACCCAGAAGTGTCTCGTTCAAACCCAAGCAGATGCTAATTTTATTTTTCATCCTCTTTTTTTTTTTTTTTTTTTTTTTTCTTGCCTTATTTTTTGCTGCCTGCGGTTTTTATTGCTTTCCTACCTTTTCCTTTCATTTCCTCTTTCTTTTGTCCCTCTTCATTGTCTTTTTCTCTTTCCTGGCTCTCTTCATGCCACTTCTCTTTCTTTTTTTTGTTTCTACACTTTTATTTTTCTTTATCATACTAGCTAACAAGCACTGAGGGTTTGCACTTCAGTGCTCTAGTTAACCCTCAGTGCGCATGCGCCTGAGGGTATATAGTAGTCAACCCGTCATTAACCCTCAGTGCGCATGCGCCTGAGGGTATATAGTAGTCAACCCGTCATTAACTCTACGTGTGCCATAAAGCAACTGTTAGTCACAGTTTAACAAAGTTGGAGGCAGTGCCAGATGGGTATGCTTAGTGCTTGGGAGGGAGCGCCCTCCCATTGTGCTGATGCCTACAGCACCTTTGTTGCTGCTTAGCAGGAGGGTGCTCCTGATTGTGCAGGTAACAGTTTCTGTAGCACCCTCCTACTTGTGCTTGTGCCTGCGGCACTTCTGCTGCTCTGGAGGTTGTACCCTCCCCATTGCACTATTTGCTGATACTCCCTGCTGTCTGGCTTCAGCGGAAGCCTTAACTTATTATTTCACTACATACTGTCCATTAGCTGCATTTAAGCCCTATGTGCACTATTGCTCCAGATGAGTTGACCTCATCACATTTATGCCTGGCCTATTGCACCTGTTGAGTATTAGTGCTTGGGGGAAAAGGGGGGAACCCCCGACTACTTTTGCTTCCTCAATTACCCATCTGGCACCAGTCCCACTATTCCTGCATTGGAATAGCAGAAAGTCAACCTACTTCTATACCATCATACCTAACTATGTAAGTACCCCTATTGTTTTTTAAATATGGGGAGGGCAGCTTTCATGGGTGGGAGAAAGACAATATTGCTTGCGTTGGCTAGTCAGCTAGTCTGCCTCACTGTCACGTGACTGTATCTGTTGTTTCCCGCCTAAACCCACTGGCACCGCCCCCGTCGCCTGCCACGGAAGCACACTGCGTGTTAACCCTATTTAACATATTAAATCTTCATTAACTCTACGTGTGCCATAAAGCAACTGTTAGTCACAGTTTAACAAAGTTGGAGGCAGTGCCAGATGGGTATGCTTAGTGCTTGGGAGGGAGCGCCCTCCCATTGTGCTGATGCCTACAGCACCTTTGTTGCTGCTTAGCAGGAGGGTGCTCCTGATTGTGCAGGTAACAGTTTCTGTAGCACCCTCCTACTTGTGCTTGTGCCTGCGGCACTTCTGCTGCTCTGGAGGTTGTACCCTCCCCATTGCACTATTTGCTGATACTCCCTGCTGTCTGGCTTCAGCGGAAGCCTTAACTTATTATTTCACTACATACTGTCCATTAGCTGCATTTAAGCCCTATGTGCACTATTGCTCCAGATGAGTTGACCTCATCACATTTATGCCTGGCCTATTGCACCTGTTGAGTATTAGTGCTTGGGGGAAAAGGGGGGAACCCCCCAACTACTGTCCCTATCCTTAATCTATTTAGGAGGCCTACCTAACTCCAATTTTATGACCTATCCCACTTCCTTTTAATTTTCAATTATTAGCATAGATTACTACCATTATTATCCTCCCCCCTTTCCCCCAAGTTGTATGGATACTATTCTTATGCATACATATATATATATATAATTATGTATATACCCCCACACACCACTTTTATTTTATTTTATTTTAATTTTATTTTTTATACACCTATTGAGAAGAGTGAAGGTGATAACCAAATACATGGCATATTACTGTCTAGTTTGCTATAACCGACGAAAATGCTGCTAGTTGATGTCTAGGGATTCGAATGTATCGCTTAAATGCGTCACTTTTCCATCTGCCCAAGGCTTGTATAGTCGAATCTTCCACTCCTTTGGCTGCCGCCGTGCTCGCTGCTCCAATTCGAAACGAATGTCCCGTAAAAAAGGACGAGTCCACTCCTGCGACCCTTAGAGTAGATTTCAGCCATGCAACTAATGCTGCCCTGGACAAAGGGTTCCCTCCATCTTGTACAAATAAAGCTGTTGTTGACCCAACCTTTCTCACTCCAAGATATGCAAGAACTGCCACTACTGGGCAAAGATCCTGATTTGTACGCCCCAGGAACAGCTTAATACCAGATTTGTCCTGATCCGTTTTGGACTGTTTTAGAAACACACTTATCATGGTTGGAATCTCATAACTATCCACCGCTATGTCGCTTATCTCTAGGTGCTTCCCTGGATCAAATGGATCATTGACAGTAAACTCGCCGCAGCGTAAAAATGCAAAGTACCCTAGGCAACAAGCCGCCCACATCATGATGTTTGTGTAGTCTGTGGGTGTTCTCTGGACTACTTCCCAAATATCTCGCAAGACTATCGGTGTAATAGGCAGTCGTCGATCTTGCCCTGAAGGTTTCAGCCTCTTCACACCTTTAAACACTAGATCCAGTTGCGGCACAGCCAAGAAGGGATCTGCATAACCCTTGCTGAGATGCAAGTGCCTCACTGCCGACATATATGCCCGAACTGTTGAATAACCTACTGATCCAGAAAGGTGAGCTGTGAACAACACCAGTGTCTTCTCTGTCGCTGGTAGTGGGTACTTTCCAATAGCCTCACAGAACTTCATGTACTGGGTTTGAGCAGACGAGTAAGCTCTTTGGGAGCTTGGTGCCAGGCTGTTCCTAATGAGGTTCTCAGCAAGGATCTCCAGGTGGCTGAGCGCCAGTCCTGACCTTGGGTAAACAGTAGCTCCCAGATACTGTGTGGGATAGGTGTGGGAGTGGGGTTGGCATCCTTGTTGAGCTGGAACAAAACCTGCAAATGATTGCGAGAAATGGCATCAGCAATGGAATTATTAACCCCTTCGATGTGATTAGCTCTGACTCTTATATCCAACACCGCTGTATAAAAATGCAGGTATCGCAACAATTGCACTAGTAGTGGGTCCCTACAATTTTGTGCATTAACAATCTGAACCACTGCCATGTTGTCACATTTGAACACTACCAATTGGTGGCGCCACTGTTGGCCCCACACTGCCACTGCAAGGACAATGGGTAGTAGCTCTTTAACCGCAATACTTCTTTCCTTCCATTCATTTTCCCATTGACACTGTAGCCACTGATTGCCCCATATAGCTCCGCAACCCCATGACCCAGATGCATCTGTTGCCACCACTCTATCTGGGACTTGGTTCATGCAATGAACCTGCATCATGCTACAGCCATTCCAATATTCTAAGAAAGTCTGCCACCAAGCCAAGTCAGCATGAAACTCAGCGGTTAGATGTACCCAATGATTAAGTCGTCTAACTGTCTTGGCCCTATCAATCATTCTACGAAGGAATATCCTCCCCGCCAAAACCACCTTGCATGCATGCGAGAGCTTTCCTATAAGGGATAGTAAGTTTCTCTTCTGACATGATTTTTTGTTACTCCACTCGTGCAGGACTTCTTTCAGATGATCCAGTTTGGATTTAGGTAACCTTGCTTCCATTGTCGTTGTATCTAGCTCAATTCCTAGAAAAGTCATTCTCGAGTCTGGTCCTTCAATTTTTTGCCTTTTCAATGGTATTCCCAGCAATTTGCAAGTGTCCTGAATCTGATTAAGATTGACGCTGCACTGACTTGTGTTCCCACATCCCATAGTTAAAAAATCATCCAGGTAGTGGATTAGAGTCGACACCCCTCTATTGAACAAGATCCATTCTAGTGCATCTGCCAATGCCGAGAAAATTTTTGGCGCCGAGCGCAAGCCAAAGGGTAAAACGGTATCAATATATAATTTCTGTTTCCACCTCATTCCGAGTAGCTGTCGGTCAGCTGGATGAATGGGCACATTCCTGTAGGCATGTTCAATATCGACCTTTGCTAGCAGTGACCCTCTGCCTAGCCCCACAATCTTCTCAATGGCTGTATCCACTGACGCAAAGGCAATCGAACATAACTCTGAGTCTATGCCGTCATTAACACTTGCTCCATCGGGGCTTGAGAGATCAAGAACCAGTCGCCACTTTCCGGGCTGGTTGGACTTTGGTATTACCCCAAATCTAGAAATCTGCACTGTTTCCGTGTATTCTTTAGGAATCTCTACAATACGCCCAGCCTTTACCTCTGTTGCTAAATACTCTGTTACAGGTTCTGGATGATGCATTGTCGATGCCATGTTACCAACGGCAGATTTGCGTGCACATCTTCCACGCTGGAAGCCAATCTTGAACCCATTTTTGATTCCATCTAGAATATATTTGCAGAAGTCTCCATCTCTGTGTCCCTCCAGTTCTAGCTCCCAACTCTCAGCAACTAACGGTGTGATAATTCTCTGACAAAACTCAGGGAGAATGCTTCTATCTGCCGGTTCACAAGTACTTAGTGCCAACAGATCTGTTGTGTATCGGTATCTTCCATCACTCAACATGTTATGTGCTTGAAAATGTGTACTTATCGCTACTATATAATTGCTAATACATTCTTCTATCAATTGATATTGTGAATCATTATTTACTGTGGACATGGGTAAACGTTGAATATTGCATCCTGAATTATTCGGTGAGTCTATGGTACTGCTTGTATGAATCATCTCAAGGTGATTTGTGCATTTCTCCTTCTCTGTCCGGTTAGGGACGAAAAGGAGGGGGCTCTCCAGACCTCTCGCCTTTCTTCTCCATTGATTCTTTCCTGGTCCCTGATTGCTTTGGGCAACGCTTAGCCTGGTGATCCCCGGAACAATGAGCGCAGACGTGCCTGAAGTTACAGCGATCTGCACTGCAGCCCACCGAGCCCCAGTTCCAGCGCTTACATACTGGTGTGTCTGGGTAAGGCCGGAACCTACTGTCACTCCTCCTGTTATGGTGAGATGATCCACTCGCACACTTCTTGTGTTCCTTGCTGCCACATGACCAGCAGGGGATTCGTGATGCCGCTATGCCGAAGTGTTGGGTCCATAGTGGTGGGCTAATCTGTCCCCAACAAGTAAACAAAGTAGGTTCTGCCGCAGCTTGTCTCCTAAACAAACTATCATATCCCAGCCATGCCTCTTCCACATAGTCACTGCTAGCCTTTACTATCAGTGATGAATATGCGAGCAGGTCCTTCACTCTTGACGAATCCTTCATAGACACCACTGCAATGTAGGTATTGAAACATCCTACCCATTCTTGAATCGATGTAATTCCCTTCTTCTCCTTCCTTCGCTCTCCATACACCAGATCTTGTATTGTCGGCTCTGGAGCACCCAGCCTCGATGGTAGCAATGAGTCCAACTCGATGAATTCATTCCTCCAAATCTTTTCTGCCAATTTCCCTGGGATAGGCGGAGAGTTCATACTCACTACCACTGCTTCTCCTGACTTTGGGGCCATTCTGTCTCCATGCCACAGAGCCGAAACTGGCGACTCTGGTGATAATGCTGATCTGACTGCCAAATTATTTGGCACTCCCATTGATGTAGTGAGCGTCGCTGTCCCTGGTGCTGCCAGGGAAGCACCCAATGCTGCTGCACTGCCCGGGCTCATCAACGGCACCGATCCCCTAATTACACTGGCTGGCGGCAAGCAGCCCACTCTACCACCTGCCATTTATATAGCAAAATATGTATCACTATCCCCTAGGTATCTTGCCCTAGAAGCAACTCCCCTTAACCTCCTTTCCTGCATACTACCAGGTAAATCCTAGCTAATCTAACAATTACTTACTAGCCCATAGCCTAACCCCCATTACAACCTTAAACTCTTACCTTGCTACCCTATTATCCCAGTACTATCCCCAAGTATGCCAAGTTTAATAAAAGACGATCCTTTACCTGACAAAGGAATTGCTGAGCTGGCAACCCTCGCCGTTGGGCCTGAAACCGAGGTCCCTTCGCTAGCTCTGTCTGACCTCTCCGCCTCAGGAGGGGGCCGTCTGATAGCCTCCACAATTGACTCTGCCAAGCGTGGCATTGCTCCCTCCAGTGCCCTTGATAGAGCTGCGTCTAGTGAAACAGCTGACACCCGACTCCCCGCCGTAGTTGTGACTACTGCCTCGGATAAAGACGCGCTAGGAACGCTAGTTGAAGCCATAATCAGCCTGCCCCGCTTTGCTAGAAAGGCAATTTCAACCAGAAAGACAATATTGCTTGCGTTGGCTAGTCAGCTAGTCTGCCTCACTGTCACGTGACTGTATCTGTTGTTTCCCGCCTAAACCCACTGGCACCGCCCCCGTCGCCTGCCACGGAAGCACACTGCGTGTTAACCCTATTTAACATATTAAATCCTCACCTGTCATTAACCCTCAGTGCGCATGCGCCTGAGGGTATATAGTAGTCAACCCGTCATTCATTCATTCATTCATTCATTCATTCATTCATTCAGTCAGTCAACAGCGGATCTCGAAGATGACGGCTACCCAGGCTTTGAAAGCGATATCAAACTATAGCATTTCACAGAGTAAGTCTCTTTAAGGGTGGCCGCACGTAGCAACGCGCATTGCCTGTAGATCCGGACATTAATTTATTCCCCGCCATTACCCCACCATTCGATAATACGCGAGCAAAAACTATCGTGCAGTAGTAGCAGAGGTATACTTTGCGAAGTTGTGGTGTTTAGTTTAGCTTCTTGTTGTCTCATATCCGTTTACAGCAACTCTCCATACGTCGTCCGAGCTCACGCGGAAAGGTGCATCAGGCTGCCTCTCCTTCTGTAGCCGTTCTCCGGACTCGGCGCACCTGAACTCAAGCGGATGGATCCACCAGGCTCGATTTCTGTGGAGCGAAGACTTCCCAAGCTGCGCAGATCTAATACCTTCACCTCTGGTTATCTCCAATGAACTGCTCTCTCTTCTAACTCTCTTGTTATTGTTGTATTGATGTTTGTTTACTCTTGATATAGACGGGCTCTTTTTAGAACTACTCGTAGTACGAGATATGGGGGTGGGGCTATTTCTTAAGAATTGCGAGTGGAATTAAAGTTCCAAATTTTGTAACAGTTTTTCTTGGAATCTAATAATGAGAACGACACAAAAATTTTACACACGGGTAAACAAAAAAAAATGAACTGCACCACAAAGAGAATTTTTCAATATCTTATAAATAGAAAAAATTGCGAATAAATCATAAAGTAATATTGAAATGCAGAATAACTCGTTGTCTTGCAGTAGAATATCGGCTCGGCTAGTAGTGCACCAAATTGCGGAGCTCCAACTTACCGCACCGCTCCAAAAACTTGCTACAAAGTTTTATAACCAGGCCCCGATATTTCCTGATATTTCCTCCAGATTCGCTCTAAAATTAGTGAGCGGCTCCTTCGGCAGGTACTTTGTCCTTGTGTTGTAGTGGAGAAGCCCCTGTAAGTATACAATAGTAGTAATCGTGCATAGCAACCATCAACAAAAAATTGCGTAGGCGGTGTGCGGCCACCCTTAATGTGCCAGAATTTTTAGTTTGGACTTAGTTTTCAAGAAAAAGAGAGTAGCCTACAATCGTACGTTACGGTAATGGGAACCGCCCCTTAAAAAACCTGCTTGTCACGTGAGCCAGCTATCAGGTTGCAAATCACTTTTAAATAGCTAACAATTACATGGATTCAGCGTGAGGTGTTCCGTGGAATAGTTGTTGAGTGAGCGAATAGCTAACCTAGAAGTCTGTGGTTCGAACCCAAGTAGGTGCTCATTTTTTTTTTCATCCTGTTTTTTTTTTTTTTCTTCTTGCCTTATTTTCTTCTTCCTACTGTTTTTATTGCTTTCCTACCTTTTCCTTTCATTTCCTCTTTCTTTTGTCTTTTTCTCTTTCCTGCCTCTCTTCATGACACTTCTCTTTCTTTTTTTTTGTTTCTACACTTTTCCTTTTCTTTATCATACTAGCTAACTAGCACTGAGGGTTTGCACTTCAGTGCTCTAGTTAACCCTCAGTGCGCATGCGCCTGAGGGTATATAGCAGTCAACCCGTCATTCATTCATTCATTAACCCTCAGCGCGCATGCGCCCAGAGGGTTACAGTAGTCCTAGTGTCATTCATTCATTCATTCGTTCGTTCTGTCACTCTGTCTGTCAACAGGCACTTCTGGAAGGTAGGAACCAGCCAGGCTCTGAAAGCGGCATCAAACAGCAGTATTTCACGAAGTAAGTTCCTTTAATATGCCAGAATTTTGATTTTGGACTTCATTTTCCAGAAAAAAGCGAGTCTTTCCGGAGCCGTGCGATCGTAGGCTTACAGCGGGAACCGCCCCTTAAAAAACGTGCTTGTCACGTGAGCCAGCTTGCAGGTTGCAAATCACTTTTAAATAGCTAACAATTACATACACTGAACGTGAGGGTGTGGCATTGCGTAGTGGTTGAGTGAGCAAGTACCTAATCTAATAGTCTCTGGTTCGAGTCCTTGTCGACGGTATTTTTTTTTTTTTCATCCTTTTTTTTTTCATCCTGTTTTTTTTTCTTTTTCCATTTGTCTTCTTGCCTTATTTTTCTTTATTTTCCTCTTTCTTCCTACTGTTTTTATTTCTTTCTTCTTTTGTCCCTTCATTGTCTTTTTCTCTTTCCTGCCTCTCTTCATGCCACTTCTCTTTCTTTTTCTTTTTTTCTACACTTTTCCTTTGTTATTATTTTCTTTATCATACTAGCTAACTAGCGCTGAGGGTTTGCACTTCAGTGCTCTAGTTCATTCGTTCGTTCTGTCACTCTGTCTGTCAACAGGCACTTCTGGAAGGTAGGAACCAGCCAGGCTTTGAAAGCGGCATCAAACAGCAGTATTTCACGAAGTAAGTTCCTTTAATATGCCAGAATTTTGATTTTGGACTTCATTTTCCAGAAAAAAGCGAGTCTTTCCAGAGCCGTGCGATCGTAGGCTTACAGCGGGAACCGCCCCTTAAAAAACTTACTTGTCACGTGAGCCAGCTTGCGTTGAAAATCAACTTTTAAATAGCTAACAATTACATGCATTCAGCGTGAGGTGCTGCGTTGCGTAGTCGTTGAGTGAGCAAGTAACTAATCTAGTAGTCTCTGGTTCGAATCCTAGTTGACGCTATTTTTTTTTTTTTTCATCGTTTTTTTTCATCCTTTTTTTTTTTTTCCCCTTTTGTCTTCTTGCCTTATTTTTCTTTATTTTCCTCTTTCTTCCTACTGATTTTATTTCTTTCCTACCTTTTCCTTTCTTTTCTTTCATGTACTGTTTTTCATTCTTTCTTCTTCCTTTTTCTTTTCTTCCTACCTTTTTTCATTCATTCCTCTTTCTTTTGTCCCTCTTCATTGTCTTTTTCTCTTTCCTGCCTCTCTTCATGCCACTTCTCTTTCTTTTTTTTGTTTCTACACTTTTCCTATTATTTTCTTTATCATACTAGCTAACTAGCGCTGAGGGTTTGCACTTCAGTGCTCTAGTTCAGTCATTCATTCATTCATTCATTCATTCATTCAACAAAGGATCTCGAAGACGACGGCCTTCCAGGCTCTGAAACGATGTAGAGATAGAGAAATTTACAAAGTAAGTCCCTTTAATATGCTAGAATTTTTTGTTTCGACTTAGTTTTCAAGAAAAAGCTAGTCGATTGTAGCCGTTCGTCGTACGATCGTTGTGCTACTGCGCTACCAGTAACGCCCCTTTACCGCACGTTATAATCACGTGAGCTGAAAATTGCAGCTAGAGAATGGCGGGTTGGCTTGTAGTACTACTGCAGTTGCAATTGTCGCACTTCATGCGTGTAAGGGGGCTCTAGAGTCGAGTTATATACCGTTGAGCTGATCTATTTTAACCTAGAGGCGTTCCCTTCGCTCTGTTGTTTGCTTCTTTCTTTGTATCGCCGTAAGTAGTAACTGTCTGTGTCTAAATGCTAAAGGTTTGAAATAATTTTTTAACAGAAGTTCGCTTCTACTGCTGATCTCTGGTGGACATACGCTGAGGGTTCGCACCTCCTGGTGCTTCATTCATTCAGTCAACAACGGATCTCGAAGAGTAGGCTACCCAGGCTTTGAAAGCGACATCAGACTATAGCACTTCACAGAGTAAGTCCCTTTAATGTGCCAGAATTTTTAGTTTGGACTTAGTTTTCAAGAAAAAGCGAGTAGCCTACAATCGTACGTTACGGTAATGGGAACCGCCCCTAAAAAACCTGCTTCTCACGTGAGCCAGCTTTCAGGTTGCAAATCACTTTTAAATAGCTAAGAATTACATAGATTCAGCGTGAGGTGTTCCGTGGCATAGTTGTTGAGTGAGCGAATAGCTAACCCAGACGTCTCTGGTTCAAAGCCGAGTAAATGCTCATTTTTTTCTTCCATCTTTTTTTTTTTTTTTTTTCTTCTTGCCTTATTTTCTTCTTCCTACTGTTTTTATTGCTTTCCTTCCTTTTCCTTTTTCTTTTGTCTTTTTCTCTTTCCTACCTCTCTTCATGACACTTCTCTTTCTTTTTTTATTGTTTCTACACTTTTCCTTTTCTTTATCATACTAGCTAACTAGCACTGAGGGTTTGCACTTCAGTGCTCTAGTTCATTCATTCAGTCAACAAGGGATCTCGAAGAGTACGGCTACCCAGGCTTTGAAAGCGACATCAAACTATAGCACTTCACAGAGTAAGTCCCTTTAATGTGCCAGAATTTTTAGTTTTGGACTTAGTTTTCAAGAAAAAGCGAGTAGCCTACAATCTACGTTACGGTAATGGGAACCGCCCCTTAAAAACCTGCTGGTCACGTGAGCCAGCTTTCAGGTTGCAAATCACTTTTAAATAGCTAACAATTACATGGATTCAGTGTGAGGTGTTCCGTGGCATAGTTGTTGAGTGAGCGAATAGCTAACCCAGACGTCTCTGGTTCAAACCCAGAGTAGATGCTCTTTTTTTTTTTTCATCCTCTTTTTTTTTTTTTTTTTTTTTTTCTTCTTGCCTTATTTTTGGCTTCCTGCGGTTATTATTGCTTTCCTACCTTTTCCTTTCATTTCCTCTTTCTTTTGTCCCTCTTCATTGTCTTTTTCTCTTTCCTACCTCTCTTCATGCCACTTCTCTTTCTTTTTTATTTGTTTATACACTTTTCCTTTTCTTTATCATACTAGCTAACTAGCACTGAGGGTTTGCACTTCAGTGCTCTAGTTAACCCTCAGCGCGCATGCGCAGGAGGGTTACAGTAGTCCTAGTGTCATTCATTCATTCTGTCACTCTGTCTGTCAACAGGCACTTCTGGAAGGTAGGAACCAGCCAGGCTTTGAAAGCGGCATCAAACAGCAGTATTTCACGAAGTAAGTAAAGTTAATATGCCAGAATTTTGATTTTGGACTTCATTTTCCAGAAAAAAGCGAGTCTTTCCAGAGCCGTGCGATCGTAGGCTTACAGCGGGAACCGCCCCTTTAAAAACTTACTTGTCACGTGAGCCAGCTTGCGTTGAAAATCAACTTTTAAATAGCTAACAATTACATGAATTGAGCGTGAGGTGTTGCGTTGTGTAGTCGTTGAGTGAGCAAGTAACTAATCCAATAGTCTCTGGTTCGAATCCTTGTCGACGCTATTTTTTTTTTTCATCTTTTTTTTTCATCCTGTTTTTTTTTCTTTTTCCTTTTGTCTTCTTGCCTTATTTTTTCTTTATTTTCCTCTTTCTTCCTACTGTTTTTATTTCTTTCATACCTTTTCCTTTCTTTTCTTTCGTGTACTGTTTTTCATTCTTTCTTCTTCCTTTTTCTTTTCTTCCTACCTTTTTTAATTCATTCCTCTTTCTTTTTTCCCTCTTCATTGTCTTTTTCTCTTTCCTGCCTCTCTTCATGCCACTTCTCTTTCTTTTTTTTGTTTCTACACTTTTCCTATTATTTTCTTTATCATACTAGCTAACTAGCGCTGAGGGTTTGCACTTCAGTGCTCTAGTTCATTCATTCATTCATTCATTCATTCATTCAGTCAACAGCGGATCTCGAAGAGTACGGCTACCCAGGCTTTGAAAGCGACATCAAACTATAGCACTTCACAGAGTAAGTCCCTTTAATGTGCCAGAATTGTTAGATTTGACTTAGTTTTCAAGAAAAAGCGAGTAGCCTACAATCGTACGTTACCGTAATGGGAACCGCCCCTTAAAAAACCTGCTTGTCACGTGAGCCAGCTTTCAGGTTGCAAATCACTTTTAAATAGCTAACAATTACATGGATTCAGCGTGAGGTGTTCTGTGGCATAGTCGTTGAGTGAGCGAATAGTTAACCTAGAAGTCTGTGGTTCGAACCCAAGTAGGTGCTCATTTTTTTGTTTCATCCTGTTTTTTTGTTTTTTTTTCTTCTTGCCTTATTTTTTTCTTCCTACTGTTTTTATTGCTTTCCTACCTTTTCCTATCATTTCCTCTTTCTTTTGTCCCTCTTCATTGTCTTTTTCTCTTTCCTGCCTCTCTTCATGCCACTTCTCTTTCTTTTTTTTTGTTTCTACACTTTTATTTTTCTTTATCATACTAGCTAACAAGCGCTGAGGGTTTGCACTTCAGTGCTCTAGTTCATTCATTCATTCATTCATTCATTCAGTCAACAAGGGATCTCGAAGAGTACGGCTACCCAGGCTTTGAAAGCGACATCAAACTATAGCACTTCACAGAGTAAGTCCCTTTAATGTGCCAGAATTGTTAGTTTTGACTTAGTTTTCAAGAAAAAGCGAGTAGAATTTCAGTCCTACAATCGTACGTTACGGTAATGGGAACGCCCCTTAAAAACTTGCCTGTCACGTGAGCCAGCTTGCAGGTTGCAAATCACTTCACACTAGCTAACTAGCGCTGAGGGTTTGCACTTCAGTGCTCTAGTTCCGTCCGTCAGTCAACAGGGGATCTCGAAGATTACGGCTACCCAGGCTTTGAAAGCGACATCAAACTATAGCACTTCACAGAGTAAGTCCCTTTAATGTGCCAGAATTTTTAGTTTAGACTTAGTTTTCAAGAAAAAGCGAGTAGAATTTCAGTCCCACAATCGTACGTTACGGTAATGGGAACCGCCCCTTAAAAAACTTGCTTGTCACGTGAGCCGGCTTGCAGGTTACAAATCACTTTTAAATAGCTAACAATTACATGGATTGAGCATGAGGTGTTCCGTGGCATAGTTGTTGATTGAGCAAGTAGCTAACCTAGAAGTCACTGGTTGGAACCCAAGTAGATGACATTTTTTTTCCTTTTTTTTTTCATCCTTTTTTTTTTCTTTTTCTTGCCTTATTTTCCTTTTCCTACTGTTTTGATTGCTTTCCTACCTTTTCCTTTCATTTCCTCTTTCTTTTGTCCCTCTTCATTGTCTTTTTTCTTTCCTGCCTCTCTTCATGCCACTTCTCTTTCTTTTTTTGTTTCTACACTTTTCCTTTTCTTTATCATACTAGCTAACTAGCGCTGAGGGTTTGCACTTCAGTGCTCTAGTTCATTCATTCCGTCCGTCAGTCAACAGGGGATCTCGAAGATTACGGCTACCCAGGCTTTGAAAGCGACATCAGACTATAGCACTTCACAGAGTAAGTCCCTTTAATGTGCCAGAATTTTTAGTTTTACCTTAGTTTTCAAGAAAAAGCAGTAGTATAATAAACACAAGTGTGACATTTATCTGTACTGTACAAGCATAAGTATTTCAGTGGAGAGAGTTGGTTCTCTTCTTACTGGAAATGATGGATTCGTGTCAATAGGAGCTAATGGAGCTCTCAATACAATAACAAGAGGAGTGTATACACTAACAGCTGAGGGTGCTAGTGCTCCTAATTTTAGAAGTACTCTTAAAGTCACACTATCTCCAGAATTAAATGGCAGCATGGTGAGGTGTGCTGATAATCTTAATACAAACATTAATGAAAAAGTTTTATTGGCAATTCATAGTAATTTCTTACATTGGAAATTATTTTGATAATTTCTTAAGTCAACAGAATGTGTTTAATGGGAAAATTAATTTTTCTTGAAATCAGAATTACATTATGTCATGATCACATAGTAATTATTAAAAACTTCATAAACAGACAAGTTAAAATAGCTAGTGTATCACTACACATAACGCAAAACAGCTTTCAACTATTGTTATTATAAATTTTGATATTGTTAATTTTCTTGTATGCTTTGTTGGGCCTATACACAATTTTTTAGACTTCAGAAAGTAGTAGTTTTTAGTACTATTATAAAAAGCAGTACAAATGAGAATCAGGGAATGATGATATAAGCCCACTATTCAGCTAATAGTAGAGTAGTACACTAAAGGCAAGATCGTTACACAGCGGACAAAAGTGCCAAATTTGGTATGGTGATCCTTTGGGGTATGGGGAGTTAGAAAAACACCGGCTGCAAACACAAAAATGTGTGTGCCATGAATTATGCCAAATTGTTTTATTTCGCCCAAAAATTCGCGAAAATTTCGCGGAAATTTTTGTGGCTTTGTTGTCATGACAGTAGTCTGCCATCAAAATTTCAAGAGTTTATCTTGAAATTTAGAGGTACTGTGAGCAAAAATGTCCAACATTACAATTGAATTTGTTGAAAGCTGACTTCAATCAGTTCATTAGTTCGTACTTCATAAACATTACAGTTCCTTAGAGCCATGCGTAGTGTCTAGTTCTCTCTGCCAAACTAACCACCTTCGCTGTACTCACATTAGGGGACTCAAAACGACACCTTTTCCCGCTATACCCCCCCCCCCCCCACCTCCGCCCATCTCTCCACTGTGCTGTATGAATCCCTGATTGTAACCCTCACCCCCTCGTGAAAGTCTTAGGGTGTTACCAAAACCAATGCTATTGTTCCTTTTACATGATGGCTAACACCTCTGATTCAAATACACTGTTCAATAAGAAAATTCTGGAAAGGTCATACAGAGGTCATACTTTGTGAGCAGCTGGCTATGTCTTGATCTGACAAGAGTGAAGAGAAATAGCAAAAATGTCTGTGAAGGGTGAAATAGACTGGAAGTTATACATAATCTGCCAAAAGAAAAGTTCTGAAGATCTGCGATGTCCTACTCACAACAGCACAGAAGTGTATACTGCATTTTTTAATAATGTGGAAGCATTTAGTAAACTTGATCGTCTTCCAGTTGACATTGACTTTTGCGATCAAGGTACAGTAGACCACTTTGTAGTCAATCAGGCTTGTTGGCATAAGAAATGCCACCAGAAGTTCAACACTTCAATGTTAAAACGTGTGCAACTAAAAAGGTCAAAAGAGTCTGAAGAATTGGAAGCCTCCAGCTGTAATAGTAAACTGAAGCGGCGTTGTAACTCAGTACAGCAGAATGTTTGTCTCTTTTGTGATTCTAGCTCAGGTAATCTTCATGAATTTACTACTTTGAGTGCTGATAAATCCATTAAATCAATGGCTAGTGAAATGAATGATACTGATATGCTAGTGAAACTGGCTGATGGTGATCTTGTTGCCATTGAAGCTAAATACTATCTTAGCTGTTTAACTAAGTCGTAATCAGTATCGTGGATATGTTCGAAGTTGTATAACTTCTTGCTCATCAGCTAGTGAGGATCAGAAGAGAGGAAAATGTATGGCATTTGCTAATATAGTTTCTTACATTGAGAATTGTTTGAAAAATAGGACATTTATTTTTAAACTGTCTGAAGTACACAAAGTGTATAATGAAAATCTGTGTGATTTGGGGCTAGAGTCCAGCGTTAATAAAACTCGCCTTAAAATTGAGTTATTGGAACACTTTCAAAACTCAGCCATTCAAGAGCAATCAGATGGAAAAAATACACTGTTAGTATTTCCAGAAGGCATGCAAGAATTGTACAAAAAAGTAGAAATGTTATCTGACTATAAGTTTCAAGCTCTTCAAATTGCAAGAGTGGCTAAGCACATTCGGGAAGAAATATTTGGACATGAAAACTTCAACTTTTGTGGATCTTTCCCAAAAAATTGTCAGAGCAACTCTGTGCCGTATAGCCTCAAACTCCCGATAGCTACTATTCTTAACGGAACATGTTCAGATGCAAGCATTGATTCACAAGTGTGCTTAACCATAGGACAGTTAATTGTGCACAATTCGAAGAAGAAGTCCAACATGAATGAATAAGAAAAAAGTCGTCATAACCAAAGCAGAGAGCCACCTTTCCCATTGTATCTTGGATTGAAAATCCATGCATTGACAAGAAGCAGAAAGTTGATTGACCAACTCAATCACTATGGAATTAGTATATGTTATACTAAAGTCATTCAGACTGAAACTGATATTGCTCAATCTATGTGCAAGCAATTTGAGTCAGATGGAGTAGTATGTCCTTCCAAATTGAGAGAGGGATTATTCACAGTTAGTGCTATGGACAATATAGACCATAATCTCAGTTCTGCTACCGCACAATCATCTTTCCATGGAAGTGGTATCAGCATTATTCAATTTCCTAGTTCTGATTCTATGGGTGAATGTCGGCATCCTGTAACATACACTAGTGGAGATATTAAAACCAAGTGCTCTTTGCCACTCACATACTCCATAGTTCCAGCAGTGTCTCTCAATGAATCAGCAACATGTGTACCTAAAAGATGTCATTTTCCCTTCATTAGTAATTCTGATATGTGCACAGTGAAAGAAGATGCATGGCTTCAATGTGTGGTAGAGTTGTTGGACGTTGAGAGTGAACAGCCAATCACTTGGGCTGCTTTTCATGCAGCTAGGGATATTCAGAATGCTAGTGTACCAGCCATCACTAGTATGCTACCATTGTTCAATGAAAAGGCTGACACACCGGCAATGATCAAGCACTCTATGGATATTATTAGATCTGTGACAGAGTATCTCCATCCTGGACAAATTTCTGTCATGGCCTGTGACTGCCCCATTTTTGCTAAAGCTAAATATATACAATGGACCTGGCCAAGTTTATATGGTGAGGAGAAAATAGTGGTCATGTTCGGAGGTTTTCACTTAGAGATGGGTATGTGGAAAACGCTTGGAGACTTTTTAGCTGCTTCGGCATGGACTGAGGTGCTTACTGAGGCGGGATTTGCTTCATCTGGTGTTGCTGAGAGTTTCTTAAAAGTATCTCACTTAACCGGAACTCGACATGCTCACCAAATTACCATTGCAGCATTCTACAAACTGCAGAGGCAGGCATTTTTACTTTCTGGCCAGAGTGATTTTAAAGGATGGCGATTAAAATTGATGGAAGAGTCACCTACCTTTCAGTACTAGGATATGGTTATGGGCCTTGAGAAACTTATTCTCACTTTTGTTAGGGCTCATCGTGAGAGAGATTTCAACCTGTATGTTCAGAGTTTGGAACTGATTGTAGGCTTGACATGAAGTAATTACTAGGCTCTTTCAAAGAAGTTTTCAAGGAGTATTGGGTTGTGCCAAAGACTTCTAACAGATTTTCAGCTATTCCTCTTGACCAAACACATGAACAGGAGAATGCCAAGGTCAAAGGAGTGGGTGGTGTAATTGGCTTAACTCAAAATACGGCAACTTTGAATAGGTGGATGATCTGTGGTCCCGAAATCTCTACACTTTTTGATGAATTTGAAGGTGGTTTTAGTAATGAAGAAGAGCAGGATATTCAATTGCACCATGAAGAAGGATTGGCCTCACAGAAAACATTCAAAAAGCAAGTACAAGACTTAGTTGATGCAGTTACAGAATTTGGAAACCCATTCTTAGATGACTGCCCAGAATTATTGATTTTGAATTCTAGAGATTGTGCTGATAATTCTGTAATTGGAACTGTACGATCTATTCAATCTATTGCAACTGCAAAATACCAGCAGTATTGCCAAGATGTTATTTTTGACAGGAAAAAATTCATTCACGAATCGCTCAAGAAGAATTCACTTCCTCTTTTCAAAACTCCCATTATGCAAGAAAATGTCAAATGATTTTGTTAAAATCCGCTCCGAAGAAAAATCTCTTCTTCTCAAAGTTCTAAATAATGGTGACATGCCTGACTCTCCGAAGTGCTTTGATTGCAAAATATTTGATGGTGCTGCTGTTGTACACTTTTTGCCCACTTCTTCAGTAAACACATTTGCTGAGTATGCTGACAAAATATTTGTTCCCTTTCTTCAACAGCAATTGAAACAATCTCGCTGACTAGATTTAGTGTGGGATAGGTACATTGACAATAGAAAGCAAGCTGCAAGAGAACAAAGAGGTCATGGTACACGAACCAAAGTGTCAGCACAAACCAAGATGCCTAAGAAATGGAGTGACTTCCTGCGTGTTTCCCAGAACAAACAGGAACTGTTATCTTTTCTCACCAAAGCAATAACTAATATGGAGACTGCTGAAGAAAAAATACTATGTGCTACTTCAGGCAAGTAATAAATGTTATGCAATATCTCTATTCTATACCATCTTTACTTGCCTATACTTTTGTTATAGGTAAATCTGTGATAATGGTGGGGCAGGATCCACGTGTGAGCATGGGGGATTGCAATCATGAGGGCAGACACCCGAATGATTGTCCATTTGAAGAATTCACTGGAAAATGGTTTAAGCAGTATTCTGATTCGAACAGTGGATACTGATGTCGTAGTTATTTTGATAGGGGAAATTCCAAGAGATTTACCCAGAAGTCAATATTTGGGTAGCATTTGGAACAGGAAGCATTTTCGCCATTACTACATAATTACCTTGTGTGAAATGCTTGGAAAAGATAAGTCCTGTTCCTTGCCTCCGTTCCTCCATGCTTCACAGGATGTGTCAGTACTTCTTTCTTCTTTGGTAAAACCAAAAAGTCAGCATAGGATACCTGGAACTACTATCCAGATGTGATTAAAGCCTTCCACCACATTGTTGAGAATCCCTTTGATATAGTGACTCTGAAATCTACACATTTCAAAACTCTGGAGAGATTTATAGTTGTACTTTATGATAATTCAGTAAATGAAGCACGCATTTTGCAAGAAAAATAAGTCATTAGAAAATCTCCCACCAACAGCTGTAAGTTACATGATATAGATTGGTTTGACTGTCATGGAATAAATAATGAATGTAAATGTTTAGGATGTTTTACTACAACATGTCAAGCGTGCTAAACTGCAGACTGGCATTTGGACACAGCTTGCAATGAACTTATCAAATGCCAGTGCAAGTCCCCTCGTGGCTGTACAAGATGCAAGTGCATAAAAGCTGACCTCCATTGCACTGACTTATGCAACTGCAACTGTGAAATATAACATGCGTATGTCACTAGTTTGTTTTTAATCACTTTCTTCCATATTTTGCTCACAAAACCTCTAAATTTCAAAATAATCTCTTCAAATTTTTATGACAGACTACTATAATGACAACAAAAAAACCCAAAAAATTCGCAAAAAATCGCGAAATTAAAAATAATTGGCATAATTCGTGGCACACACATTTTTGCGTCTGCAGCCAGTGTTTTTCTCACTCCCTATATTTCAAAGGACCATGAAATCAAATTTGGTACTTTTGTCCACTCTGTAACAATTTCATGTTTTTTTGCCTTTAGTGTACTCTACTATAAGTATCTCATTTCTCCTTGTATTTTAGTTCTTTGGAAATTTATCTATAAATATAGGCATACTAGATTTTAGTTTCATATATTGGTTTCCATTAGTCAAACTCTTTTATAGCTAAAATACTCAAATATTTCAACCATCTTTAATGGTGATTATCAGTGTGTGATTGATAATAATTAGTGAAGATGAAACCTGAGAAAAATTGTTGTTATGACAGAACCATAACAAATGATGTAATATAAAAAAAACTGTACTTTAATCTACATTTTTTGTCAGGCAATTGATATTATTGCAATTGCGGATCACAAAATTGATTATTTGTTTACAGTGCTATAAAGATTAAGAAGAGTAAGCACAGTCTCTCACAGAGTGTGGCTTAGCTGGAGTTTGTAGTCTCATGCAGAGTGTGGATTAGCTTGGGTTCTTAGTCTCTAACAGAATTTGCTTTAGTTGTGGTTTAGTCTCTCATACAGTATGGCTTAGCTGAAATTTCTAGTCACTCACACAGTTAAGTTTAGCTGAGGTTCCTAGTCTCACAGAATGAGGCTCAGGTAAGGTTTTAATCTCTCATAGGGTGTGGGTTAGCTGGAGTTTATAGTCTCACTCAGTGGTGTAGCTTAGCTGGGTTCCTAGTCTCTCATAAGTATAAATTTGTTGGGATTTCTAGACTCTCACAAGATTGCGATTTAAGTGTGGTTTCTAGTCTCTCACAGAGTGTGGCATAGCTGGGGTTCCTAATCTCTAGAGTGTGGCTTAGCTGGGGTTCCTATATAGCCTCTCACAGAATGTGGTTTAACTGAGATTCCTAGTCTCTCACAGAGAGTGGCTTAGCTGGGGTTCGTAGTCTCTCACAGAGTGTGGCTTAGCTGTGGTTCCTAGTCTCTCACAGAGTGTGGCTTAGCTGTGGTTCCTAGTCTCTCACAGAGTGTGGCTTAGCTGGGGTTCCTAGTCTCTCACAAATTGTGGCTTAGCTGGGGTTCCTAGTCTCTCACAGAGTGTGGCTTAGCTGGGGTTCCTAGTCTCTCACAGAGTGTGGCTTAGCTGGGGTTCCTAGTCTCTCACAGAGTATGGCTTAGCTGGGGTTCCTAGTGTCTCACAGAATATGGCTTAGCTGGGGTTTCTAGTCTCTTACAGAGTATGGCTTAGCTGGGGTTTCTAGTCTCTTACAGAGTATGGCTTAGCTGGGGTGTCTAGTCTCTCACAGAGTGTGACTTAGCTGGGGTGTCTAGTTTCTCACAGTCACAGATTGTGGTTTAGCTGGGGTTTATTACAGTCTCACGCAGAGTGTGGCTTAGCTGGGATCCTAGTCTCTCACTGAGTGTGTATTAGCTGGGATCCTAGTCTCTCACAGAGTGTGGCTTAGCTGGGATCCTAGTCTCTCACAGAGTGTGGTTTAGCTGGGATTCCTAGTCTCTCATCGAGTGTGCCTTAGCTAGGGTTCCTCGTCTCTCACCGAGTGTAGCTTATCTGGTATTACTAGTCTCTCACCAGGTGTGCCTTAGCAGGGGTTCCTGTCTCTCACCGAGTGTGGTTTAGCTGGGATTCCTAGTCTCTCACAGAGTGTGGCTTAGCTGGGTTTCCTATCTCTCACCAAGTGTTGCTTAGCTGAGGTTCCTATCTCTCACCAAGTGTTGCTTAGCAGAGGTTCCTAGTTTCTGACAGAGTATGTCTTAGCTGTGATCCTAGTCTCTCACAGAGTGAGGCTTAGCTGGCGTTCTTAGTAGTCTCTCACAGAGTATGTCTTAACTGTGATCCTAGTCTCTCACAGAGTGTGGCTTAGCTGGGGTTCCTAATGATGATAACCTACTGTAGAACATACTATATGTAATATAATTGAAATGTGAAGCAAGAGAAACTTTTATAATACATTGTTAGGAGCTAAGAAAGCGAACCAGTTACAGTGCAGCAAGCAGTAGACTTTACAGGTATGTAGATGTGCATGTTTGGTTGAATAAAAAATTGATCCAAATGCATGACAATATTATTAGCATAGCATTAACATGGAGTATTATCATAATCATGCATAATTCAATATTGGTTTTAGTGGTAAGCTAGAGGTAGTTGTGAAATAGCCTTACATTTCTACATTTTTAGTCTATATAATAACATAGTTTGAATGACTGGTTGAATGACCAGAGCATTCCTGAAGTACATATAAGAGGCGAAATCAAATGTACTTCAGGAATGCTCTGGACATTCAACCAGTCATTCAAACTATGTTATTATAGACTAAAAATGTAGAAATGTAAGACTATTTCACAACTACCTCTAGCTTACCACTAAAACCAATATTGATTTAAATTGATCCATTATATAATTCTTCAATGTATTCATGTGGTGTTTGAGTAATCTGTTGTATTTTTTGTAGCATAATAAGATTAGATTTAACTCCTGCTACTGGAATTGTCACTTTACCTATTAGTGTTCAAGCTTAATCGTGTTCATGACTTAATAATTTTTAATAACCAAGAGATTATAATTAGATAAACAAAACAATGATTTTTTAATGAAATGATAATATAGTTAATTAAAACACTTGCTGTGAATAACACACTGAATATTTAATTTTGTATTACAGTGTTAGGGACTTTTTCAGACTTATGGGATCATTAGACCAGCCCCAACCCTCAGGAGATGGTATATTTGGCATAGATTCTTCACAGCTTGTCCAAGTGTCATTGTTAAATATATCAACATGAGCTGCAACAGAGAGAAAATCAAAAGAAAGAAGTTCAGGTTGAAGGAGTAGTAATGAATGAGTGCCAAGCCTATGGAAGGGTACAAGTTAGAGCTGATATTCCTCATATTTCACGGGATGAGATAGAAGTGCCTCGTGTTTATGAAGCTATACGACAGACTATCAACTAATAATGCATAAATATATAGTGCACCTTATTATGCTAATTTATGGCAAATTTCAACTTTTGACTTAATACAATTGTATAATAATTGAAAAATAAACAAGTTAGAGTAAGCAACTTGTATATGTGCAGAAGGTATTAATATTTTTTATTACAGTGGGGTTAGACATCATATACATGTATATTGATACTTTCCTATGCAGTGTGTAGCCAGTTCACAAGGTGCACAAGAACTCATTTATAATAGTATTGACCTATTTTTGCTTTATTTCTCGTGTAACTTTCAGTTGCTAGTGTGGGTGGTTCCATCACACAACTGATCTTTACAACGTGGACCATCTTTCTGTCAATGCCAGAGCTGTTTTTGCTAAAAAACCTGGGTGCTTTTTTGGGCAAGGATGATAATCAAGACCCTCGAATTCTGAGCCCGATACAGTAATCATGTACACACACACACACACACACACACACAGACAGACACATCTGGCTGGCCTATGTTATTGTGGAACTCTTGTGGAGTGACCCATGTTCACAAGGTAACACAGTAAATACTTATTTTCCATTGGAAACTCCATTATATGCCTTATTTTCTTCTATTATAGGCATTATCAGCTGGAGTAACGTGTGTTGTGGTTAACCTCAATTTTCTCAAGAGTGGAATTGTCAATCTTCTAAAAATCATAACTTTCTCTCACTATTTTTTTTACAGTTATGTTTTTATATCATCTGAAAGCTCTTTTTCCACTCTAGTGCGTGAATTGAGCTTTTTTTTTATATATATATTTTTGAAGTTATGTTTATTTTTTTCACATTTTCATAGAAAACTGATGTTTTTAAAAAAAAAAAATTATATAAAATCAACAATGAATATTTAGAAAAATCCCTCAATTCACGCACTAAATAATTTATAAAGGAATGTGTGTGTGAAGTTTTAAGTCTTTATGTTGAAGTAGGAGGGGTTAAGTCGTCCTGGAGTGGGTACGGGTTTTCTTGACGTTGAAATCGTAGGATTTCGGAGGGTGTGGTTTTCCTCCCATTTTTTTAGCTCATTTTGAAGAGCTTCAGATGGGCAATCTTTTGAGCCCAAAAGTAAAAATAAACATTGATGTATAGTTAAGTTATGACCAAAAGTGTAAACCACAATTTCTATGGTCAAAGTCCCCCTTAATAAAATACACCATAAAGTGCAATAACAAATTCGTAGATGTGGTCACAAAAGAAGGAACTGCTATTAACAATAAGTGTATATAATATTAGTTAACAATGTGTTTACATTAGTAAATAGGGCAGCAAGGAAGGCATTACTTGATGAATTGAATGACTTTTAAGCCTGACAGACATACCTTTAGGAAATTTTCCTTGAAGAAAAGGTTGACTAGGTTCCTTTGGTGATCAGCATCTTCAATGGTATATTATGCTGGTATAGCATGTGTCCAGTACTTTGATCATCCTGTGGGTTACACATGATTACATAAAGGCTCATTCTTGTTTAAACAACACAATGACAGTACTAGTCCATAAAGAAAAATGTGGAACTGGGGAACTGTTGTACTATGTGGGGCCAATTCTGCTGTCATTTTATTATCGTAAGTTTCACTTTTGGTATACTGAAGGTATAGGAGAAGATCACATACTAGTGTCAATTGAGTTGTTCCCATACACAATTTGAATGTAAATTGTGTATAGGAACAACTCAAGCTGCAGGTGAGGTGGAAGGGCCAAGTCCTCCCCAAGTTTTTGAAGGGGAGTTGACTGAAAAGACAGGGATACATTCAAATTCAATGCAGAGTTGTTACCGGAAGTGTATTAATAATAATTTGATCTATTAAAATTTATTGGCACTGGTGTTGAGGTTGTGTTTCTCCAGTTTCATTATGTACTTATTTGCACTCGAGTTAAACAATGGGTTGTTTTTTTTTGGTACCTTAACAGCAACTATACACAAAGGGTAAAACATGAACACCACTATGGAACTAAAACACTGTAAAAATTGTTCCAATTTTGCTACAAATCCAAGTTTACTTTACAAGGCTCTTGAAAATGAGAAGCTCCCATTATGGACGATGCTGCACGAGACAAAAACCTACAGTTGGCATCATCCAAGCTCTACCAGATAAATTTTATGTAAAATCTTTGTGAGTACTGCTTATGATTCTGGCCTGCAAGGCACATGCAAGTTCTTCATACTGGATCTGCTGGCTGGAATGAGAGTTTTAGGATTAAAACTTCTTTAACAGTAATACATATTACTTGGTGAAAAAGTATGTTCACATTCTCAATAAGCATTATAGCTATTATTTACAGCCATCTGCTAGCAAAAAAAAAACAACAACAAGCTGTAGCTCAAGTGTAGAGTTTACAGTGACACATTATTATGATTCACTGAATGTCAACTAGTCCCAAAATTTAGATCTGCCCCTGGGGCCTGATTTTAGTTTAGGCCTAAAATAGTTATCTAATTCATTTCATGATGCTCATTTACATCCATGTAATGTGATTTGACAGTTTATATAACCCTGAATGTGCATGAGTAAGCATCAATGTGTCTACCTGGAGATCTCTATGACAACTTATCGTTATATGATCTTTTTGGTCATATCTTATAGTGAGAATTATTAAATGTTAGTAGAATAACAAGATCATATAATCAATCAGACCTAAAGTATCTAATTTAATACGATAACTAATGGTGTACTTGAGCATAATTGAGTGAGCTAGCCTTACTAATGCAAATAATTTCTTTTCAAACCTTTAAATTATATATTTATGTTTGCAAATGAACAGAAGTTCCTTTCTGCACGTAATCAGGAAGGAAACATCATTGCATTTTCTTCATCAATAAATTGAATAAACTATTATGCAACAGCCTTCAATATAGCTAAATCCATACTTTCCTGATGTGATGAACACATTATATACATTTATACGTATGAAAAATTCTTGACACTATTTATTTTTGTTGTCATATTTACAGTAGCTAACTGTTTTTTTTTAAAGTATTTTTTTAGTTTTTTTTCACTTAGGGAAAGTCATATAAACTCAAATTCACAAGATAAAAAAATATGAGCAAATAATTGCACTATGTAGATACTCTTAACTAAATAATTTATAGTGATTATTGTTTGGAATTGCTTTTGGGGAATTAGTTGTTTTAAGAGGGAACACTTGATTTGTTTTAAGCTCAGTGACAGCATATGTATGAGGCACAGAGTTGAAGGCAGATTACAGACAATTCTTCTTTCATAGGTATGAAAATATGCTCAGAGTTAATATGCTGTGACTGCAAGAAAGGATGTAACAGCAGTGCAAGCATGTTGTCTGGATGTGCACTGCTTGGTACAAACTGTGGTGGACATTGCAGATTATTGCTATTCGGTTAACTAAATCTGAGGTAAAGGTTATTGTAGGTCATGATAGGTGAAAAAATACTCTGAAAACATTTACAAAAGTACTTTGACCAAATTAAATATGCATGTCTAACCATTACTATATATTAATTTGGATTTCAATTCAACGAAATTTGTTTAGGGTCAGAATGTGGTGGGAGATGTAGCAATGCTTAATGGGGCCAGTTTTACATGTTTATTCCATTAGCTTTCCAAAAAATATCAAATATTATATAGAACAAGAAAACTTTCTTCTTGTGGTATCAATGCTATATTTATCAATATTTTCATCACAATTTTTGTATAATTACAAAAATAGTATAATTTTTTTTGTTGTCCATTTTAAGTACTTTGTTATATCTTCCAAAGTACATATATCACTGGTTCAAAATTTGGTACAGACATGAAGACATCTCTTCTCATTACATATGTGCTATTAACAATTTCCCACCTCATCATGTACTTAATTTATAAATTTGTTGTTCTTTCACTTGAGTGTCAAATTTTAAGATGGCATTTCCTTAGACCCATGGAGTTAAGATCTGTTATGAAGTTATTGAGCTAGTCCTAAAAAGACCAAATTTTGGAATGAAGGGCTCTGCATATGGATAGACTTCTTATGATTTGCTCAGTAATGCAATATATCACCAACTTTGGACAATTTTGGTGAGTTTCATAGTTTGGAGACTGTTTATTCATTGAAGTAATTTAATATTGAAAACATGTTCATTTATTTCTACCTACTGGAGAGCTCAACAAATTGTATTGAAATACAAATACTTCACAATAATAGTGTATAAATTATAGCCATAAAAAAGAAATTGATAATGGACAAAAGCTCACTACTATTAGGATTTTTTTTCACCCTTCAATTAGTTGTCTCTCTTGGCTTATTCTTAGTATTAGATACTAACAAAAAATGTCGTGACTCTCACCTCCACATTTCCAGTACAAACGATGGCAATATGTCTTTTGTGTGTGTATGTGTTTAAGCCGTGCGCACTTTTATAAGAGGGGTGAGTTCTCCCTGGACTGGACTTCCAAAAATTGTCGTGGAGCTAGGGAATTAGGAAACCCCGCCCAAATGGCGGAAAGTTGTTTGTCACAGGAGTTATTAAAGATTTACGCCCAACCTTCTCAGCTCCGTCCCAGCATATTATTTGTGGGGCAGCGTGGTACTGACCTCGTGATCGTGTACAATTAAGTTTGAATAAGGAGTCTGCTCTGCGGAGTGATTTTATCGAGATTTGTTGTGTTCGATTTAGTTAGCTTGTTGAATTTTGAAAGTCGTAACAATATTAGAGCACAGCTTGATCAAGAATCATGAAGCTTAATTATCAAGGTAAGTTAGCTGTAGGTTGGTGATAAGATGGTTTAAATGTTAAAATATAGCAGGGCCAAAGTACATGGTCAGGCTATGATCTAACCACTTTTTTTTAGATGGCTTTGCACATTCATAAACCAAAAAAATTGACACGGATACATGTTTGAACACTATCATTGCAACCAATCTCTGAATTTAAGGTAGACGTTCTTTTACCTCAATGTGGAAGGAACAGAAATTTAAGAGAGAGGTGAACTTCTCAATATTCAGAGGATGACTAGTATGCTGACATTGACAAGTTGTTTAGATTTGTAAGATGTCAATATAAGCTTGAATGAATAGAATATAAAAGTCAAAATTTATTTGAAATTAATATTAACACATTAAACTACTCAGTATTATTTTTGTAGTGAGTTAATATAAGGAAGTGTTACTGATCAATAACTTCAATGTAGCACATAAAGTGCTGATAGATTGATTTAAAATCATTTTACCATAGTCAGAATGTGGTATGGTCATGGCAATAAATATTTTAAGCATAATTAGAATCGTGTGGTCAATGCTTGGCTTTTCCAAATTCCTCAAGAAACTGATTTTATTCATTGAGACACTGTAACAGTTTCTTATCAAGGTGTTGAGGTCAATACTTCTAATGTCTTATGAGATATTGCATACTAAAACACTATGGTATTCAGAAAGTTATAGGTTTCATAAAGTGTTTGTTTCATTATTGCAATTTGACCTATGGAAGACCTGTTATGTTGAATGTATTTTAATGGATCTATTTGAATAGTCTATTTTTGCAATTACAAGTAATGTAGTATGTAGTATTAGTACAATAGTAAGAACTGCTAACAATGGAGTTTGCTTAAAATGTTAAAATTAGGACGAATTTATCAAAGAAATAATTTCAAAATTGCTACTTTATTTAATTTATCAATACAAAATAGCATGTTCAATACTTTGCATAATATTATAATCTATTTCAAAAATCAAATGCAATGGAATCAAACCAATATGTAAAGTGACTTGAACTCTTAGGCTTGTAATACTGACTATTTTACGAAAATACATGTGTTTAGTGGCAATAGTTTGTGGAGTTTTTCTTGAAGTTCTAAATGTGTGTAAGTTACATAACAAATTAAGAAATAATTATGAGCTTATTTTTTAATTACGGTTTGCAATAATGTAATTAATATAACTTTTATTAGTTCAGCGAAGCGAGCGGAGCTGACTCTCTAATGAGTTCGCGATATATATATATATATTTAGGTCTAGAAATTGTTTTTGTTCTTGCGTGGGCGTACTTGTGTACCCTTTCTCTTACGCGCTTGCGCGGACCGGGTAACCTTCTTAGCAACATTTTGTTTTATTTACCCGCTGTACGAAGTAGCATGCCCAGTAGACAAAACGACGTTAGAAACGTTCGGTAAGAGCTTTGAGGGCGTTAGAAACTACTCCAGAAGAAAAATTAGTAAGGAGAGAGAAAAGAAATGAAAAAGACAGGGCAAGGAGGAAGAGAGCTAAAACGAAACAGAAACAGGTAGCAAAGTAAAGAATCTTTCTTTTTGAAAAGCCATTAAATGTTCCTAATTTATTTATTAGACTATTCCTGAGGATTACTGTACCAATCAACTTTATACAGCTGTAGACTCAACTACTCTTGAAGACACTGAAATTGCAGCCACACCATCTGAACCAGAAGCTAATATCCCCACTACTTTTTGTACTGCAAGAGGAAGGAAAAGACATCTATCAGAGGACATCCATTCTCATATACACCCAAAGCAGCAAAAAAGTTGCAGAAAATATAACTCAAACAATTTTGATACCGCAAAGCCTTTCAGCTTATCAGCAACGAATGCAAGAGGTAAATATAAAATAAAATATATACTTCAATAAGTTAATACGAGACATATTTTCGTTTAGGAAACCATTATGCAGAGAGCAAAGTCTACAACTAATGTCACAAAAACAGCAAGTCACACATTTGTTTGAAAGTGATAGTGAAAGAGATCACAGGCTCCACTGTTTGTCCACTAACCAACTGTTGAGAACAGCAAATGAATCTTCATTACAAAATTCCTCTAGATTAGAGCAGTTGTCAACTAACCAACAGCAGAGATTGGCTGATGAAACATCACTTCAACGGGAGACTAGATTGTCTCAAGTTAGGGGGAACAGGTCAAGACAACATCCCCAGGTTCCATTGCACCATATTATTCCAGCATTTGATGATCCTCAAGTTCACACAGCAATGCGTAATTTTCATGCTAAAATCTCATCGATTACTATCCCAGTCTGCATAACGTGTATGGAGAAGTTTCCAGGCACCAAAATGAAATTTAAGTCATTGGAATGTTGTCGATGTAGCCGGGATAAACATATCCCTAAGCTCTATTCAGCTCAAAATAACATGCATCCTGGAAACATTCCTCCACTTGCAGGTTAAATTTAATGTAAAACTATAAAAATTAACCTAACTCTATTATCAAACTATGTAGTCTAAGATCTACATCCATTTAACATACTCTGCTCTCCCTCTGAATAGTTATAGTACCCAAACAAACTCCTTTATTTTATATTTTTATTAAACCACAAAGTTTACATCAGCTATAACTGTAATGATGTATGACATTTTTAATTAAATAGCGGTATATTCTGTCTAAAACACCAGCCAATAACTTTGATGGTAAAATAATTCATTATTCTTATATTATCACAAATAATATAACTTTAAACTTTATTATAAATTACGAATTACATTAATAAAATAAATAAGATTACCTACTCTTGTTTTACCACAAAAAGTATAACATTTAAACTTTATTATACATAGCCTAAATTTTATAACCTTCATCATACAGTGGTATAGAATAGAAGCACCAATGAATCTATGTGAAACAACAGACAGACATAACATTAACAACATCAAAATAAATAACTGTATCTATAGCTGCAATTACAGGGAACATGCATCACTCGCTTCGCTATTTTGCGCTATTCGAGCGCACCACTAGTAGCAATAATGTTCATGTATTAGGTTTGGTTAAACATAAACTGAATGTGTTTGATTTGAAAAATGCAACAAAAAAAAGACATTATAGTTAATAATAATAGTTAAAGTGAACGTATTAACATGCCAAATATAAAAAATGGACTATATTATGTTATCTTTATTATAACAAAATATCTCTGTGAAGTATAAATAAGATGAAATAATAATATTTTTGCGTACATTTATCTTAATTAATCATTTTACAACCAATAGCTATTTTTGTATCATTTTATAAGCAATATAGTGTTTAACACAATGTGATGTAGTGTTACTGAATTGCCAACACTGTCAAAAATTAATTATTATTAGGTATAATATCTGCTTCTTCCTTACAAGTGGATATGGCAACTACTGACTCTGTACAGTCATGTATTAACACAAGTGTGACATTTGTCTGTACTGTACAAGCTAGTAGTATTCAATGGACAGTTGGTTCTATTCCTACTGGAAGTGATGGAGTAATGTCAGTTGGATCTGGTGGAGCTCGCAATACAGAAACAAGAGGAATGTTTACACTAACAGCTGAAGGTGCTGGACCTCCTAACTTTATAAGTACTCTTCCTTCAGGTAATAGTATTTCCTGAATTACATGGCAGCATGGTGAGGTGTGCTGTTAATCTTAATACAAACATTAATGAAGAAGTCATATTGGCAATTCATAGTAAGTTCTTACACTGGAGATTAATTTGATAGTTGATTAATAGTCAAATAAAGTCAATTGCCTTTCTTGTGATTTCTGAATGGTGATGCAGTGAGCTTGTCACAGTAGATAAAACAACAAGAAGTTTGGCAGAATCAAAGTTATCCATTAATTCTATGGCAGTCATCATTAATATTCTGATGGCATTAAATTCATCCCAAAGTTCTTTGCAATCTTTTGTCCATCTACATACAGTACACAATTATGAACCATACAAAAATTTACCTTGCACACATTGATACAGAGCTCAGGTCATAAAGGACTCATGAAACATTTGAATCCTTTACTTAAATTGACTAAAAATACACGTACTGTATTATTAAGTAAGCTTTCTAATTAGTTTATATTATAATTATTGGTGCAAGATGATTCAATACCCATTGTAAACTCAAGTTACTTGCTACCCACTCATTACAAATTTACAAGTACTCAAAAGGCACCCAAATACTCTAAGCACTATGCCCCATGTCTGGACCACACCATTGTTCTACTCCTCCCACCTGTGTTATAAGCTTAACAATGGTTTGACCATGTAGCAATAGATTTATATGTCCCAAACATTTCACATTACAGTGTGCAATACACAAGTGAATCCATTTACGCAACACACACAGTACAGACACACACAAATGTGCTTATTTTTAAGTGTCACAACCATTCATAAAAACAAAAACAAAAAACCGGAAGTACACCGAATTATTTCTCTCAGTTATTTTACATGCTGTTTTGACAAGCTTAAACAAGCTTCTTTATATTGTGAGCTCAAATGTGGCCATCAGCATTTGATGTGATGAGTTTCTTCTACAGCTTTGAGGTCTCAATCTAACTTAATATAGCAATTGGAAAAAAATACATCTATATTTGTTTAACTTCATATTTGCAATCAAATTAAATATGAGTCGAATCAATAACATTAAAAAGAGGTAAGTATGATATATAAGTAACTGTAAATCAAATTACATACACGAAGTTTCTTTAAGTAAAAAAACTCAATGGCTTTTGTTGATTATAGAAAACTATGATGTTGCATTGTGCTTTCTTTAAAGTTTACGCAGTTTTGCGAAATCACCACCACCAACTCTCTTGGATCTCTTCAAGTGTTAGAAAGTTAGTTCATGTTGTAAATGCCTGTTATAATTTCATAATATAGGGAGACACTGACCAAATTTCGAGATTACGCCGATATAAGAAAATTGGTCGAAAAAATAATATAGCTTGCGACTTTTTTAATTTACATTCACATTACATAATAAATAAATTGACAGTAATTGGGTATCACATTTACCTACTCATTGCTTCGTCAAAAAATGTGTTTAATGAGAAATTCAAGTGTTTTATTAAAATCAGAATTACATCATATAATGATCACATAACTATTAAAATATAAAAAAAATGATCATTATAATTATTAAAATATAAAAAAAAAAACAGACCAAGTACAATAGCTAGCATGTCACTTGGACATAGCACAAAATACAGCTTTCAGCTATTCTTGTTATCAATTGAATTTGCTAATTGTCTTATAGGCTTGATTGGGTCAAAATATAGAATTGTTAGACTGTAGAAAGTTAGAGTTAGTTTTTATTGTTTTGCAAATCGAGTCTATTAATATCCTGAAGTGTAACAGAGTGTATTATATGTGCACGAAGTGTGCCACCCTGTGCCCCACCAACCAATGAATCTGGGATAGTGTGGGGGTTGGGGGGGGGGGGGGCAGTGCCACCCCTGGCCCACCCACTTCCATCATACCTGCTCTGAACGCCTTCCTCCTCTCTCTTGGGTGAGATGTTTTAGTTTATAGCAATTACCAAGTTTGTTATTTTTGATATAAATTTGTAAAATTATTGTATTAGCATTGACTAAAGTAATACTTATTCCAAGACAACTTTTGTAAAAATTTAATGCGAACCAAGATGCTAAGTAATAATATCAATAAAAGAACAATTTCATTACTATAGATGTAGAATGAAAATAGGTAATAATATAAGTTAATTACATATCAATTTACGAATTTCACATAATCACAATAGAATCAATAAGATTAGATATCTGAAATATAAAATTCATAATAATACTAAGTGTTAGACATGGGTTGGGGATGGGGGGGGGGGGGGGGTGGGGAGGGAGAGAGAGGGCAGGTTTTATGTTAATATGTGCATGTATATGTGTATATATATTATTATATATATAATAATTATATTATATATATATATATGTAACAATAATAATAACAATAATAATAATAAAATATACATACTACTTACACAACACATATGAATCAGGGGTGATGAAAAGTATTGCAAAATGGAGAGGGAAGGGGAGTATAATGTACCACCTACCAATTTAATCTCTTAAGGACCATTTTATTTTTTAAAGAAAAAAATTGTTAAATGAATTTAAAAGTTATAGCTAGTGAAAAAGGATCATCATGTTGGTGACAATAACTGGCAAGCTGCTAACCTAGCGGAAGCTGACACAGTGTGACAGCACAGTCTTTTTGTTCAATAATTCTGTCTTTCTTGGCTGAATTAATTATAGTAATAAAAAATTTTCTTGTTCTAACACCCAATATTATCAGTAAATTAAAACTTAACCCAACATTTCGACTCCTTGCTGACTTCCTCTTTGGTGGGTCAACCGGGGTGAACTCTCAGTGCTGACAAACAAAATGTAAACAGCAAGATAATCGGAGGATACGCTTACTGTTTTAAATGAAAGATGTGATGGTTATCTCGGAGAGTTCGACTTCAGTTGACCTAGTCTGGTGTAGCCAGACTCTTTACCAAACCACTACGCGGGAAAAAGGGTCTGGTGTCAAACCATACTGATTTGTACCAGATGACAATATTTTTACATGGCCAATGATATTACTGTAAGCTTATCACATGATCAATTGAGGTTTATGTCCCGTGCAATCAGAATACAAAGAATCAATTATAATTATAGCATAGGTTATTGCTGAGCAGCTGGACTGACCTCACACTATGAAAATCATTTTAAACCAATAAATTGCATTCCACGAGTAAAAATTGGTGTTTGACACCAGACCCTTTCTCCACATAACGGTTTGGTAAAGGGTCAGGCTATGCCAGACTAAGTTGACTCTTGAAGTGGATTTCTCAACAAGTGGAGATATTGGGTTAAGTAATAGTCAAAATATGGATTTGAGGGATTATCGTTGGTAACAGTACTGATCTCGAGGGCGATGCCAAAAGGAAAAGGCAGTTATCTAGTGATAATCTCAAGAGTTACCATGGTTACCTTTTTGAACATAGTAAAAGACCTAATAAAAGAGTAGATATTGCTAATTTGAGGTGGAAAAGTGCCCAGTCAATGCAGCCAGGGTCTTACCCAAACACATACACAACAAAGATAAGTGAATTTCATTCACTTTCCCGACCTTCAAACAAAAACAGTGGTAATTGAACAATGATATCCAGTGACATTAACCAGGCCAGACTTTATTATACTGAAAAAAACCAACTTTGTGTTCATTCTTTACACAGGGATGGAGTAAACACTCGAGAAAGAAAGCTTCATACAAGTAAAAAACAACATCTAGATATTCAGTTGCAGTTAAAAAATTAGTCCATCACTTTTTACCATAATTATTGTGCATTTCACTCTATTTTGTAGACATAAAATTATTCCATGTGGAATTTAAATTCTCTTAGCGGTACAATTTTTTTCCACAGGTGATTGGAGGGGAATAACACATGGTAATAATATTTTTAATCCATTCCTGTTACCACAGGAACTATGGTATATGTTTTAATTTTACTACTGGCTGTTAAAACACAGCCAATTTACTTGCTGTGTTACCAAACCTAGTTCAAAGTCCTACAGTTAATATATCTAGTATAGAATAAACCACTTATTACACTCATCAGACTGATATGGTAAGATATGTTCCTCTCATCTTGGTTTTATTTTCATTTGCCTTGGCTAGAAAGTGAAAATATATTAGCTTGCTCATGTTAAAATATCTCTCGCAATATCACACTCTGACTCATGTAATAAATATGATTTACCATATGGGGTCTTTCTGTTTATGTTACTAATTTTTTTTTGCTCTTGAAAATATTTACGCAATAAAACTATTCATGTTATTGTAATTTGAATAACTTATGAAAAGTCATATTTGTATATACTTTTAGATTGTCCAGAGTTTTGAACCTATACTTTTAGACATTTTAACCTCCACAATAGGCAAACTGATTGTAAATATATTATTTGCCATCAGTGTATTGCTAGCACACTCAGTTTACACAATGGTATATGCTAGTAATAGCATGGGTGCCCATACATGTAAAGCAAGTTATACAGCCACCAAGCAGAGGAGTCAATCACTTGAGTTGAATTACTTGTGATGTATTATAGATTACTATTTGTCAATGAATAGCTGCTCGTGTACTCTACAACCTTTACAACATGTCAATGAACAGTAGTTTTGAAGATCTATGTGGGAGTACTTTACATTACAATTTTGTCAATTAACATGTGAGGATGGCAGTGGATGTTATTGCAGTTGAATTGTGTCCAATAAGCTTAGCCCCATAAGAATTATCTGAGTACTCAGCATACATTTGATAATTTCATCTCCTAGATATCTAATGTGGAATAAACCACTTATTACACTCATCAAAGTAATATGGCTAGATATTTAAACTCTCAGGCTTTATTTTCACTCACCTCTGGTTCACGAAGTTAAATTAGCCTGCTCATGAAATATTTCGCCATATCGCACTCTGACTAATGTAATAAGCTTTATAGCTATATATATATATATATATATATAGCACGAGTCAGAGTACAATATGGGAAAATATTTTACGAGCACGCAAAATATTTTCACGAGCCAAAGGCGAGTGAAAATGTGGCGTGAGAGTAAAATATCATTCCCATATTGTACGACGAGTGTGATAAGTGATTTATTGCTGCCTTGATATTTTTCTCAACCGGTTACAATTCAATTTTCATTGATTTTACTCGCTACGCGCATGCGTAGTGTACCGTACAATATAAACCGTACAATATGGGAGAATACAGAACGCTCGCGTGATGCGGAAATATTCAAGTAAAAATATCAAAACTGCAATAAATATATATATATATATATATTTTTTAGAAGTTTTATAAACTTACTTATTTAGTAGCTCGGGCAAAAAAAGAGTGGCATGTACATTACAAATAAGCAATACATTAAAAAAAACTAATAAAGTATCGCTAAATCGTATTTGTTCTACACCAAGAAGTGCGAGGAGCTAGCCTGTAATAATAATAATATTGGTTGATAATGGACACTTTTCAGGCAGTGTTAGTGATTATAAGGTGGTATTATGACTTTGTTTAATGCTTTTAACATACAACACATATTAGCCGATTAAACCAGAATAGCATGTAAAGTATAAAATATATAAATTGATGCAATTTTATCAAAACAAAACAGTACTACATCTGATGAAATAAAAAAAATTACAAATAAAATCCTAATTCTTGTGTATTTAACTATCTGACAAGGAGAATGGGGATGGCATGTGCCTGCTAAAGATATTTTACCTGACATTATTATGCTTAGTAGAAGCGTGATCATTTTTAAAATTAACACTGTCTTTCATTATGTTTACTGTTAAAATGGATATGCTCCATGATTAATTTTTAGAAGAATAAATAACGCATTATAAATCAGTAGTTGTAAGGCTAGATCAAGGCTAACATAATAAAAAATGGTGGTCAAAATGTAGTCAATATTTGGATGAGACGATATTTTAATTATTATTCTGTATTATTTGACGGGTCTGGGAGCATTATCAAATTGATAGTTCTATTACTTTTCTCCAAATTAATAAAGCATATTGCTTGTGCAGCATATCCTTTAGAATTCTAAACACTATGGCTGCTGATCAATAAAGAAAATCACATGTTACATATTTTGAATTTTTTAATGTGAAAATAAAATAATTTATGCAAATATTCATCTATTGATTTTACATAATAAAAGTTAATGAAAGATTGCAGTTAGTATTCTATGCAATTACACCCCACTTATAATTAGATCACTGGGTTCTAAAGTCTTCTTTTTTATTTGTTATATAAGATATAGGCTTCCTCACATTTTACAGTCTTTCCATTACAAACTGTTGGGCCCACGTACTCATATTTACAGGCATGCGCAAAGTACTATTTCACGACAAACTTCAGTATCGAACATAAACTCACGAACTTTAAATTATGTATCATTAATATCTTTATTTTCATTGGTTGTTAAATATTTGCCGACGGAAGTGCTGGCTACCTATAAAAAGGAGCCAGCATTGTCAAGTCGTTGGATTTTGTTATAATAATAGTGTACAGTGTGTATTTGTGTTTTTAAATAACAATTATACACCTACATCATTTCAACAAACATTATCCCTGGTGGCGGCACTACCAGTTGGACTACGAGGATAAGGAAAAGTCATTCTTGTGGCCCAACATTTGGTGGCAGCGGTCTTGGACAGATCAGCCATCGAGAAGAATAAGTCAAAAAAAAGAGTCTGCGGACAAATTCACAAATTAAAATTGGCCGACAATTAATTTTAAGAAGTCGAGGGGCCCTAATTCTGCGGATAACTGAGCCATTGACTCAACAGGAAACGGTGACAGAACAGGACAGCGGACAGTGGTGGTACAGAGAATCCAACAGTTAACTACAACAAAAAGGAAACTGTATACTGTTTGTCACAAAACTGCTTTATTTCAATCTTATTTTGTGCTTCACCTATATTATTATTATTATTTTTTTTTTTGTGTGTGTGTGTGTGTGTGTAGATCTCCCTCAGGAAGCTCACGTCAGAGGGTGCCAATATGTCCAAAAGGTCGAAACGACGCAAGAAAACTGCTATTTCGAATTTGACTACGACAATTTCGAATTTCGAAACGGACACAATTGTGTCTAACGACCAAGACGACGATGCCCTTGAGCTACTCGATTGCAGAACGGCGGAAGACGAAGTTATACCGGGGGCAGAGGCTACCAAGTATCGCGAAGGGAATCGAGAAAAGGATAAAACTATAGATACGCTAGAAGCACTAACGAAAATGATGAGTTTATTAATGCAAAAAGAAATAAACCGAGCTGAAGAGGACAAAGCGAGGCGTGATAAAGAAGAGAAGGACCATAAAGAGCAGGAGCAGAGATGGGAGAAACTCTTTACTGCTCAGGAAGAAAGAAATGAAACATATCGAGAGGCAGAGCTCAAAAGAAACAAAAAAATACTTATTGCTAATTCTTTGCCAAAATTTACTGACAGAGACCAGCTAGATTCATTTCTTATACGTCTGGAAACAATTTTGGAGAAAGAAGAAATACCAAATAATCAATGGGTAGAATATCTAACTAAAGTACTTTCTGGTCGACCAGCACAAGTTTTCACGCATTCTATTCCTGAAGACGTGAAAAAGTCTTACCAAGCCACAAAAAATGCTTTATTAGCTGCAGTAGGCTTAAGTCATGAGCATTATGTTCACCAGTTCTGGGACTGTTTCACACATTTTAATTCTTCTCCAGAAGAAGTAGTACAAAAGTCAACAACTATTCTTACACGGCTGTGGACAGGGTTAGACTTAGCACAGTTTAGGTGGAAGATGCTCAAGCTTCACATACTCAACTGCTACACTTCAGAGTGTGTGGCCTATGTCAAAAGATTTGACCCTCAAGATTGCTTCCAACTCATTGATGTGCTCAGAAATTATGAAGAGGCACACGGCAAAGCAATAAAGTACAAGCCCAGAAAGCTGGTAAACCCGGGATATAACAATGATCGAAAGACGACTGTGAACACAACAGCTTCAAGTACATCCACAAGGACAAATGAATGGGATTCGAATGAAAGAAAACATACCCAGGGAATTATATGCTATCATTACAACAAATCTGGACACAAATCATATGACTGTCCAGATAAAAGTCAAAGAGGAACTCAGATCACAAAGGAAAGAAATAACAGAGTTACTGTACCACCATCTAGTCGAAGACTAGACGGTAACAATATTGTTCGAGGTATGGTTAATGGACAAGAAACTGATGTCTGTGTTGATACAGGAGCTGATGTAACTGTTATACAGAGTGACTTTGTAGATGATTACCAATTGACTGGAGACTACAAGATTGTTGGAGGGTTTGACAATGCTCAAGGTACACGTAGGCCGATGGCTGAAGTAGAAATAGTGATTGGTCACTTAAAGCTAGTACGAACAGCAGCTGTCATCCCAAATGATCCAACGGCAGCCGGAGTTTTACTAAGTGTCAAACTTAGCAGTCCAGAATTAAAAGATCTCATTAACTTATCATCACAAGGAGACATTCAATCAGCGGTAGTGAATATAACCAGAGCTCAAGCAGCAGCAGAAGAAAAGAAAGAAATTGATGATAAAATGGTAGAGAAAAATGATGGATTGCAACCAAAGAAGCCAGAAGAAATTGCTATTGAATTAATACAAAACAATGATCAGATAAACAAATCTTCAATGGAGCAAAATGATTTGCTTTTGGAATGTCCAATTGTTATGCCAGGAGAATCAGACAGAGAAAAGTTCGCAGAAGATACAAAAGCGGATATTACTTTGCAAGAGTGGAAAAAAAAAGCTGATGAAGATAAAGATGGTTTTTATTGGGACAATGGAATTCTCAAGAAAACTGCATGCAATGACCTTGAAGAATCTTATCAGCAATTAGTAGTACCTGCAGGTCACAGACAACAATTGTTGCAGCTTGCTCATGACCATAATGGCCATCTTTCGACCAAAAAGATTAGAGCAGTGCTGAAGAGAATTGTAACTTGGCCTGGTATTCACAAAGATATTGTGGAGTGGTGCACTCGTTGTGACATCTGTCAGAAAGAAGCCAGAGCTAGAGCACCTAGAGCTCCAATGGAGGAGATTCCTATAATGACAGTGCCTTTTGAAAAAATCGCTATAGATTTAGTGGGACCATTCCAGAGATCAAAGGCAGGTTACAAGTATCTACTGACTGTCATTGATTTAGCATCACGGTATCCAGAGGCTTTGCCATTGAAGATTGCTAGTGCAACAGAAGTAGCTGAAGGACTACTTGAGGTGTTTGCTCGTCATGGACTGCCAAGGCAGATATTGTCAGATCAAGGATCAAACCTTACTGGCAGAGTGATGACTGAGCTTTGTCAAAAGTTAAAAATTGACAAGATCCATACCTCATCTTATCATCCAGAGTCTAATGGATGTGTGGAACGTTTTCATGGAACTTTAGTGCCCATGTTGAGGAAAGCAATAGACAGCAAATTGGATTGGCCAGATCAAATTAAGTTTTGTCTGTATGCTATTAGAGCTGTTCCAAATCGTTCTACTGGCTACTCTCCATTCGAAATTTTACACGGAGTTAATATGCGTTCACCAGTGGATCTAGTGGTGGAAGGATGGATGTCGATTGAAAAGAAGTCTTTTAATGTGACTAAATGGATGGAGGAACTTAACAATAGATTGGAAAAGATTAAAGATATAATGTATGATAATGGATTGATGGCACAAGCCAAAGCCAAGCAACAACATGACAAGAAAACTCAAGTAAGACAAATTAATGAAGGAGATATGGTTTTGCTTCGTTCTCCAGGAATGTTAGGGAAATTGGACACAGCCTGGAAGGGTCCTTTTGAAGTTCTTAGAAAAGTTAGCAGAGTTAATGTTGAACTTGGATTTCCTGGAGGAACCAGAAAGAAGAAACGAGTTGTTCATGTCAACCATATTAAGCCATACAAACAAGCTGAAACTAAAGTATTGAGAGTGATAGTAATAGCAGAAGACCCTGATGAGGATGAACTTACTCCATTGCTAAGAGGTGATCAGTTGAATCCAGTACAACAGAAGGAACTCAACCATTTCTTGGAGTCGATGTCAACTGTTTTTACTAATGATCCAGGTTTGACCAATGTATGCAGTCATGACATAGATACAGGGAATACAAAGCCAATAAGAATACCACCATATGCTTTATCACAAGCCAAAAGAGAAGGAGTGAAGAAGGAGATTAATATTTTACAAAAGATGGGAATTATTGTATCTTCTACTAGTCCATGGTCATTTCCCATAGTGCCTATTGTGAAACCAGATGGATCTATTCGTGTGTGTGTAGATTATCGTAAGTTAAATTCTGTAACTGTGCCTGATCCATACTTTATGCCCAAAATTGAAGATTTGATATGCCAAGTTGGAGACTCAGTATTTCTTTCCAAGATGGACTTAAGCAAAGGTTTCTATCAGGTTCCATTGACCTTGTCAGCCAGAGAGAAGACAGCATTTATTACACCATTTGGGAAGTTTCACTTTACAAGGATGCCATTTGGATTAAGGAATGCACCGACAACTTTTCAAAGGCTGATGGAAGTGGTGTTAGTTAAGCAGATTGAGTTTGCTTCACCCTATATTGATGATATTCTCATATATTCTCAATCTTGGAAGGATCACCAACATCACATTTCAGCTGTAGTGAAGGCTTTGCAGCAAGCTGGGCTGACAGCCAAGCCATCCAAGTGTCTGTGGGCGAAATCTAAGCTGGAGTATTTGGGTCATCTGGTTGGTAATGGTCAAGTGGAAGTTCCAGAAGCAAAAATACAAGCATTAAGAAATTATAAACTTCCAGAAACAAAGGTACAGTTGAGATCATTTCTAGGTCTTGCAAGCTATTATAGACGATTTATCGAACGATTTGCTGATTGTGCAAAGTTACTTCACGATGCTACAAGGAAGGAAGCACCCCTGACAGTAGAGTGGACTGAGGAGAGACGTAAGTGTTTTGATCATTTATGTACTGTTTTGTGCAAATCATGTATGTTACATATACCAAAATCTGATGATCATTACTTATTACAAACAGATGCTTCTTGTGATGGTATTGGAAGTTGTTTAAGTGTTTGCAGGAATGAGCAGGAATTGCCAGTGGCATTTTATTCTCGTCAGCTGAGAGCTGCAGAAACCAGATATTCTGCTACTGAGTTGGAATGTCTTGCAGTGGTGGAAAGTGTAAAACATTTTGAAATATATTTGGATGGTCACCAATTCACAATTCAAACAGATCATAGAGCTTTGGAATATTTGAGATCAGCTACATTTGCAAACAAGCGATTGTGTAGGTGGGCATTAAGATTGCAGGGACTAGATTTCACTATAAAATATAGACCAGGCAGAAGTAATGGCAATGCAGATGGCATGTCTAGACAAGCTTGGAAGAGCTCTTTAAAAGAAAATTCTGAAGAACGTCCGAGGACAGACGTTAACTAGAAAGGGGGAGATGTTGGGCCCACGTACTCATATTTACAGGCATGCGCAAAGTACTATTTCACGACAAACTTCAGTATCGAACATAAACTCACGAACTTTAAATTATGTATCATTAATATCTTTATTTTCATTGGTTGTTAAATATTTGCCGACGGAAGTGCTGGCTACCTATAAAAAGGAGCCAGCATTGTCAAGTCGTTGGATTTTGTTATAATAATAGTGTACAGTGTGTATTTGTGTTTTTAAATAACAATTATACACCTACATCATTTCAACAAACATTATCCCTGGTGGCGGCACTACCAGTTGGACTACGAGGATAAGGAAAAGTCATTCTTGTGGCCCAACACAAACTCTCATAATTTATTGCTTATTTACACATCTCAATATTCGCACAAGTACATATCTTGTTCAGGCAACTGCAACATGTCAGAGTTAATCTGCTGTGACTGCAAGAGTAGCAGCAGTGCAAGCATGTGGTCTGGATGTGCACTGCTTGGCACACATGTGGTGGACATTGCCGATTATTGCTATTCTAAATCTGAAGTAAATGGCTATTATAGGTCATGGTTTGGGTGAAAAGTATACTCTAAGCATACTCTAAATAGCATTTACAAATGTACTCTGACAAAATTATATATGTATAGCTAATCATTACTTTATATTAATATGGCCATTTCTAAGTGCTTTGTTATTATCTTCCAAAGTACAGGTTCTACTGGTTCCAAACTTAGTACATACATAAAGACATCTCTACTCATCAGTATGTGACTTTAAAATATTCCCACCACATCATTATTTATTGTAAAATTCATTCACATGATGGATAAAAGCTCACTACTATCATGATTGTTTTCCTTTCCCCCTTCATTTAGTTTTCTCTCTCCATTTGTTCTTAGTATTATGGACTCCCATCCCCAAGGAGGGAAATAGGGAACCCCGCCCAATTGGAGAATGTTGTTGTCCGTGTGGAATAGACATTCGACGCCCAAACGTTTTTGTGGGGCGGCATTGTTGTAAAGAGTGGAGGTACCGACTCTTGTCGTGTACGGTTGAATAAGGAGTCTGCTACCGAGTGATTTATAGAGATTTGTTGTGTTGGAGAGAGATTTAGCTTGTTGAATTTTGTAACTCATAGTAGACCACATCTTGGTCAAGGATTATGAAGCTTAATTATCAAGGTAAGCTAGCTATAGGTTTGAGATGACTTTATAAGGTAACAATCATTGAATAGAAAAGTATTTGGTACAACATTGCAGTGAGTCAGGCAGGCTAATTTTATATTGTAAATACAGTCAGCTGATTAGGTCTCATTTAGTGCCATCTCAATATAAAAATCATTGTCCAATTATACAGTGTACTGGAGGAAGACTGACTAGAAATGCTGTGGTCATGCATGCAGCCTGTATACTCAGATATGAAAATAGATTTCCCACTTCCGAGTAGTTATGTGCTCTCTCAAAGTGTCCAAATAAACTTTCTCTCATAACTGATTGCGACAAATATGCCTCCATGTCAGTTGTTTTTTTTTGTTTATGAATTGGACAATGATTTTTATATTGAGATGGCACAAAATGAGACCTAATCAGCTGACTGTATTTACAATATAAAATTAGCCTGCCTGACTCACTGCAGGAATTGTAATGTTGTACCAAATACTTTTCTATTCAATGATTGTTACCTTATAAAGTTGCTTTAATTGTGTCATGATCCACATGCTAAGTATGTCCAGAAATGATGTATGCTATTTATTGGACACCACTCTATTTTAAGCTTTTGACCAAATTGTTATGTAAATTGATAAGTTGTGCACATTGTTCGGGTTCGAACAGGAGCTGGACTCTATTGACTTTTGTTGTTATTCATCTACCTATTATCACCGTTGTTTAGTGTATGTCCCCCACACTTCACCTACCTGGGGCCTTGTGCCTTTGGTAATGATCGCAATTTTTTGACGTATCTCCGCCGCCCCTTTCTTACCCACTGCAGTTTTATGTCATAGCTATCCTTAATCACCTATTACTCGATGTTTCTAACTTTCGCATGAATACCAGTTGCTGGTGAAAGCCTCTGTCAGGCTGTTAAATAGAGTGCGCTAGTGCTGGACCTGGTCCTTCGAGATTTGAATTATTAGCTAGTTTCACACATCACACCATATTTGGTGTGACTATTGTTGCAAGTGAGTCACACTTAATGTGGTGTGAACTACACACCTTTTGGGTTACAGTGTAATAGTTTTTTTTCATCAAGGTGTTGAGTGTATTGTCTCATGAGATATAGCCCACTGAAAACATTAATGGAATTTGACCCGTGGAGGCCGTGTTAGATATGCTAGAATGTATTTTAATGAATATATTTGAAACAATGCTATTGACATTAAACTAGTTGCATTCACAAGTGATGTAATATTAATATGCAACAATAAGAACTGCTAACAATGGAATTTGCTTAAAAATGTTAAAATTAGGAGGAATTTATCTAAGAAGTAATTTCAAAGTTGCATTATTTTTTAATTTTCAATACCATATTGCATGTTCAATCTTTGCGTCTAATCTTTCAAAAGTCTAGTCCAATGGAATGAAACCAATAATTATAAAGTTACTTGAACTCCCATGCTTGTATTGTTGACTATTGTATAACAATTGTATGTGTTTAGTGGCAATAGTTTGTGGAGTTTTTCTTGGAGTTCTAAATGGGTGTAAGTTACATAACAAATTCAGAAATATGAGCTTATTCTTAAATATACCTTTTTCAACAATGTAATTAGTATATCTTTTATTGTAGCGGTAATGTTTTATTTTTCATGTATTAGATTTGGTTACACATAAACTGAATGTGATCGATTTGAAAAATGCAATAAAAAATCGACATATGATTACAGAAATTAAATGAATGAATTAAAAAAAACTTAAAAAGGAACTAAATTATCATTATTATGATAAAAAACCTATATAAAGTATATACATTAGATTAAGAAATTTTTTTGTGTACATATATCTAGATTACTAAACAACCAGTAGCTATTTGTATTGTTTAAAGCAATATAGTGTACAGTACAATGTGATGTAATATTACTGGGTTGTCAACATTGTCAAAAATTAATTATTATTAGGTATAATATATGCTATATCCTTACAAGTGGATATGGCAACTACTGACTTTGTACAGCCATGTATTAACACAAGTGTGACATTTGTCTGTACTGTACAAGCACAAGGATTCCAATGGACAGTGGGTTCTCTTCTTACTGGGAATGATGGATTAGTGGCAGTAGGAGTTGGTGGAGCTCTCAATACAATAACAACAGGAATGTTTACACTAACAGCTGAGGGTGCTAGTGCTCCTAATTTTAGAAGTACTCTTCAAGTAATAGTATCTCCTGAATTAAATGGCAGCATGGTGAGGTGTGCTAATAATCTTAATACAAACATCAGTGAAGAAGTTTTATTGGCAATTCATAGTAAGTTATTACACTGGAGATTATTTGATAATTACTTAAAGTCAACAAATTAATGTTTAATGGGAAATTCAAATGTTTTCTTAAAATCTGAATTACATCATAATTATTAAATATTATTTATATTATATAATCACATAATTATTAAAATACTTCAAAAACAGATCAAATACAAAGCTAGATTATCACAAACATAAAGTAAATCACAGCTTTCAACTATTCTTGTGATAAATTGAAGTTGTTAATTGTCTTGTAGGCTTAATTAGGCCTATACACACAATTTTAGACTGTAGGAAGTTACTAGAGTTACTAATAATTATAAACACTGCCTAGCTATTACAATATAATCTTCGAACAGAACAAGCAATCTGTTAGCTATTTTAATGAGCATCAAATAGTTCGACCAATGAAAATGATACATGAAAATGCTGTGATCATAAGAGAAAATGCTAAACTAGCCAGAAACACTCACCAATATACATTTTCAACGCGAAACTTCACTTTTTTCAACTCCGTTAACTTCGCCGAGCATAAAGCAAACTTCACCATTGGCTACAAGAAATTATTTGCTGACGTGATTATTTGCCCATAAAAACTGGTAGCTACGCAGAGCTGAAAGCTTTGTGTTCCTTAACGATTAGCCAAAAAAAAACACAATAAAAGTTTTAAATCTTCATCCTTAGTAAGTTCATGCCTATATCAACTGTTAATTGTCAGTAATCTCCAAAATTAGAGTGTGACACACTGACAATCAGACAAACAGACAAACAGACAGGATGACTATAGCCCTCTCGCACATGCGCGTTGAGTGTAATAATTAAAAACATATTATGTAAGAATTTGGAGGGGGGGAAATTGATAAAGCACATTATTTAGCTAAGTATCTCATTTCTACTTGTATTTTAGTTCTATTGAAAATTCATCTATAAATTTAGACATATTAGATATTGGTTTCATATTTTAGTTTCCACTAGTCAAACTTTGTTTATCAAATACACAAGCATCTTAATCATTTTGTAATGGTCATCATCAGTGTGTGAATGATAACAATTTTAGTGAAGATGAAAAAAATGAGAAGACTTGTTTCTCCCTGTCAGAAAAAAAGAACAAAAATATGCAACAAGAATACAAAACATGAACACTGCAGATGACATACACTTAACTGGAACAATCCATTCAGCATATGAAAAATATATACACAAAAAATATAGAATCATTACACACAAGCAAATAAAACATCATTAATTCAGATTCAAGTTTAGACTTTATCCAGTGTGGTGTGGGATATAGCTTTGGATTGTTTGTGTTTAATCGAGGTGCATGTAGCATAATGCTAACAGACAAAACATAGTATCATCAAAATTATGATTTTTCTAAGCTTCTTTTCAAGATCCTAAGCTATTACAATCCAATATAAAATTATATCTCTTGCATAGTTTATACACAACGTTAGCAATGTCATAAACAATTTAAATTCAATGGAAAACTAAATGCCAGAATGTGATTCTAAACACCAGAATATTCTATGGTAAAGATATTACATTTATTTCTGGAAATGTGGTTCAAATTTTAATTTTCACATGATTGCATTAAGGATTCACGCCTGACATATAGAATGAAAATAATCTTAAAAATAATAAAAAATAACCACATATTATAAAATTTAGATGGACCTGATTGCAGGGTATACAAGTATAATGTATTTTAATGAGTGTATTCCAGATTAGTTTAAACTGAGAATTATTCTATAGTCAAAGGCTAAGATATCTCTGAGGATATTATGATTAGATATTCATGGCAACTATTGATGGAAGACTGTTACCATAGACCTTATAACAATCCCTCAACTTTAAGTTTACAAATAATGTGTTGTATTGCCTTACAAGCAAGTCTGGATAGGGAGTAGTTTGGGATCATTCTCCGAACATTATTTATAGAACATTTATTATTAGTAACTACCATGTCAAACATTTCAATGTTTTGCTTGTGCTTGTGAATTGTTATAGTTAACCGTTGTTGTTATTGTTACGTCTTATGTTTCATTTGCCCTTCATTATACAATATTTTCACAAAACAATACTTCTTTAGTGAAAATTTACAGTCTAGAGCTCACACAATCTAACAACAACTAAGGTAGCAGAAATAACGTTTGACCCTTATGAAAATATACTTGACATTTTCTAGTGGCAAAGCTATCAATGTGAGAAGCACCTGTCAATTAATAGCACCACTATTAGGTGGAAATTATAAAATATATTCTGCAGCTTGAATATATTTATTTTTCCAGAAAACTTGTTGATTGTATTTCCTTTTATTGCATTTACTCTTATCTTGTTTATTGTATTTTATTATTATTGTGATAATTTTCTTTTAATTTTTACTTGTTTAATAATTTATATATTTTAATTACAATTTATATTCCTTTTTTGACTTATCATTTACTTTTAACTTTTTACTATTTTTTAAATAATTTCTTTTCTTTATTTGTGTTTTTTTGGTTTTGTTCTTCATTTTACTTTATATTTATTTTTTAGTTTATTCAATTAACTATTCTATTACATGTCAATTGGCTGTAATGATTCAGAGAACAGTTCCAGCTCCAGATTATCACTAGCATTCATCATTTCACACTTAAGTCACACTTTATGGAGAGCAGGCATACTTACAGTTTATGGAAGAAGCACACTTCCAGTTGCTGAGACTTCCCAACATAGAACAAAAAATAATTAGCACTGGAACAATAATGTATGAAACAAACCTGAACCGGAAAAATTAGTATGCACACGTGAATGGGCTTGATTCTGAATGGCAGGTAAATGGATGAATGGGCATAGACGTATTGCAGCACTCACCGTAATGTCAGCCTATTCTCTCATTCCGTCCAAATATAGCCGAAATTGAAAATTTTGAGATAAAATAACTTAAAATCATCATCCAGTCTGAGATCCTCTTATCTTAAGACATAGAATATCTGCCATCTTCAAGATCTTCTGTTGATAAAATGAATAAATGAGAAAGATATTACTGTAAACCTCACATGCATGCACAATGAGTATTAATGACTTGACCTAATTGCATAGCATCCTTGCGCCCTCCTGCAACACATGGGCAGGCATAGGATGCTTAACAATTACATTGTATCTGAGCATGCTCAGATGGGATGTGCATATTTATATACGTATGTGGACATGTTAGTTTCTATATGTTTGGAGAAGTGATAGTACTTCATTATTAATATTTTTGTGCTGATAAAAGGATTTGTTTTAAACTACCCATCAACCATTGCTTTCTCCTCCTCCCCTTTCAGCATGTGCTATTCTAGCTTCATAAATGGTAACAATTATTTAAACTGCACTTCACTCATGGCATTCACCACTAATATAAGTGTCACAGAAACATTTCTTGTTGAGAATGTGCCTTTATCTAACTCATACAGCAACTGATAAGGATGAACGTAAATATAGAATAAGTTGGACATTGTTTCTATCCATCATGTATCACTTTTAATAAGGCTGTAGGCTGATAAACATCCTGACACCTAGAGCTATTGAATCCACTGTACCTATTATATGCCTAGTGTTAGGCTCAGATAATTTTATGTTCGATTACAATCGAATAAGATTAGGCAAATTATACTTTTTTGGTAAAAATTTCGATTTTACTGAATTTTAATTAATATCTGATAGTGTGTCCACTACTACTAACCAGTGAGGAAGGAATTGCTTAATTTAGGTGAGAGTTTTAGTTATTATGTGAGGTAGTTATACACTGCATATTATGTTAAAGCGTTTTCGTGACATTTATCACAATACAGAGTTTTGTTTAGCAATGAAGAATTGCACTTATGAAAACTGAAGCTAAGTAGTTAAAACAAAGACACAAACTAAAGCAACAAGCTTTATCATATGTCCCATAACTCGAACTTAGATTATGATATACAGCATGAAACACATATTATTATACAGTCAGGCCTGGTACTATTCCAATATATAGCAAAACTACTTAATGCTAAAATATACCCTAGTTCCAGTTACCAGTTATCATTTTCTCCCTTGCATTAACCCTCAATCTCTCACTCACTCATACCTAATGGGGAATTGGATTGTTTAGAAAACAAGTGGTTAACACTTCAACAAAAATTTAACTACTTAGCCGTAGTGCCGTGGGAGTGTATTTATATATGTATGTGTATTTAACCTTACCGTGTATTATGATTGTTTATTTTACTGTGAGGTATACTGAAAGTATGTATTTCCAATAACAATGAAGGCATTTACTGCGAGTGTGCGTACACAGAGTCATGTTTGAATGATCCACTATCTTTTAACATAGCTTGGGTAGTTGGTATTACTCAATAGGTTATGTAAGTTGTGATAATCAATTCCTGTCACTGTCATGTGTCTGTCAATGATTAAGTACCATAAAATTGTCAGTTATTGGTCGGGTTATGGGTGTGGTTACTCAAAAAGGTGCTACAGATTGACAAAGCAAATGTGGATCTATTCAAGAAAATCAATGGAGAAACCCATGTAATACCAAAAAAAATATGATTGATTGAGACAATCATACAATTAATGTGATAATCTAGTTTGGTCAAAATTATGTATTACTACTACATTGATATTAATTCTAACAATTTGTCTTCATACTCGAGCAAGTAGAGTTGGTAATTTGATTCCATAAAGAAGTGTGAGAATTTGATGGTATATGATGTTAACTACTCCTCTAAGTATTTTATTGCTTTCTAAACAGAATGTAGTTGAGTGGAAAAACTACAAGCTACATGCTGTTCTCATTAGTCTAATACATACTTAAAGAAGCCATTGAACCAGTGATGGAGTGCAGTTATGAAGTTACCACTTCCCAATTTCTTTCTCAGCCTTCTTTTAATCGTGATGTGCTGTAGCTTATGTCAAGGAAACATGTATGTATATTATCACTCTGTAATAGAAAAAATTCTTGTGGTCATTGTTTTATTTCACGAATATATCATACACATATGAATGATGGCCACTGTAAAATGAATGGAACATTTGTATAAAATAGTTTAAAATTAGTGAAAGGTACAATACATTTGAAATAATACATAATTATAGTTTGTGTGTGAAAATAGTGCTGGTATCATTCAGCCAAGTCTATTTTGTCGTATAAATATCGTATGTAAGCATCACAGTGTATGTACATAGTCTGATAAAGCCAGCAAAAAAAATAGCTATAACAACTCTGTGGAAGTGCAGAATACTTTTAGGATTGTACATTACATTTGTATAGTAATCACACACTTACATTCGTATAGTAATCACACACTTGAAGGAATCCTGATATAGTTGTTACTTTTCTTTAATAATTTAACTAGTTTCACTTTATTTTCATAGAACCACCATCTTTCATAGTCAATGCTACTACAATTAATTCTCCTAACAATATTACATTAGTATTAAATGTATCACTTTCTGATGCATCACAGCAATGCCTGCAGTATATCAATGCAAGTTTGTTTGAGATAAACAGCACTATGGTCACAAGATTACAAATCAAAATAGTAATGGTTGACAGATCTATTGCACAAATTGCATTTAATAGCCTCAACTTATGTGATTACAGCTACAATTATTCTGTAAGTGGTGTTGGAAATGAAAGCAATATTTTGGTGAGGGCAGAAGTGATGGTCCTTGAAAAAGGTAATTATATAGCAACCTACATTCTTTATTCATGTGATCATTACTATTTAATGTGTCTATCTTTTGACTCCTTCCATAATATACGTTTACTAAGCTTTTAATAAGAGTAAAACATTCAAGTGAACGTCATAACATGGCATTATGTGATATATATTGTCTATATTTGTGTAATAATTATTATAAAAAAAAAAATGTGTCTCTTATCATAGAGGGAATATTTTAGAAATTTACTCATTGTCTTTATAACACCTTCACAAGCATAAAATATAAACAGTATCATGTTTTCTGCATCAGTGAAAACTTGTGCCATGTCATTTTAATTTTCATATGAACTAACATGCTTTAATAACCTTTCACTTTAATTATTATCTTATCTAGGCTTATATCTGAATTCACACAAAAAATTGTTGAATTTTTGTTACCTTCATTTTATTGAACAAAGATTAAAAGTAAAATGATACTTTATCATACCTTGTGTTTATACTTATCAGCCTGCATTTTAAGGCGTTAATGCTTTGAATTTTTACCAAAATAAATATTAATAGGTATTAGAATACATATTATATTGATCTTACAGTGCAACCTTCAGCTCCTCATATCTCAAATATTATGTCTTCATTTCAAGGAAATACTCCTCTTTTTAGTTTGGTTATTGACCCGCCGATGCGTTATGCAGAATGTGTAACTGAATACAATGTCTCAGTTATTACTGATAATCAAGTAACTTTTATTCCAGTTTCTGCTTATGGTTCTTCTAACGTAATTGTATCTATCAGTAGAAAGAATGTTGTTGGTTTTAATCCTTGTCAAAACAATTATTCATTTCATGTACAAACATCTAATAGTTTTGGACCTAGTCAAATAATAAATGGATACTTCAATTTTTCAGGTGAATTTTTTATTCTAATTTAAAATTACATATATTTTAGTGTTTCTTTTTGTTTGTTATAAAATTAAAATGGCACATGAGATGCATTTTATTACATGAGTCAGAGTGTGATATGGTGAAACTATTCAAGAGCAGGCTAATTTATTAACATGTGCCAAACATGAGTGAAAATGATTTCTGAGAGTGAAATATCTTGCCATATCACTCTGACAGAGTGTTATTAGTGTTTTATTTACCATGCTCATATCTTCACAGCAGTAGTCTGTACTAGGGTTGATAAAGTTTGTTTTAAAACTCTCTAGCTCCCTCCCCCCCCCCTCCCCAAGCTTATATTATAGCAGTATCTCTAACTTTATTTCTAGCTTCAATAGGCAAAGGTAGCTGTAAAAACCTAGAAACTGGTAAACTAATTTGGTTGCTGGCACATTGAATGGACTAATAATGTCCAGTGCAAAATTTTGATACCTGTGTCAAAGGAGGCTGCCATCTTCGAGATATGTGTGACAGAATGACTGACTGACTGACTGACTGACCGACTCACTGACTGAGTGACTGATAGACAGAGAAACTTGTTACCGTAACTGTCTCGCACATGCATGCTCAGGGTTAAAATGTGAAGGGAGCATCTAGAATGGAAGATATATCTGACATATGTAGTTATAATTATTATATTATTTATATTTTAGACTATACAAGTTTATCATGTCTTTCTCAAGAATCTCATGTATTGCGATGGTCTATTCCAACTGAATTGTCTACCTGCATTTCAAGACTGCAATATTTTTTACACTATAGTAAAATATCAGGATTTCTGGATGCTAATACTACTACACTTTCATTGGACATGTTAGATATTACTAGTCCCTGTAATGTAGATGTAATTACTATTACTCCAATATTTCATGTGAGAAGTGATCCTATTTCTATTGCCAGTGTAATGGGAGTTATATCTAAAGGTATTACTACTTGATTAGAGACATACATTTTTAGTTCTAGTTTAAACTTGGTTTTGTTTTCATTAACCTAAGCAAGACTGTGGTTACTTATTCCATTATAATACTGTTGTTGTGTAAATATTTATTCTCACTTTTGTTTAGGTCCAATATTTTTTTAACTGCAATGGGTTTATGAAATAACTTGCAAAGTATGTATTAGATATATTTTGAGGTCTATTTCTGTCATTGCATAATTGTGTCTTATTCTAATTGTTATACGGTAATTTGTATACTGCTCGAAATAATGTTTCATATAATATTAATAAGGGGACTACAGTAACAATGCAAAACTATATAAAGTGTTATTGTTTATAATGCTAAGTAGTAAACACTAACCAATAGGTTTCTATTATGCGGTTATTATTACGTATAAAATGTACTTTATAAAATAATAGTTAAAGAATTGGTTATGTATTCTGTTGTACTAATAATGCAATGCTTTCAGGAGAACTGTGTCCATCAAGAAATAGCTTGAACACAACAATGCCAACTTGTGACTCATACATAGGAAGTTTGGCTGGTGTCACTATATTAGGCTCTCTTGTCACTGCTGCAAGTATTATTCTGAATATACTATTCATCGTGAAGTGAGATTTTTTTTTACAATACACATGAATTCACATGTTATAAGAACTTTTTTAAATGAAAAAAAATTTTAAACTTTTTTTATGAAGTAATTTGCTAACTTATTTATTAGATTTCATCAATCAAAACAGTCCAAGAATATTTTTACAAAAAGCAAATCTAATGATGAAAAAAGTAGAGATTCCTCTGATGTTCATATGGTGGAATGTCAGGCATACGAAACAGTCATAAAAGCTAAAGCATCTGCAACTGATAGAGCAAACACTGAAGCTGCTGGTGTTTATGAAGCTATTTGACATTTGTACTTGATTTTGGTTGAAAGACTGTAATTATTGCAAGATAGTATTTAGTAATCAAAACATAGCCTGTAGTTTTTGTAATAATGACAGTATTAAAAAACAGTTAATAATTTGTACAATGTTTTACGTATTACATTTTTATATCATCGTACACTTATAATGTGTCAAATGATAATGTATTCATAAAAGTTACTTATAAAATTGGTAGTGATTTATATTTCATGTTTCATGATATACTGTAATGTTAAAAAGGTTTTATATTGTTATGTATCATCATAACTAAAGTATTATGAAAGGACATTCAAATATTGCAAAGTTTAGAGTCATATTCATTTGTACGTTCTCTATACTCTATAATCTAGCTGATATGTAACAAAACTCGATAACACTTTTTCCTTGGGACAGAGAATAAAATAATCAATTCAAGGCATTTTAGTGTAAAATTATAACCCAAAAATATATAACAAGTGATATCCACCAATTGTTGCGGAAATATAAGCTATTGTTTAAAAATTACTTCCCAGAGCTAAAAATTATGCCATTATCTATCAAGTATTAGTTACTATAAAAAAAGTCACAAAAAGTGGAAGGGGTTATGCATGAGGAGATAGAGGAATGTATTTAGTGTATGAAGCAGTACGAGTGGTGAATGAGGAAAAAACTGATGTCGATGTGGAAATGAAAAAGACAGATTGAAGAAAAAGTATGGTGAGTGAGAAAATGAATGAAGAAAAACATTTAGTGAAACAGGGTCGATGGTGGCATACTCTAGTGGATACTAAAGAGATGAAGGAAGAATACGTGATAAATAAAGAATAACAGGGCAAAAACTGGAATTTTCTGTCATCAAGTATCTAGTATATCACATGCATCTACTATTTATGTCTAGTGTCCATTGACCTTTTCGACTCTAATCATAATAAGTTTTGATTGTTCATTGAACTAATTTTGTGGATGTTAATTCCCATCAAAGATATGATAAATTGAAGCTTATTGAACGGAATAAGAATAAACAATTGATTGAAGTGGGAAATCGGTTGGTCGGCTGCTAAAATATCAGCTGGGGGTGTGGGGGTGTGGGTAGCTCCTACAACAAACTTTATGCTGTGAGTTACCCTACCTCTAGTATTAACTACTGTAATGAAGATATCTAGTGTGGAATAAACCTCTTATTACACTTGTCCGAGTGTAATAGAAGACATTTCACTCTCAGGCTTTATTTTCACTCCCTCTGGCTCTTGAAAATAAATTAGTCTGTTCATGAAATATCTCGCCATATCATACTCTGACTCATGTAATAAGTATTATAATTATATATAATTATATATAATATAATAATTATATATATAAATAGAACTGTACTTAATGGAGAGTGAAGTTAGCATGACATTATTATAACTGAATAATTGCTTGGATATTTTATTTGCAAGTGAGTGAAGCAAGCAATAATAATGGGATGAATAATTGAAAATTTGTGTCATCCATAAACAAATAGATATGTGTGCCTGTTTGGTACTAGTCTCTGAAACAGATGCAAAAGGCTTTTTTAATCAGATAAATAGTTGTTTGACTTGAGTAGTTTCAACTTTTCACTATGATTTGATATACATAATGTATCTGCTCAAATGCACATTTTATCAGTCATAGTTGACAACTGTTTCCTATTACCACCAGAAATAAAACTGGGCTTATTTAAAGAGTTAATAATATTGTATATTGTAAGAACTGTACTGTAGAAGCTGCTGTCAGTAATGACTCTTGCAATAAAAGTGTATTTGTAGCAGTTAACTAAAATGAATTGTTTATGGCTATAGCTATTATGTTTACACTTTCTGAAAAATAACCAGTTAATAGTGCAGGCTTCACGAGCAGGAGCTGGAGTGTTAGATTCAGATCAATCAAGCCATTTTAGTATAGTAGTACTATAATCAGACTTGAATTATAAATCCAGTTGCAATTCATTTGCAACAACTATTGGCTCATTCACCATTCGTACACAAGCATATTTTTAGTTCATTATGTGTGTGTTAATGTATATATGCCACTTTTACCCTCACAAGATAGAATTCTTAGGTTTGTCAATCTTTCCTTTTATCATGTAGAGAAATTGAATTAGTTATTCTTTTGAATTAGATTGCCGCAATGTAATCCGTAAGCTGCAGGATACCTGAGTTCTGTTTTTCATTAAAATAATCAGTGCTAATAATTATTATGTTGTCTTAGGAATGTTCTACGCAACACTATTGAATACTTAAAATTCCATGACCAAAGGTAAAGTCATGATGTTAATAGGATATCTAATGAACAAGTACGTAAGTCAAATATTTGTTTGTTACAGCTACTGGTTAGCTAAGTAGCACATATTAGCAAAAAATACAGTTTTTTAGGCTTCCAATAGTATTTGTTTAAAATACTACAGTAAGTTTTTAGGAATTGGTTCTAATTTGTGGATTAATTTCTAGTCGGTAAGTTGTTATTAAAATCTCTTTATCATATATAGATTTGGCCTTTGTAGTAGCAAGTGCTTTTAGATTTGTCATTACAGTTTGAATGGTAATTTGATATTTATAACTATAGTTATTACTCGGGAACTTAAAGTAAAAAGTAATTTTTGTTAGCTAAAAATAAATCATTTACATAATAACAATAAATTAATTGAACGATGCTTTCTAAGTAAAGAATTGGAGCTAGAACATAAATTTTAGGAAATTAAATTACATTCAAATCTTCTATTGGCAAAATAAACTATTATTGAATTCAAGGTTTAATTTAACTTAAAATTTTATTGTGCTCAATAGCTTACTACCATTATTTGTGCTCAAGCTTACAACTAGTACAATAAAGAAAAAATATTAAATAAATGATGTAGTTGTAATCTCTCGTTGACAATGTTGCATTGTTCAAGAGTTCTTCATAAACTATCACTCATTATTATTATGAGTATAACACCTAACACATATTAATAATATGGTTTGGACTTTAAAAATCATGTACATAACACATACGCATTAATAATTGCTATTATCTAATACCACTTACTCAATAATAGAACCACCAAGGTTAATTAGCAATAATTATGATGCTTACAATTCCGCCAACTGTAATTCAAAAATATTTTCCTTCCTGATTTTTAGCAGTTCATTATGTAAGTTCAAGACAGTCAATTATTGTATGAATGAATATTACAATAATCGTGTAGGAAATACAAGTTGTTCCAACAATTACAAACCAGGACGTTAGGTTCATCAAATTAGTATACTTTATTCATTTCCAATAGTTTGTAATACTTTTGTTCTTGTTTGACACTTTGAAACTGAATAAATACTGTCACCACAAGAGTGTGGAATATGCAGCATAATATGGGGTTAGTGTGACATTATGTTTATAAGTGGTTGTATCTTATAGACATGTATTCAGGACAAATTAATTAAATCACTACACAACATTCAAGCATATAAAACATAGGATGGAGTTCAAGTATTATTACGGCCACATGTTTTTGTAAAGTAACTTCAGATTATTCAAAGATACTTGTCTTTTAACAATACACTTTTTTCTGTCAAAAGTGTGCAAAAAAACAACTAAAACAGCATACTATTTGAATAATTACTATTTTATGTTCCAGCACATTAAACTTAGTACACAAATGAGCCTTCACATATGCTAATTGTATTTTATGCATGCCTATTACTGGTTATTAACACCGTTAAACATAATTTAATTAGTCTATACTATTAAATTATTTTATAAATAATAGCAAAAACAGAAGTTATAATTATACTATTATTGTTGTAACTCTCAGTAGTAAAAATATAATAAATAGTTCATACAATGTAACTTTGAACATGACCTAAAAGAATAAAGAAAGAAAGCACCAATAAATATTGAGTCAGAAATATTTCACTGAGCAGGCTAGTTTAATGTTGTTCAGGAGCTTCCCACACATCCAGCTGATATTTAAGCAGTGTTCTAACCTGGTTGGTATAACAACTATATGAGTTAATGTAATAAGGGTGGGCACAGAGTGATATAACACCATGAAATTTGGGTCACATAGCTAAAAATAACTTGTGAAGTATCTAGCATGGAATAATAATAATGTTGAAATATGTAGCATTGACTTTACAATAGAACATAATGAGACATGTAATATTTTTTAATGTCTTTATCATCTATTGAGAAAGTTATATAATAGCTTGTTACACATCCAATCTTCAAATATTCTTTTTACATTAGGATTACAACCGACCATCAGTATAGAACAACCTGCAGAGCAACTGAATTCAGGGCTCTTATTTAAATTTACATCATTGTTATTCTGTATCTCAAAAGAAAGCGCACGTCCCGTGGTTCATTACTTAAGTAATATGACCTTAACAATATGAATGAATATTACCAATTAATTCATATGCTGGCTTGCTAATCATTTGGGCAAAATTGCATAACATAGGGAAAATAACAACACATAAATGGGTTGTGGTTTCAAGTATTATTTTTATTTTTATTATTTTTTAGTTTATATTTTAGCTACTGTGTTGGAACACAAAAATGTTTTATGGACAGTTAACATTTAATATGTTATAAATGCACATGTACATATCTTTTTCAGGAACAGTAGAAGTTATAGGAAGTAAAGTAGGAGAGTGTTATTTTATCTAAATTATTACTTTTATGGATTGTCTGAATGCAATAGTTAAAGTTGTTGTTGGAAGTGACGGACAAACAATGAACACAAGTATAGGATATAATCAGTCAGTTGTATTTATGGATTTATATGGAGGACAAGAAAATTGTACAGTAATAAGCTATATCAAACACTGGAGTTAAAATTAACATTGGAGCATTTTCATGTAGCAATAGTAAGTATACTGTACATTATAAATATCAGAATTTTTGAGGATTTTTAAAGAGCTTTATAAGAAAAGTATGCTGTCACTGGATGTCGATCCTGATGTCACTTGCCTATGCACTGACTTTACCGGAGTAAATAATGTTTGTGAATGAATATCTTTGAAAAAAAAATTCTTCTGTAGTCTATTGAGAGTGTGACTATAGCAGTATAGCAACATCATTTAATATTATTATTCCAAAATTGCTAATATTCACTGCTATTTCCTGTATTTTAATGGTCTGGACTTGAACATTAAAAAAAGTGATTAAAGAAGTGGTCTTAGGTTCAAGGCACCCAATATTTTTTTATATCTATAGTTTCACTTACTATGTAATTCTATAATACAATAACTAATACACATCATTTTCAGCTTAAGCATTTATGATAGCTATTCATTTACTTCTATCATGTATAGCAATCTCTTGTCATTACTGTTGACATATTATCACTCCCTGCTTATACCTAATAATGCCCTTAGAATCAACTATTACCTCTCTGTAAACCTGTCTTGCTTACTGTGTAATGTATTCTGTTGTACTGATAATGAAATGCTTTCAGGAGAACTGTGTCCATCAAGAAATAGCTTGAACACAACAATGCCAACTTGTGACTCATACATAGGAAGTTTGGCTGGTGTCACTATATTAGGCTCTCTTGTCACTGCTGCAAGTATTATTCTGAATAATTATACTATTCATCGAGAAGTGAGATTTTTTTAAATTTTACAATGATACATTATTATAAATTCACTTGTTATAAGAACTTCTTTAACTGAAGAAAAAAAAATATATATATATATTTTATAAAGTAATTCGCTAACTTATGTCAGATTTCATCAGGCCAAACAGCCCAAGAATATTTCTACAAAAAGCAATTCTAAATATGATGTAAAAAGTAGAGATTCCTCTGATGTTCATATGGTGGAATGTCAGGCATACGAAACAGTCGTAAAAGCTAAAGCATCTGCAACTGATAGAGCAAACACTGAAGTTGCTGGTGTTTATGAAGCTATTTGACATTCATACTTGAGTTTGGTTGAAGGACTGTAAATTTTTTTTGCAAAACAGTATTTAGGAATAAAACATAGTCCGTAGTTTTTGTAATAATAACAGAATTGGTGAAAACTAAATAATTCGTACAATTTTTTCGCATAACATTTTTATTTTGTACACTTATAATGTGTCAAATGATAATGTATTCATAAAAGTAACTTATAAAATTGGTAGTGATTTGTATTTCATGTTTTATGATATACTGTATTGTGAAAAACATTTTATATTATTATGTATCATCATAACTCAAGTATTCTGAAAGGACATTCAATATTGTTAAGTTTAGTGTCATATTCTTTATACTCTATAATGTAGCTGATATGTAACAATACTCAATAACACTTTTTCCTTGGGACAAAGAATAAAATAATCATTTTAAGGTGAATGCATTGCAATTTAGTGTAAAAATACAACCCAAAAATATATTACAAGTGATATCCACCACTTGTTGAAGTAAATATAAGCTATTGTTTAAAAATTACTTCCCACAGCTAAAAAGTATGCCATTTTCTATCAAGTATTAGTTACTATACAAAAAGTAACAAAAAACGAAAGGAGTTATGCATGAGGTGATGGAGGAATGTATTTTTAGTGTATGGAGCAGTAAGAGTGGTGAATGAGGAAAAACTGATGTCGATGCGGAAATGAAAAAGACAGATGGAAGAAAAAGTATGGTGAGTGAGAAAATGAATGAAGAAAAACATTTAGAGCAATGGGGAAGATGAAGGAAGCCTTTACTCTAGTGGCGATTAAAAAGATGAAGGAAGAATACGTGCTAAATAAAGCAAGCAAAGCAAAAACTGGAATTTTCTGTCATCAACTATCTAGTATATCGCATGTATCTACGCATCTAGTTTCCATCGACCTTTTGGACTCAAAACATAATAAATTTCGATTGTTTATCGAACTAAATTTCAACAGCTGGATGTTAATTCATATCAAAGAAATGATAAATTGAAGCTTATTGAATGGAATAAGAATTTAAACAATTAATTGAAGTGGAAAAACGGTCATTTTTTTAAAAACTTTTCTACACTAGTCTTTTTATTATATTTATACAATTGAAAAATGGTGTTGCATCAATGTCAAATAATGTAATAATATTTAAATTACATACTTAGCAAATGATTACAACTTTTTCAGTAGCTGAACAATTATTTTTTCCTTTATAATTAGATAATAATGTCACTGCAATAAAAGCTATATTGGTATGGTCCAAAGTTCGTGCAAAGTAAAATACCAAGTGACATATTTGACTCTAAAAAGCACACCATTATGGAACATTACAACTAGTTGTGAAAGGGGAAACTGAAAAGCATAAACAGAAAACAATAATTAAATTAAATATTTCTATAATAAAATAAGAATTAGAATAATGGGGGAAATAATGGACACATATTATATCAATGGAGAAAGCAATGAATGTTATTTGTGGTTCAATCCATGTTCTGTAACTTCTGGAGAAGGAGGCTGTTTGGAATAAACATCAAATGGATTATTCCAAACCACCAGGGACACATTATCATGAACAAAAACATTGTATGTGACATGAATTACAGAAAATAGACCAAATATGTACTTGAATATAATACTGGGAACATCATCCTGTGAGCAATAAATAATAATACAGAATCAGAGAGTTTATAGGCATTTTGGGTGACATTTTACCTGCCAGGAAATGGTTTTTAATCAACTGAAAATTATGTGACCTTCATGGTGACATTTTGCGACAAATGTTTTTTATGAAATATGAAACCCCACTGAAACTTCAAGAATGTTGATTTGACCCACTCAAGGTTGTTGTATTTTTTTCAAATATACTGTGGTATTCCAGGATGAATATTATGTCTGCATTTTAAATTGTTCAACTTTCATTTACCTTTTGCTCTACAATTGAAACTCCTATGATTTTGTGCAGGTTGAGACCCCTAGTTGTATTCCCCTTTTTTCAGATATATTGTATAGCTCTCCCAGATGCTGCTTCAATTATGTTAGCTTATGATGCTCATAATAACAAAATATTTGGTACTTCATATTTTTTTAACTTGAATAATAACATGAAAACAGAGTTCTTTATTTCTCGCACATGCAAGGGAAATATTTTTCTTAAAAAATGTTCAACCTATCTGTAGAAGTATCTATCATAACTTGACCTAGCAAGACAGTAGTAGACAATCATATTTATCAAAACAATTGCTAGAAGGAACTAACCTGATTTGTCGAATTGTTATTTTCAGGTGAATTATCCAACCGTTTATCTATATTTACAACACACCTATATACAATTTTAGGAAAATTTGAAGCAAGCATTTTGTAAGCTATTCCAAAGTATGCTGTTATAACAAAACTATATAATATATTGCTATATTTTATATAATTACACTCTATATTTTGTACTTTCATAGCTATTAACATCAACAAATCACTTCATTTCTTACCAAGTATACTAAGAGCTGGTACTTCATGTTTGTATTACAAAAAACCTACCTGATGTTTAATTTTCTTGATCTGTAATCTAAAACCAGGACAAAATAAAAAACAAATAAACATGTAATTATGTAATATCAGCTATATACTATATATATTTTTTTACTAAGAGCAGTACTTAATGGAGAGTAAAGTTAGCACGACATTTTTATAACTGAATAATTGCTTGGATATCTTATTTGGAAGTGAGTGAAGTAAGCAATAATAATGGACTGAATAATTTGAAAATCTGTGTCATCCATGAACAAATAAATGTGTGTGCCTGTTTGGTACTAGTCTCTGACACAAACGCAAAAGGCCTTTTATATCAGATAAGTAGTTGTCTGACTTAAGTAGTTTAAACTTTTCACTATACTTTGATACACATAACTGTATCTGCTCTAGTTAATGTGTCCCTTTTTTTTTTTTGTATTTAATACAGCTTTTAATCTACGCATCACTTTCTATAGAACTGAGTAAATATTATTTCAGATATTATGTTAAGATTCTCTTACGAAGACATCATTACATCCACTATTTTCCCTGCACAGATTATTGATACCTGATTTGTCTTAGTTGATTAATAGCCAGCACTTCATTTCTAATCTTTTAAACATGAGGACTATCATCACTTAGATGATAAAAATGGTGAGTGTTTATTGATTATAATAATAATGTCATGTTTTGGTATTACAGGCTGAGTATTATTTTCCTGACATGAAAGACTTTTTTTTCTTGATTCTAACACTAGAGATAAAATACTTTATACTTTCATAGCTATTTTCCTAAATTATTTTAAGCTTATTTTGTGATGAAATTACTTATAGATTATTATTTATTGACTTCATCTTGTACCTGGCCTACCAACTTTTGTCTGCCTACTTGTCTGCTTGCTGATCCTTCTGTCTTGTTTTCTCTTTCTATCCTATCCTAGAGGTAAATGTCTGCACATTTTGTGTACTTTGTGTATTTTGGCCATGTGTATGAAAATTGTATTCATTATTCACTTTGTTAGCTGTCAGTTTAACTATATGTTATTATACAACTTTAAAGACTTCTTTACATCTTATCAAACACACTTACTTGCTCTAGGAGTGTTTCTAATCAAAAGTGTATAAGCCCTACAAAAAATTAAAAAAAATAGTTACTGAGTTCACTGACCCAGTCTTTACACGTAGCTATTAATGTGCATTCTCTTTCAGAAATTCTTGGCTGAGGTCTTGAGTAGTCAGACTACCACGAGCTAGCTGAGGGAGTAAGAGTCCGGTAGACCAACGTTGTTCAGCCCCTCGCTAATTGGAGAGACCCCTAAACAATAGGTGCGGTTTTGCATTATACTTACAGGAAGTTGGGTTTGAGAGGGTGTGGCCACACGGGATATTGAGTGGGTTGGGTACACAGCGGATTAGGTGTAAAACAGAAAGCAGCCAGAGGGTGTACCGGTCAATTTTATGAAACCAGGTAACAAAAAAGACTGAATAAAGGTAAGTAACCGTTTTGTACACAGCCTATACATTGTCAACTTAGCGAGTTAAACCATAAACCTGGCTAGTTAGACACCTAGCTACTGTCAAATTGATTGATTTGTAACATACTGTACCCATTCTAAAAGTTAACCTTATTTCTCTCAATCTATTGATAAACCTTTCTGTCTCTTGTCTGTTATGATCACTGCTCTTCTCTTCAATGAGGGAGATTTTGCACAAGTGTACTGTAATTATTCAAATCTAAACCTAATTCACATATTTTGCAATGGAAATGTTGTTGTATTAGTCTCGCGGGCCAGACCCTTTACCTAATCGGAGCGATTAGGTAAAGGGTCTGGCCCACGAGACTAGTTGTTGTATGTGGTTGTTGTTTTTTGCATTTTGTATTATCTAGATATGAAGTGGTTTATAACAATTGGTTGCTTTGCAATTCTGCAATCATGTAAGCATTCATCAATTATTCAAAACAAAAACAAATATATAGCTATAGATTGCAAACATTATTATATTATAATTATATGAAATTGTACAACAACGAAATAATCTTATAGTTTGATAATGAAGCTTCATGAATAAGAGAAATTAACAAGTGCTTAAAAGTATGCCTTAAATAATATATTAGTTTAATTCATAAGTTTACCTTCAATTTATTATTGGTATTATTATTATTATTTGTACTATATATCGTGGGTCAGTCAGCTCTGGAGATTCAGTCAAATGGTGTGAAAACTTCTCAAACACAATTCTGTATTGGAGATGAGTTAGTCTTTACTTGTACATTAGCTGAGTCAGGATATGAGTGGGTAGCTCTGCCATTTCTGGATAGATCTCTGGGTAATGGAAGAGTTCTAGTAGGTACCACTGAAACCGTAGGTAACATCACTTTGTCAGGCAGTGGTTATGGATCTGGAAGGAGAAGTACATTAAATGTAACTTCCTTCCCTGGACTCAATGGAGTTAATATTTTATGTAGAGAAGCTGATGGAGATCCTAATGTCAATCAAAATGTTTCCATTAGGGTCATAGGTAAGAATAAGTGGCAACGAATTCAATTTAGCACAAAATACAAAAATAGTCATTATGAATCCTTGCACGAATTATAGTATTGAATTAACACCAATATTTTGCAGCTTCAGGGGAACTTTTATATCCAGAAAAATTTTAGTGGGTATAATGACAGGTAGGCTATTTGTCACTCTTCTATAAACTGTGTGAATATTTAAATCAAAAATATGTATGAATCAAATATATACTATTTTTGTGGGAGGCTGAAAATTATCTGATGTGGCCAATTACGCAAATAGAAATGATGAGATATCAGCATCACTAAACATGATTGCTATGCATTAATATTACAGGTTATACAATAATTATTCTAATGCACACTTTGCATGCTCTCATTAAATTTGTTGGGTCATTGATGTGTCTTCGGTTCAAGTAGAAGGCTCATGTATCTGCCAATAATATAACTAATAAAGATTGAATAGTAATCGAGATTAGATACACTCACTATTGTTAAAGTAGCTACATCTATAGCACTTGCAGTACATTTTGACATGTCTTTTCTGTCACCGTCTTAGTAGTACCAGTATTGTTATATTCAACCTGCACTAGCGTGCAATGACCGGTGATGCACTTAAAAATGGAGTGCTTAAAAGAGGGACTGTTTGATTAATTTGTAAAGACAAAGGGGTTTCGTAATAATAAAGATAATAATAAAATAATAGTAATAAATAAGTAATAAAATGAATGAATAACTGAGTGAGTGATTCCATAAAATGAATGAATGAATGATTCTAATGAATGAGTTAAGTGGTTAAATTACTATAATCACTAGCTTGCTATGCTGTAATTTTACAAGTAATATGCAACAAAGTCATGGCTAGATATGATTAGTATAATGGGTTGTCATAAATATGTAGCTGTCCATAATACATTTATTAGATTTCGTTATTATCCTAGATGGGTTTGCAGTGGAAATGACTTCAATTCCCCCCCACCTCTATATCTATAAAGTTCTAGTTTACTCTCTACTGGAGCTATTGTTGGAATTATTGGTGGAATTATAGGCGTAATATTTCTACTACTAATATTTACTGCTGTTTTCTTGTTATGTAAGTGGTATTAATACTGTGCATTGGCATACGAATATGTTATGTATGTGAAAATGTGACTACATGTATTTTAATGGGAAAATGGGGACTGTGTAACTTCGTCAAACGGGCCTGCTGATGTTTTTTTTGGCATCCAGATTTTTTGGTCTTACATACATACATACATACATACATACATATATACATACATACATGTTATCTCTAATGGCTACAATTGTCAATAATGTTTTAATTCTTATTCTATTGCATTTTTTAATGTTGACAATTGTAACCCATTCACACTTTATTGTAACATGATATTGTGTCATTGCTTCTTCTTACGTGTGCCAAACTTTTAGTCATGCATTAACATAATACGTATTTGTTACATGATTTGTTAAAACAGTCAAATCAGATTATTTTTGCTCACGGTCTTGCCCCTTAGCATGAATTAAAAGAACATAGGCAGCAACTTTTACTTGTGTTTGAATGAACAGGAAGCTTTACAGAACTGGGATTAGTCCCACAAAGCCTAGAGACTCTGTTCAAAACATGCAGATGCTGAAACATTTTTGTTTGTAAGAATTTAACATTAGTTAATAATGCAATCCCTTGCACAGTCTTAGGCTGACCATACAGAAGTGTTTAGTGGCTGGTTTTCAAAAAAAAAACTACAGTGGTAAATTTGAAACTAGGCTAGTTCTAAATGTACAATCATGCATTAAAAATTCATTTTAACGGACAAAATGAGGATACATACATGTACGATGTTTATTTTAATGTTTATTATAATGTTCACATAAAACAAACAATAATATCTGGAACATCACTTAAAAAGTATCTGTCTTATCATACAGAGCCAGTAGAAGAGTTATTTTTTATGATCAACATGAACTGAAATGGAAGTTCAACAAAGTAATTAAGGAAGAATACAATGTTTATGGAAAGACACAAGTTAGATGTGATGTACCTGTCACAATCTGAGATGGTGTGCCTTGTGTTTCAAGCTATGTTTGTGTAGTGTAATAGAGGGCTGATTGTCTAATGCCCTCTCTCAGCGATTTGAACTTGTGAGTTTAGAAATTATTTATGTAATGAACAGTGACAACAAGCAATCTATTCTTAGCAGCATCTCTTATGAAGACAGCATAATATTTAGTCCATGAACGAGCCAATCACCCAAATTTTGACTTAGAGTATCAATTGTGGGGAGTAATTCTTTCAGTTACAATTTAGGGGCAGGAGAGGTTGTGGTCTGCTGTATAATTGATTCTTATCGGAGCAAGTTTGATCCTAGGAGAACCTGTAATTGTCCGAGAGCACGAAGAGGCGCAGCTACGCGTAACGATTAGGTAAAGGGTGTCAATTGTGGGGGGCCGCCTAAATCAAGAGAACCAAGATTGCTCAGTGGGCGTGGTCAAGTATACGCACAATAAATACAGAAAACTAGCTAAAGAAATCCCCAAAAATCGTGAACTATTCTCTAGTTGCCGGGGCAAAGTACTTGAGGTTAGTAAATAAGGTTGTTAATAGTTGTATTCCAGCAACGGTAGTTAAGCAATAGCTGAGGTAATCATTGCTCAGTAGGGTCCAATAGCACTAATAAGCATACCCAAGTAAGTGTGTCCAGCTATCACTGTATTGATATATATATATATATATATATATACACATATAAAATATATTACAGTATTATGTGTTGCTGATGAATCTTCTAGAATTGCCAGTCAGTATGTAAGGTTTTTACTACTAGCATTACATAGCTACACTTTATTCCGGTTCATTTTAGCTAGCACAAAAAAGGTATAAAGTGTACACAAAACACAGAAGGGGGAGGGAGGGGGCTTCATCAATGTGTAGATAAGGATGATGATACAAGTTAAATTCTATTCAAGAAAAGTGTTTTTGCCAGAATTGTATAGAATTACTCTATGAGTGTAATTTAGTTTATGAATAGAAGCAAGATAAATTATTTATTATAACAAAATAATTAACTACACAGGAAGTTGGTAGCATTATATTTGTATATATATATATATATATATATATATATATATATATATATATATGTATGCATATGTATTTCAAATGAGTTACTAAAGAGTGATGAGATAAAACTATTCTATTTTTTTAGTACATTAAAATAGAGCATACAGATGAATCTAAGAGTGAAGGAATTACTCCCCCCCAATTGATACTCTAAGTCAAAATTTGGTATCTTCATAGAGGAGCTAAATATAGCACATCAATTTTAATTGATTATAGGGGTAACACAATTGAAAATCGGGATGTTTGTTTATTTATTTATTTATTTGTATATATGTTTGGACGTAGGTATGTAATTAAACGCACGCGCGGGGAACTTTTTTTCTCCAAAAAATCACGGCTTTTTAGGCTTGACCCCAGTTTATTCTGAAAATACAGCATTAAGCAAGCCTTACTTTATACTTAAAGCTCCAAAGTGTGAGAAAATTTCTGCGAAAACGCTTGCTTTTCAAGAAACAAAAAGTTGATTCGACCGGTTACTATGGCATTGAAGACCCTTTTCCAGACTTAATTTCAAAACTTCGCCGTTTTAGGGGGGATACGGAGCTAAAATTACAAATAATAACACTGGTTTATTTTTATATCGTAGCTGAGAGCTTGTTCAAGAGTTACTGGTAATTGAGATTATCAGAATGGCAGATGTTTGATACTACAAAAGCTACCATTAATCAGGTAAGAGAGTGATTTTGTATTTGTTTGCTGAAATAAAAGGTCATAACGGCTATTATAGTTTTTGCATGAACTAAGCTAAAACATAGTAACAATACTTAGTTTTATGTTACCTAACTATCAGGCTCGCTCGTTATTTGTGCTCAAGCACACCACTAGTATATATATATATATTAATGATGGTGCATAAACATTATTATTCATGAGTGTCTTAACCTGGTAGACTTTGCTGTGTAACTGTTCTTAGCAATCTAGTGCAATCAGATATTAAATTGAAAAACTTAAGTTGTTTAATGTTTCATTTTTCAGTGAAATGAAGTTCTTATTACTGTTATGTGGTGGACTTTTCTTAAATTTTCATGAAGCACGTGAGTTTCATATATAATGTTTATAGTACTAGTCAGCATGCAATATGCGGAGATAATTCAAGAGCATGCGTAAGTATTTTTATGAGCCAAAGGCGAGTGAAAATACGTGCATGTGAGTAAAATGTCATCCTCATACTGTACAACGAGTATTATAATAAATTGTATAATGCATTAGATATTTTTGTCTAAACAGAAAACAATGGTGCTCTCAAGTTTATCATTCATGTAAAATATAATTGCCTAGAACAACACACAGGTTTGTTGGAATGTTAGCAAATGCTTGCATGATGCAGAACAAGCAAAGACGTCCAATGTACAATATTATATATATATATATATATATACCCCACTGCACAGTGGCACTAGTTACTAAGTTTTTTAAATTAGGAATGGAGTGGTGTATGGTACTTTTATCCATTGTTAGTATGAATCCACCATTTGGTTTAGTTACATCAGTCAGTATATTGGCTCACTTACTTTCCTGTACATACATGCACATCATCGTCATTGCTACTGACAGTTCTTTACCAACCCATGTCATCTTTATTCTGTTTTCACTATACTGACAATGCTTTACTAACTTTTGTGATGATCCACTACCAACTTTTAATTATTTCATGAATTTTTCACTAACTTACACACCGTCATCATCATTATTATTGTTGCTGACAGATGAGTGTATAATTAATTAGACATTATATCAGTGTTGTTATAATCATGATTTGTAAGTACATTTAGTTCGCGAGCGAGCGAAGTGAGTGAGAAACTATCCAGGGTAATACTATTGTAAGTCAGGGACAATTGTTTGTGCATGTTTGGACATACGTATGTTATTTTGTACTTTAACAATCACATTTTTGTATTCACTCTGTGATTGACCTCATCCCAAAATCTACAAACAATTTTTTTGTTAACGATCTTTTACGAAATCAAGCAAGGAAATTTAATTGATTACCTCTTGGAATTAGGCTGTTTCTAAAATGATCTGAATGTTACTAACTTACTGGAGTGCAGCATTTTCAAAAAATATTGGTGGTGGTACGTTATCTTGACTGATGTACTATTCGTCGTAGCTGCTCTTATAGAAAATCCATTGCACAATGTATCAAGACACCAGGATAAGTATTGTGTAGTGTATGAGTGCAGTGTGTTGCATCTGTTGATTAGATAAGACTATTGCTTTTTATATTTTTTAATTTATTTTAACTGCATAGGCTTCCTTCATGTTGTTGCTATTAATAGCAAGCAAATCTTTACAGGGTGAGGCTGTGCGATTATTCCACAGAAATTCTTGATTTTTCAAAGTCTTTAGAGAGTTGCAGCGATTTGTTATTATGACATTGAAACCCTTCCCAAACGCTATTTCAAAAATTTGGAAGTCCTTTAGTAGTTCTGTGATTATTATCAAGAGCTGCTGGTCACATATATAGTCAGAATTGTTTTTGAAAAGTTTGAATTGCTTGCACACAATGGCTGCGCTCATCATTTGTACTTTTATCAATAGTGAATTGAAGCATTAAAGGTACATACAAAAGTGTCAAATATACAAATAATTAGTTGCACAGGTCAATGAATCAGTACCCAATAGCTTCACCCTGAAATTTGCTAATTGCTTGATGAGAAATTTTAACACAGTACATTTTTCAGCTTCCATCGTAATACGCCTAGCACTACAGCCCTCAGACTTTAACTTCAATACAATTCGTTTGATTCCTAGTGTAAGTTTCATAGTTGTACAATAACTCTGTTCAAATACGGTTATAAATATACCTTAAGCCAAACTAATAGTGTTTGAGAGAGTTACATACTACAATTTAATACATTTAATGCCTACTTGGGTAGACCCCTACCTTAGAAGAGGTCTGCAGGGGTAATTGTATAGATGGGTATGTCAATTTTTTTTAGATCAGCTTTATGGGCAACACCCCCTAGCATCACGTCATAATCATGTGAGCAAGTTATTTCTTGCAGCCAGTGGTGTTATTCGTATTAACCGATTACACGCGAACAAAATTTTAATTGCGCCTTACGTAATGCGGTCACGGGCGCACGCGAGACGCAGAGGATTGATTGCTTGGTGAGAGGGTGACACTAAGCGGGAGAAAGAAGACGAACGTTTGAAGATTGCCTCGGGGACAGTATTATCGAACGATAGAGTACGCTCTAGGCTATTGGGAAAGCATAAATTCGACGCTAAGGAGCTGTTCCCGACTGAAAAATAACAAAGTACTCGCACCGTTTGGCAAAAACTTTTATGGCATCACACTGAGGCTCTTAGTAAGCACACTAGTAAGGTTGGAAGTATGGTTTCATGGCTGAAGCAGTTTGCTACTTGATCATAGAGGTAAGAGAAAGTGTTTTTGCACGCATCTGTCTTACATTCAGGAAGAATTTGTTGATATTTATTTAGGGTGTGTTTTATTTTGAACTGAGCAATCTGTTATAAATTTTGTGAACAGAGAAGCTTTTTATGGCTTTTGTGCATGAAAACAGGTACATCACAAATAAATGATAGAATATTTTAGTGTATTCAGTTTGGTACTCCAAGGTGTCTTTACTTTTGATGTGCTGGTAGGCTGCATTGTTGACAGAATAGTTGGTGATCTTACTATCAAGTGCAACTGGTCATAGCATAACAGAAGTATATGTCAGAGGGCTCCCTGCAGTCTCACCTGTTGTATAACAATATTTATTTTTACTTATTGTTATAAAAAATGTGGTTAAAATTCCTGTAGAAATCGCTACTTTTCAGAATCATCAATTCCGTTATCTCGTCAGAGTCCTTGACCATCCAGAGTCCTTGACCATCTAGTAACTACTGCAGTCACTACACCCATCAGTACTGAAGTCATTCTTGCTGTCATCAAACTCCTCCTACCACCAGAGTTACTGCCATCCTGGTCACTGCCATCCTTGTACTGCCATGCTGTGCCAGGTCAAGAATATTGTCTTCATCACTAGGATGCTGAAGTGCCAGTGTTCCACTAGCCAAGATAGCTTTCTACTTGTCTTGTCATGAGCAGTTATAGCTAAAGTAATATTGGTTTCTAAAAAATTATTCTGTGTACCTTTATTATAATTATGAAATATATTTTCAATTTATACTTTATCAGAAAGAAGTCTTATTGTTGTGACAAAATTTACTCAACATTTTCTTATGGCAGTCTATGTATTTTATAAGCCTAAAATACACTTACAACAATATAGAATCGTCTGCAATTGTGATTGGTGGCTTCCTTGACTCCACAAAGCTGTAGGGCGAAATAGAAGCGAAGGCGCATTTTTGACGCATTTTCGCGTCCTCCACGGTTATCGCTTTTTCTCAATTGACGCGTATTTGTGTCTTCCGCGATTAATCGGTTAAGCTCAGGAAAGTTAAGGGAGTTGAAAGAAGTGAAGTTTCGCGTTGAAAATGTGTATCGGTGAGTGTTTCTGGCTAGTTTAGATTCTTCTCTTATGAAGACAGCGTTTCCATGTACCATTTTCATTGGTCGGGCTATTTTCATTAAAATGGCTAACAGATTGCTTGTTCTTTTGATCTGAGATTGTAATAGCTTGGCGCTGAGGGTTCGTACCTTTGGTGCTTCATTATGATTGTTTATAATGGTAGAACAATTACCAATTACTATTTCACACAGGGGCATAGGAATAGGGGCGGAAAGGGCATTGCCATTCCACTTTTGCCAGGTTTGATATTAATCAGTTTAACAGAAAGTGATCTTCATTATGAGTGCATATGCATGATAATGAGTTTCATTAAACTACAATTAATTTACCACAGAGCTTAACCCTGTGCAGATTAAATTATGGGGAAAAGAAATGCGCGATTTTAAGTTTTTCACTTATATCTTGAATAACTCAAAAAAAGGTTAAAAAAAAGAAGTTATTTGCTATGTATAAACTAGTGATGTGCTTGAGCACAAGTGGCCTAAAACTACACAATTGTTAGAAATGTACTATATATTATTATTACTCATGTTAAGTGATAATATAATATAGCAATTGATTTCAATTCTTTCTTTCACAAAAAAATTACTTTCCTATATAAATGAAAAATCCAGAAATGTGATTTAAAGGAACCCCTGAAGTTCTATTTACAGGTTGGCTGAGCAGGCTAGGCTCTCAAGCTTGTAACTTGTCCTGTTAGGATATGTTGCAACTAACATTGCAAACACAACAATTGTATGGCAAACCTCACTACGTTTCACAATTATAGATGCTCTTCATTTATTATAGTGTATAATGTTTAACTTAGTATGTCAAACACACATTTAAAAAAAGGGGTTTATGCAGTCTACAATATGCACTGAAATCTGAACATCTGAATTCATTTTCATAACTAACAGAAACTATTTTGCATAAACATTGTGATAGAAAATAATTATTGTGGTGTGTACATATCACAAATACATTTTAATTTTTTTTATTGAAAAAAAAAAGATTTACTCTTACAGTAATAAATATTTATTTCCTTTTGTTCAATACTTTTGCGTAAAATCGCATTCAGCACGCAATTCATTTTAAGTTAATTTTAGGAAGTATATTGTTGGTAAAGGGTATCTCCAGTAAATAGCCACACCCTCAACACTTGACTGGTTATAAATAATTTTTTACTTAATTTTTTTTTATTTTCTACTATCAATGTGTTATTGGCATAATAGATAAAAAAAATAATTCTGAATTGATTGTAGAGCTAATTAAGTCGTTAGCATTACTATTATTTGTGCTACATAGTTTGTCAAACAGTACTGGAGATTCAGTCAAATGGTGTGACAACTTCTCAAACACAATTCTGTACTGGAGATGAGTTAGTCTTCACTTGTACATTAGCTGTGTCAGCATATGATTGGGTAGCTCTGCCATTTCTTGATGGAACTCCCAGTAATGGAAGAGTTTCTTTAGGTATCAATGAGATAGTAGGTAACTTCACTCTGTCAGCCAGTGGCGTAGGATCCGGGAGGAGAAGTACATTACAAGTCACTGCATTCCCTGGGCTCAATGGAGTTAAAATTCTATGTAGAGAATCTGGTGGAGATCCTTCTTATATTCAAAATATTACCATATCAGTGTTAGGTAAGAATTATCTATTTGGCATTATGAATTTCCTTCACAATCTTTATTGTATAGATTTGCATAATTATTAAATCTAGGAACTATTTTTTTTGTTTTAATATAGTAGCTAGCAAATTTTCTGCTCTGTCTAGTCCAAGAAATTAATAGTTTTTAATGAAAATACAGTAGACAGAATGTTAGTATGATTCTTTTAGCCTAAGTGATCATTTTATAACCTAATAGCAGAATTTTACATTAGCTAGTTAGTTTGTGTTCATTAAATTCAGTACAAATTTAAGTGCAATTATTTCAGATCACCTAAACAGGTACGATTTTCAGTAAGAAAATTCAATTATTTTATTAATGTTTGCAGTTTTAAAATTCACTTGTGCTGATAGATAGGTTTTGTGAGTTATGCCAGCATTAGTTTGAGCATAATGAGTAACCTTAGGCTCGCAGTATAATGCTAGCTTAATAAGAGAATAGTCATACTCAAATTTGATTAACTTTTCCTTTGTAGAAAGTTAAGATTCAACTCTCTGTTTTTCCTTGTCTAATTTGAAAAATCTCACTATATATTTTTCTCTAGCTGTCATTTCAGATATAGATCTCTCTTAGAATTATTGATAATTATGATCTGTGTGGTTCTTTACTACCAATTTTTACAAACTGAGTAAAATTATTTCCCTTTCTAACCACCAAAATGTCATCTGGGAATTTGTTAATCCACTCCTCAGGCTTAATACACTTTTATCACTCAAGCTAGGAACAGTTTTCATTTTTGTTGAGGGTTGGGCTCTGTTACTAATTCAAGAATAAGTAAAACGGCATTTTGGACACTGACATTGAGCACAAGAGTGATGGCAATTTATTAACCAAACTGTACATTAAAATAACACACAAACAAATAGTTTTCTTTTGATTGCCATCAACCATTACAACACCAAAGTCTGCTGCAAAAATACTTTATAAAGCACTAGTGAGGACAAAGTCAAATAAGATTTATGTGTAATAACAGCTATAAAGGAAAACAGTTATCCACTTTTGTTTTCATTAAGAATAATGCTAAACAATCAAAAAGTATAAAAAAACACAATTAAGTGAATAGCTATTCTGAGAGCATCTTACATTTAGAACTACATTCAAACCACACAAGGTACTGAAATGCATGCTGATCCGTCTACATATACATAAATGTGGAGTGATGTATCAATATGAACTAACACCTGCAAAATGGGTACATAGGACAAACTGGACGAACCCTACAGCAATGTGTAGAAGAACATAAAATAGCTTTAATGGTACCAAATCTGCAGTTGCTTAATGTGCAATTGAAAAGTATCATGAAATTGATTGGGAAAAAGAAAGTGGTAGACCATCAGTAACGTCTATACAAAAGGCATTACTTAGAATCATGGCAAATTAAAATGCATGGGCCCATAATGAATAGATATTCTTGTATATTTCCTTCAGTCTATAATTGTTTAATCGAAATTTAGCCTACAGCTAATGTTATGTGCTGTAGCTTATATCGAGGAAACATGTATGTATATTATCGCTCTGTCATAGAAAACATTCTTGTGGTCATTGTTTTACTTCACCGATATATAATACACTCATTGAATCGTGGCCACTGTAAAATGGATGAGACATTTGTATAAAATATTTTAAGGTTAGTGAAAGGTACAATACATTTGAAATTAACGCATATTATTTGTGTGTGAAAATAGTGCTGGTAACATTCAGCCAAGTCTATCATATATTTTTTGTCATATAAACATTGTATGTAAGCATCACAGTGTACGTAGTCTGATAATGCCAGAAAAAAATAGCTATAACAACTCTGTGGAAGTACAGAATACTTTTTGGATTATACATTAAGCAACAGTATTGATCTTACTTGAAAAACCATTGTCCAATAATCAAGTCATGAAAGTAAGACTTGTCTCTTGGTATTTCCAGTGAACTAGTGTGTGTGTGAAAGTGTGGAGTATTACAGCTGCTGCTGAGCTAAAGAATGGCACAATCTAAACCTGAACTACCCAATTAACATATTCTGCCTTAGCACAGCTTTTCAGTAGCAAGTAAGAGTGTATCTATAGTATTTTTTTAGAAAAATCTACACAATATTTTTGTTTGAGGTGGACATAAGTAGATAGTAAATATCAATATAGTACTTTGTTGCAAATGAATTAAGGCCCGTACATTCAGCTTTTCCCGTTAATGTTGTTAGCTTATATTTTTTAGTGAGTGATTTAATCAGCAATAATAACTAATAGGAATTCATAAGCTAGCTCACCATTTATTTTGCTGAAGTTTAATAATGAAAATAGTAAAAAGTATGTAGTTTTGTAAATTTTATATGTTATATTCTGGATCTATAATCTTTGTGCTTGTTCACTGAAATTAGCTAGTGATCAAAAACATGTCAACAATAGTTGTATAATTACATGAATAATTTCTGCTGCAGGAACAATACAAGTTAGAAACAATGATAGGTATCCATCATATCACATTTAATTATTTATTTAAACATTTAGTTTTACTAATTTTCCTAATTATCCTGATTCTATAGTTAGCTGTTACAAGTTCAAAATAGAAACCTAATCATTAATTTATTACTCCTATAAGCTGTTTTTGAATATTAATTTAAATTGTTGCAATAAATTAATATTGTTAGTCTCAGAATAGTTAGAATAACATACATAGTATAATATATAAGTTTAATAATAGTAAGAAAGAAGTAGAGAAAATTAATCTGTTCATTTGAATATACATTAATGATTAGTATTTAAATGATATGTAGCATGTTTGTTGAAGTACACTACTAGTATTGGAATGATCATATGTAGAGATTAAATACACCGTGAAAAGTTGGTGTCCATTATTTTTTTTATAAGTTACTTTTTTGGAACTAAAAAGTCTTCTTATTGAAACATTTAATGTGTACATCATTATAATATTATATGTGTACCACTTCTTTTTTTCAGGAACAGTAGATGTATTGAGAAATACGACTTCACAAAATGATATCACTTTTTATTTAAACATTAATTTCATGGATTGTCCGAATTCTGTAATTGAAGTTGTTCGAAGTGATGGACAAAAAGTGAACACTATTGTTGGTATTGTATCAGTTACATTTATGAACTCATCTAGCACACCAGGAGATTGTACAGTATCTGCTGTACTAAACTCTGGAGTTAGAGTTAACATTGGATCATTTTTATGTAGTAGTATGGGTAAGTGTGTATTACATTAACTACCATAACTGGGAGTGCTTTTTGTTTACAATGCATAAATTGACATATTCGAGAGAACTAATTTATATAGCAGCACTGAGCTATTTTAGCTTTAACTCCTCTTTTGTGGTGATAATTTTGATAGTCTTCAACAAATACCCTTCAATTTTATGATATAGATTGCCATGGAATTTTGTAGCACGTGCAGCAGGCGCATTTGTAGCAGTAGGTGCATGCAGTGATATTATAGATACTAGTGTATGTATATGATTGTACAAGTTGTTGAAACACATGTGCATGGATAATTATGTAGTGTAGTAATATCACAAGGGGTATTTTTTCTTCCGAAACACGCAACTTTAAATATTTTTTTTTATAAGATTCTATACCAAAAAAATCAGTCATATTTTAGCATTAAAACTTTTAACACGGTGCAAAATATATTTTGTGTTGGTTCTTGAAGTCAAATAATTACTAAGATATTGTTGATGCTAACAAATACAATATCCATTAACATAATTTGTTTTAGCTGCTAAGGCTATGCTGTCAGAGTTTACTGATAATTACAAGTAATAGTGTTATTCTCAATAAATTTAGGGGAGAAGCTCTATGTCACTACTAAGGAAAATAGAGGTAAGAAATAACTGTTTGTTAAATTTAATATTCAATAGTTATGTAAAATAATAACTACGGTAATAGATTATGGTTTTCAATTGACAGTGATTAGGTGAATTAAAATAATTATTTATGAGTACAAAGTCATCAGTATAAATTACAGTTTAAAGTTATATATAATATATAGCATAATTTATTTCTTTGAAACTGAACTGAAGTAAAAATACCACTAATTTTTTGGGGGTTTGAGCACATGTTACAAAGTTAAAAAGTGAAATACTATAAAAGGAGCATATTTGTATCTCATGAGATACGTAAGATCAAGAAAATTAAATAACGTACATTCAGTGATTTTTGTGATGAGTTTAAGACTGCAAAAAAAGATTAATTCTTGGGTCTCCAAAGTGCCACTAAACAGGCTCTGATAACTATTAGTTCTTTAAAAGACAAACACACTAGATTTCATGGCTAAAACTGCACTCAAATTAAAAAAATTGTGATAGAATGTTTGCCAAAGGAGCTGTATCATACCATAAGCTTTCTTTATAGCAAAAAAAATTTGTGTTGACAATAATTTTAATGTGTTGGAATATGAACTCATTTTGTTATTAATCTAGCTAGTTTAGCTGGTTAGTATCTTTTGCCTAGCGCTCATTTTTCATTTAGCTTGAACAAGTTATTTGAAACAGTAAAACCTGTTTGATAGGAAGCAGGAATGGTTCGGGTGTTAGTATTATTTGAAAGCTAATGCCAATGAAGTCAAAAAAATTCCTTTAAGTTACATCCAATAGAGGGAATTGATGTTTCAAAACTAAATACAAATAACTAAAGGAAAAACAATATCACAAGTTTCCTATCCTACATGCTAACAAAATGGCAGCACATCTCTGCTGCCATTAAATATACTACATGAAGGGAAATTGCGACTCCCATTCATTATTTTGACTTCTTTATTTTCTGGTACTATTTTGGCATCAGCATTTTGATAGTATTTTGTGGAAAATAACTACTAAATAGTGAGGAAATGTTGTAACATGAGAAGTATACATAAGTAAATGTGTATTCTAGTAACAACTATGCATATGACTGCTTCTATATACCAAATCAAATATGAATGCTTTGGGTATTATTGCTCTGTTCACAACTCCGGCTTGCCACAGTGTGTATCCAACACACCTCCTAAACAGCCTTGTTTATTTCACCTTACATCAGGATCACGCACAACTCATCCCTTGAACTCTGACGTACTTTTCTCAAAACTGCTTGTACTCCATAATAATTCAACCTCAAATCTGCTTGACATTTTATTAGTCAAATCACTCACAATAGTTGTTAATGTTTATTTATAGTAGAATTTTTTTCTAATATAATTCTCTGCAGAAAAATATAATACCAGAAGTTACTAAAATTCTGAGCTATACGGTAAGTAGCATGTCAGAGCAAGAAGAAACTACCGCAGGATTTACCACTTCATCTGGTCAACACATGCGTGATTGATGTCTCATAAAATGTATTGCAAATATTATTTTGAGACCGTTTTTCTGCTAAAAGTTAAATTCTTGTAATTTTGCAACAAAAAGTGCCTGTTACTAATAATCTGATTAGAAATTTTTATAATTACAGATACGGTTGTCACTAGTACTCATGAGATGCCTGACAATATGGATAATTCTTCACAGCCATATCTATGCTGGTCATGGGCAGGAGGGTTACTTGGAGTAGTAGCAGTTGGTACTGGAATAGTAACTCTACTAGTATCCATCATCATAGCACAAGGATACACAATAAAGTAATGGTTTATGTGATAGTCATTTCTTTTGTTTTTGTTTATTAATTGAACATGTAGTATATTTTTTATTTGAGTGAAATATACATATGTATTTTGATGTGTATAGATCACAGAGAAGGAGAAACAACACTTATAAAAGAAAAAGCAATAATATGAATATTAAATTACATACAAATAGCAAAGGAAGTCAAGATGATGGAGATGTAATCATGGAAGATTGTCTTGCATATGGAAAAGTATCAGCTGAACTGGAGGATTTAACACTTTAAGTTTTTCACAGAGGCAATCAGACAATCCTGGAGTTTATGAAGCTATATGAGAATATGTGTTAATAATGTGCATCAATAATTATTATTCTTTACTAATATTAGCTTAGTTGTTTATTGTTTGATATAAGAGTTCTCATATGTAACATTAAATATTATGTGCTCAAGGTAAAATTTGCATTATACTACTGTAGTTTGTAAAATTATTATAATGGTTCAAGTTTCATTAAAATATCAATCACAACAGTTTTATTTTGTCATTAAAGAAAGAAAATAAGTTGCATAGTCAAGTGACATAAATTTTATGTCAGAGTATTAGCTACAATTAAAGGTTCAGCTAATGATACTATGAATAATTTTTAATCCAGTAATGTAGCTACATAATCTAAACTTTTGCATGTTATTTCATTATATTAATCTTTCATATAGCCAAGCAATAGCTGTAACGCACAACAGTTTCTTCACACACCGTGGTTCACTGGACACAACAACACAGAACTTACTTCAGTGACTTTAATTGGACAATGGATTTTCATTAAGAACAATACTGTTCCTCTGGCGTTCTGTGTAAGACAAACGGCGTATTAGCTAAGTACTCCCGCCACAAATAGAATAATAATGAAGTCCGTAAGATGGTAGCAATAATTCATCATCAACCTATTTCAAAGGGGTCAACACGTACTGATAAGGGTACGAGGGATTCCCTTATAGTGGAATATGGGGCTGGGTAGACCTCCCAACAAACAAAAACAAAAACAAAAAAAAAAAACAACGCTTAGTTAGAATTGGCTCCACCTTTCGGGTTACGTCCCAGCTCGACCTTCCAACATAACCGCACCCTTTCCTCCACTCCCACCCAACTTTGTCTATTGCCATTTACTTTTATCTAGCCCTCCTGTTTCAAAGCATCTAACTTATAATGTTTTTCAGCATTATTGCTGGGAGTATTATCCTGTAGGTTGTTACAACAAAAACTTAGCTAATTAGCTAGCTAAGCTGAATGGGTAACATTGAAAGAATAATGGGATTTTTTTTTTAAAGGTGATCTTAAAGAATAATAGCTAAATATTTAAAATATAATAACAGAATAATGGGTACAGACAGAAGAATGAATTTATCAAGACCTAGTTTGTGAGGGATGCAGGAGGGGGGTGGAGGTGGGAGACCGATTAAACAAAATATAAAGGAAAATATTAGCTATGAGATTTTTTACCAACTTCAGCATAGTTAAATTTGATGGTTTAATGTTGTACTTTTAGGCTATTTTGAGATAATTTTTGCCTGACTCAGCTCCACACGTTTAAAGTGACCAACAATAGTAGATATGTGTATCATTATTAATTTGAAGAATTGAAAAGAAAAGGCTGAATGAACACAGGCATCCATTATTTCGAGTTTTTGAAACAAGTCATTGCTTATTTTACTTTAGATTATCATTAGTTGCGATAATTTTTAGCAGGTAATATACTTGATTTCTATAATATGCAGCCACTGACTGTCTTAATCAATTTTGATACCTATACATATGGGCCACACCCCCCTCCTGACCTGGCCACTTTGCAGAGCTGCCCCAGTGTAGGCATGTGCCTAAGGACATAATGGGATTTACAATACTCAAAATAATTGTTATATAAAGACAAAATGAGTGTGATAGCTACACGATACAACTCAATTTTAAGCAATAGTATTAACATTTTGTTGTCTTAATAACCAATTAACTCGTTCTAACAGCCAATATATATGTTGATTAAAACTTAACCCGATATTTCAAGCTCCTTCCGAGAATGACTGAATCATTTTATTGTCTACTTGTATATTATTGTCTCTTCAATATCTAATTTAACATATCGCTTTTCTGTACAATTCTTCCAATTAATCTACTGATGTTGGTCACTTTGAATTGCAGGAACTAAAATTGATATTAAAGTCTTACCTCTATAGCTTCATTTCAACCTCTGGGATTATGTTTGCCTTGTTCAACTTTTCACTCGACCACAACTGGTTTACTACTACTGTTAGATTAATTATTCAATAAATTCTTGATGGCAAAAATAAGTAATTTATTTAGTATTTATGTAATTTATTCCGTCCATGCTAGGTATATTACTTTATTAAAGCTTTATATTCAATAGTTAATCACAACTAAGAGATATTTGAAATGGGGAAACTAAAGGATATAAGCTATTATTATAATATGCTCATTTGGTAAAGTATGCATGTGCTGTGAAGTTATAAGGGCTCAAAGTGGGGTGTCCAGGCAGAGCCTCCTACTTAACACCAAAACTAAGTTATCCAAACACCCCATTTTTAACAGTGTTGTGGCTGTTCACTGTTATTGTGTTTTTTGTGGTGGTATTTGCATTATTAATTAAAATTGAATTTTTTTTATTTTTGCTATTATTTTGTTATACATCATAATATCTTTTTTTAATTTTTTTTGGCTTGTAACTATTTTGTTGTGCTATATTATAGTTAGTGAGGCAGCTCTTGTGATCCAGTCAAATGCTGTGACAACTTCTCAACCACAATTCTGTACTGGAGATGAGTTAGTCTTCACATGTACATTAGCTGAGTCAGCACATGATTGGATAGCTCTGCCATTTCTGGATGGGTCTGTTGGTAATGGAAGAGTTATATTAGGTACCACTGAAACAGTAGGCAATATCACTCTGTCAGGCAGTGGCACAGGATCTGGGAGGAGAAGTACATTACAAGTAACTGCATTCCCTGGACTCAATGGAGTTAATATTCTATGTAGAGAAACCAATGGAGATCTTGATGCCAATCAGAATGTTGATATTACAAGTTTTTGAATGATTAACCAGGTGCACACATGCACAAGAGGGTTCTAGTAGTTATTTTGTGTGACAGTTTCAGTTCTATTAGTGTGCTCTCTTTTGTTTTATAATTTTGAACTTCTTTACAAAAACAATGGGAAGTCTGCTCTGATGTCACTAGGTTATGTAGGTAATATCCCTTATTGTCACATTAAGTGATGTGATAAAATAAATTTTGCTGCTCATGCTAATTTTGCTTTAACTACCAAGTATTCCTTATAAGTTATCTGTTCTTATGGTGGCAAGATTTACATCATCATTGCTTGCATACACATTGTTGATACCTAATAGGTATACCCAAATAATTTTTTAAACTGAGGAATGATTTTTAATATCTAGCTAGTGTGTAGTATCAATGCGAGTTAGCATATTTGGAGCTTCGTTAGTAATTGTTTGAAGACAATAATTGAATCCTACTAAATTGTAGTTCTTCATTAAGTGTAGTATGTAATAGTATCATATCTACCATGATTTTAATTATTCGCTAATTTGTCAGAAGCTCTGGAAATTCAGTCAAATGGTGTTAGAACTTCCCAAACACAATTCTGTCCTGGAGATAAATATTAGTTTTCACATGTACATAATTGAGCTAGCAAATGATGGGTTAGCTCTGCCATTTTCTTAATGGTAATGGAAGAGTTAGCTACTTTAGGTGACATGACTGAAAGAAAAGACAATGGAGTTATATCAACCAATCCGTTAATAGAAGTTCATTTTGCACTCTCTGGACTGAATGGAGTCATACAATTATAAAGAAACTGTATGAGACCCTAATGTCAATCAAGGTGATACCATAATGTTAGGTGAATATGGTTAGGTCATCATCTATAGCAGTAATGTAGTATAGAAGTATGACTATGATTTGAAAACAATAATATTATATATTTGTATATTATATAAGCAGATAATGTACATTGGATATTTGACTCTTCCCATCACGTAACATTCACAATATTTTCCCAAGTAACCACTGCATTGAATTCTCTAATTCATCTGCATAGTTCTGGAAAAGTAAAATTTTAGTAGTGTATGGCACAATTACCTTTGAGCATGTACGTTTTTGAAAAAAAACGTCAAATATATATTATAAACAATTTTAGAAACTATAATCATGCAGTGGTGTGAATGACATTTCAATCACATGTGTGCTCATTAAACTATATAATATTATGTTGTCTGGTGTAATTAGAAGTAACATATTGATATGTACTATCAGTTCTGTGTAATGAAGGAAGTTATATTTGTAATTTAAATGTAGCATACTTAGTTGTCAAGTAAGCTAATACATCCAACTGACTATATTTGTCAAGTGTTACTTTGGCAACAAAATATTATGTATAAATACTCATTTTAACAGACACACGGCCTGTGAATCATTGATGATGTTATACTAATAAATCAACCAATTGCTGGACATTAATTTATGCTGTATTAAATTAGCTATATACTTTATTGTACAATTTATGCACACAATACTTTATATATTTAATGCCATATTAAAACAGGACCACCAACTATTTCCGTTTCTACTACTTTTATGAATTCTCTGAACAATGCAGTATTATTCTTGAATGTGCCCACTGATGCAGTTGCCAATCAATGTCTACAATCTGTGAATGGAACTTTGTTCAGTAATAATGGCTCAACAGTAGTAAGAAGTGAATCACAGACAGAGAATGTCACTGGATCCAGTGTAATGATTAACTTTGTTAGTCTTAACTTATGTGATTATACATACAGTTATTCTGTGATGGGAATTGGCATAGTAAACACAGAGGTGATCTTTGGCAATGTGAATATTCCTGACCACAAAGGTAATATCTGTAATAATTGTTTCTTTAATGCTAAATATAATCATAATAGTAATAGAGATTCATTACTTGTGGAATAACTCATGATATCTCATATTGTTCACCATCAAATAAGCTAGTATCTATAGCAACCAGTCTAGAATACCATTTCTACCCCTTTCTCTGAGATACCTGGGTCAAAGCAGCTGAAAAAATTTCAGCTGGGGGTGTGGGAGCCTGTATGCTTGTTTTTGGCAATTTTACAATGGAGTAATCTGTCCTAGCACAAGCTACTGCCAATAAACCTTTGGCCAGGGAAATGAAACAACTTCAGTAGATTACAATACTTTCAATCCAGTTATATGTTTCATTATTAGTTATTTCTTCACAGTAATAAAGTTACAAATGCTGTTGACTTCAATATGTGTGATGTACCAGTATTAAAACGATAATAGAAATGTTCACTATTATTTTCTTGTGATCTTATGCAATCTTATTAGTGCAATAATTGTTATATATGTAATAAATATACTTTTAGTGTAATTGTATGTTGTGTAACCACTGATGTGGATTACTATAGATAGTATTTGTTGTAAGTTATAAAAGACCAGTCAGTTCAGCTCTATACACTAATGTTCCTCATTACTTAATATTTTTAAGTGATGAATGAATTTATCAACATTACTGACTGATATGATTGTGCAGTAGTTAAACTGTAGTTATAGTTGACATGTATGTAGTTTGGTCAATTTCGTATATGTGGATGATCCTTCATGGGTTAGTATAGTTTCCTCGTAATAATTTACTATATTTGTGACTAGATATTACCCTTTCGTTCCGGTGTCGTAGTGAATTTTGTCCCCCCTATAAACTGTCCCCCGGACAGTATTCACTAGTGAATAATGTCCCCCCCGGACAGTGTTCACTAGTGAATAATGTCTCCCGGGACAGAATTCACTAGTGAATTTTGTCTCCCTCCAGTGAATAATGTCCCCCCTCCCCCATTGTAACTATTCACTTTAGTATAGGCTGTTCTCACTGCCTGGCTGTGGCACGACTGTAAATGGGTTACGAGGACACGAGTGAATTTAGTACCGTAATCGCTGTAATTCAAGCGCCACCGTAATTCAAGCGCCGCCCAGACGTAGGAAGCATTTTACAGGCCTTATTGAAAGCGCCACTCCTCTTACAAAATTATTTTTACCTGGCGCTTAATTGATTAGGACCCACGTGGTGATTTCGCCGACTATTTTGGTGAGCCGCCGTAATGTCCCAGAAATCACTGAGAAGATTCGTTCATCCTACAGCTGAGCCTCTACCTGTGATATGTAGGCCTAAAACCACTACTACACCAGTTCCAAAGCGCGGAGTAGGTAGACCAAGGAAATTTCAAGTTTGTGTTGATTCTGAGCCTACTGACCCTCCTGTGACAAGGTCTCCTACTGGTTGTGTCTCTTCCACTGAGTCCATTATACCTCCTGATCCTGTTGCACCTCCTATATGTCCTGTGGTGCCCCATGCTGGGCCCTCCACTTCAACTGGAAAAGCACCAGGTAATAAAACTATTCGATCAAGGTATTCTTCTGCCCAGAAAAAGAAGGTAGCACAGTATGCCCGATTTCATGGGGGTAGAGCTGCCTCTAGACATTATAAAATCCATCACAAAAATGTACAGAGATGGCTTAAAAGTGAGCTTGATGTTATCAAAACCCGATGCCGTGCTAAGCGATGTAATAAAAAGGGTCAGGGGAGAAAATTGTCTTACCCACCTGAAATTGATTTGAAGCTGCTACAGTGGGTTTTGGAACAACGAGAAGAGAAGCAGATGCCAGTATCATCTCATGCTATTAAACTTAAAGCTTTAAGTTTAATAAAAGCAGTCTTGCCTAATTTTAAAGCCTCTGATGGGTGGGTTAAGGGGTTTATGAGACGACACAACCTTGTATTAAGGGCCAAGACATCCATTGCTCAACAGCTACCAAAAGATTTGGAAAGCAAAATTAGTGAATTCAGGAGACAGGTCAACCATGTTAGACAAAGTGGAGATTTCCCTTATGAGCTAATTGGAAATATGGATGAGACCCCAGTGTATATGGACATGGTTCCCTCCAAGACAGTAGATGTAAAGGGGAAGAAAACTGTCAAGATAAGGACAACTAAGTCAGAAAAATGCAGAGTTACAGCTGTTCTTTCATGCACAGCTGCAGGGAATATGTTACCTCCCATGATTATTTTCAAAGGCACAACCCATAAATCAGTAGCAGGTGTGAAGGGGTCTAATGACACACTTGTTAAGTATCAAAAAAAGGCTTGGATGGATGAAAAGTTGATGCTTACCTGGATATCAGAAATTTGGGTTAAGCTTACTAAGAAGAAGCCATCCCTACTTTTTTTGGATACTTTTAGTGCTCATTTGACTGACCAGGTAAAGACGGCATTTAAACAATCAAACACCACTGTTATTGTTATCCCAGGTGGTTGTACTTCAATCCTGCAACCCCTTGATGTTAGTATAAACAAACCTATTAAGGGGCATTTAAGAAATTCGTGGGTTGAATACATGTTAGAACATTCCTGTGATGAATTGGTAAAACGTCCAAGTAAGCAACTGATAGTTGATTGGATAGAGGAGGCCAACACAATCTTGAACTCAAATTTGAGTATTGTGAAGAAGTCATTTTTAGTCACTGGAATTTCCAATGCTCTTGGCGGAGAAGAAAATGAGTTAGTCAGAAATGACAATATCAGAAAGGAAATAGAGGATATAATTGTGGAAGTTTTTGGGGAAGAAACAATGGGTTTTCAGCCAAACCAGACAGATCGTGATCCTTTCGATAGTTCAGAATCAGAAGAATCAGAAGAATCAATGAGTAGTGAAGACTTCCATGGTGCTGAAGGTGAAGAAGCTACTCCTATTCTTCCTGGTCTTGCTGAATACCTAGGTGTTGACAGTGACTCTATTTGCTCCCCAGAATATGAACCACTATCTGATTTCGATATATAGTTTTTTTTATCACTTCCCCACCATTATTATGAACATTTATCATTTACACAGCTAACATTACATTCCACAATACGGACATGGTGATAACCTTATTTCATCTTTTTATTGTATCATACAATCAATGATATGTACTTTTATCATGATCTTGACCTAGTTGTAAAAGTTCTATGTCCATGCTCTTTAACAATTGCCTGAGCTTGCTCTCAAATTGCTTTTTTCCCCTGAGGGTATAAATGCAAGGGATTTCCAGTCCACCTTGAAGTAGTGGAGACCTTTGCCTTCTCCCCATTATTCTACAAGAGATTTCACCTCCTCTTTCAATAAAGAACCAAAATATCTGAGATAGCTCCCTGGGCACATGTCCAACTATAAGATCATTGTTTATAATAGCAACAGCATATTGGTCCTCTGCATTACCACGTTCTTGCTGTACTGAATGTTCATCATTCACCACTGGTGTCCAAATAAACTTGTAGACGTGAAATCCCCTCACAACACTTCCAAAAGAAACTCTAAAGTTAGCAGAACTGGAAGCCATTTTGAAGCCGCGCTGACTCGTCTAGATTTTGATGCTATTATTAAGCGCCACCGTAATTCAGGCGCCACACCTAACGGAAGTGTAATTTTTCGGCCTTTGTGTATGCGCCAGTCACAGTGATATTTATTTTTTTGTGGCGCTTGAATTACAGCGATTACGCGGTATACCCTACGGTGAATAATGTCCCCCCCTCCCCCAAATAGCTATTCACTTTAGTGGGCAGTTCTTACCGTCTGGCCATGGCAGGATTGTAAATGGCTTAAGGTGAGTGAGAGTGTCAGGTCTCTCAGCTTGTCTACTTGCACATTTAGCCAAATACACTGTAAGTGAAGACTTCTTCTTTTCATTAAAGTGTAGAATCAGTGGCTAGGTGACATCCTGGGTAACACAGAGAACTTGGTCTAGTGGGAATAATTTTAGTAGAGTGTTAAACTTGACGTGAAATTTTTTTCAATTATACGTAACTATATTCACCCCTTACAAACTGATACATAGCAGCATTGTATTTTCTATACCTACTAGTTAGCTATTGTGATTTCAACAATTTTTTATTTATTTATTTTCAATGATTTGATGCAGAGCATAGTGGACAGGGCCAGCCATCCAATTTGGGCATTTTTTATGTAGCTATAGCTACCAAATAAATGTTAAGAAGTAGAGTGTTGCTTGATATGGTATTTTTCCAAATTAGTTAGTTTGATTAGCTAGTTAGCAAACGTTAATCAATTAGTTTAAAGATATTTTGGAGTGTCATGTATTAGTTTTAGTTAGCTAGTGTTATCAAGATTGTTTATATTGGTTTTAGTTAGTTTTTTAAATCACTACTAGCTAATAGTTTCAGAATCTACTAAATTTACACTAGCTATTTACAACTTAACTAACTCGAGGTATCTTTAGTGAGGCTAACTTTTGCAGTAGACAGCTACTGACAACTCTTCACACAGCTTTTGCCCTGTGGGTCCACTGATAAAGATTAGGTAGCTATAAGTCAGCTTATCAAATGTCACACAAAACCTAAAATCAGAGAAAGGCCTAACTAATAATCTCTTAATTGTCGTTTAAGTTAACTAATGCAACACAAGTAAATAAGTTGCTAGCTACATGGGGACACAACCCTCATATATGTTGATATATAATATACATACATATATCAACATAGCTATACTATTGGTCCAACTTTTAATTATACTGATATCAATGTAAAATTTCATACTATAGCTACTTAGAGTTATCCACTGCTAATGGACGTTTGCCAAGGTGGAAACATTAGTTTGATCGTATACAATAATTTAATACAGCAGTCCCCCCTCTTGAAGGACGCCCGCCCCCCTCTCTCCCATTTCATTTCTCTTGAAGGTATTAAGTTTGAAAGTACAACTTTCATAGTTTTAGGATAAAGTACTATTAGCTATGTCCCTAATTTCTCCTTTGAATTACTACTCAAAGCAAATAATTATTTAGCAATTCACTATAGAAATCAAGAAATTATGACACAATAAAGATATAATATCAAATATATGAAAGTGAGTTGTAGTTAATATCTAACAGCAGTTTTTGCAAAACCATTGCACTGAATTGCCTTTCTTCCATACTGTACTAGGAGCAACAATACATTTCTTGTGAAACCACTCATCGCAACGTTCACATTTAATCATCTTGCCATACTCTGGAAGCCTACATTCACAATAGATGTTGAAGCATTCTTGAAGCCCATTTTGGACTGTTCGTTGACGATTGCGACGTGGAAATGGTGACATTGTATGTTTTTCCAAGCAATTATAGAGGTGATCACGAAGCTTATATGTAACGTATGAAATTTTGGAGGGGTCCTCACCATGACAAAGAGATGTCACAAATGCCAGTGAAAATACACCACAGTCACTGCAATTGGACTGTGTTTGAACGTCAATATAGTTCACAGTTATCTTTTTTAGATCAGTCACGAATAAAATTCCTGCAATTACTTTGACTGTGTGAGCAGATAGACTATTACTTGAAACGCTATCATATATGTTGACAGTTCCCTTGGGGCAACCAATGTTGGAAACAGTAAGCCAATGTGAATTATTCACATTGATTATTTGAACAAACTCTCCTTTTTGAATTGAAAACTGAAAATTTTCAGATAAAATTGTAGGTTGTAATCCACCAATACTTTGATTTTGTTTCTGTAACAAAATTTGTCCGGCTGTAATAATACTGTCTGTCAGCCAATGGCCATTCAGTAATGCCTTTTGATCTTCTTTATACAACATAAAGTCTTTCATCCAATAGATATCATGGTCATCTACATCAGTATTCAGTTTTGTGAGATCAACAATATCTAAATTGCAAATTCAGAATAACATCATTTTCATACCAAGTGAAGTATTGCATACACGCATACAAAAATATGTTTAGCTTACCTCTAGCTTTCTTTGACTGAAACGTATCTACAGACCCCTGACTGATGCCTGGCAAAAAACCACTAGGACTGGTCACACTACAGTCCAGAAACCCTTGACATATTTCAGATTCCTTTTACCAATTACATAATAGGAATGCTTTTAGTGAATACCAATAAATAAATGTATTACCTTGGGACTCGAAGATAATTTTCTCTTCTTGGAAAGAGGTTCACAATTAAACTCCCTATCACTGCTGAATGGCTGTATGATAATTATGTGGGCCATGAAGTATTGAGTATAATGGCTAATAGAATATGTACTCCACACAACCAAGCTGTTTTGTATTTTAATTTCAATAATTTTACATAGCCTATGAGACACCTTACCTTACACTGAAAGTGTACACTACAGTGTTGTTTGCAACTTCTAACTAAGATATTGTATGAGACTATTTCCGATTGTAAGTGTTCATTGCAAAATAGCTCACCTTCATAGTGTTTTGATCATCAAGGAAGGTTCTAATGGAAGCAGGTGTGTTGCAAGAACCTAGAATCAAAACAGCCTCTGTATTATTCCCCATACATTATATAATTCACTTTATTATTATGCTCCCTGGCTATATCAACTACATAGAGGTTGCTTAGTAGATACCTTGAAAATGAATTTTGGGTGATTCATTACAGTATTCATTTGATTTGCCATCAAGAACTTCATTATTCCTTGCTGCAATGAAAATAAAATTGTTTTAACAGATTTTTAGGAAATTAAGAGTTAACACACTATTAAATTTCTTTCTAAGTTCGTCATACAATTTCCAGCTTTCTGGACTCAAAATAGATGCTACAAAAAATGTCACCATGCATACAGACATATCTAGAAGACACCAAGCTAACCTGATATTGTAATCTCACTCTGTGAAGATACACACTCACGCTTGTTCACAAAAGTGTACATGATATGTCTAGCCTAATGAGGAAAAAATGAATAAAAAAGCTGAAATTACATGTGTCTTCATGTGGCAAATTCATTCAACTACAACAATACTGGAGATACCTCATTTCTGCTAACATTGAACTCGTCCATAATGATAAGCTGTAAAACTTCAGGCAGCAAGATGTCCATCGTGTATGAAAATATCTGAATGACATTCAAGTACTAAAATTTATGTTAAAAAACACTGGTTGTCTTCATTACCGTGCTTGACTTGTTATTGCAACACATTTTGGAGACTAAAAACTCAATCACCTTCTCATACTGTGACAGCTTCATACACTTAATTGAATTGCTTCTGTTTTTCAGTAACTCTATAAATAATAACACATTAAAGATAGTCACAATAATTTATTGTTTAACATACGCAGCTTCTTGCATGAAGTTCTTAAGAAGTCATCATAACTCAGGCATTGGGATTCTTGCATCTGAATTTATAACAAATGAAAAATTAGAAAAATTTTAAATTAGGCCTAATATTTCATGATATTTACGTTAAATATTGTTGTATATTATGATTGAGTGTTACAATACACTCTCAAGCTTTTATAATATACCACATTGTTCAGACGATGTTACAGTACCACAGGAAAGGTGCACTGATAACACCCAATATTTTGAAATTTATTGTTGGTCATCTATTTATAACTAATCAAAATGCTTCTGTTATATGCAAAATTGTGGCTTATCGCAATCTGCACTATGTTAATTATGAGCTGTGTAGTTGCTGTTCTCTCTCATCGTTATGTTATTAATAATAGGCCTAGCAACTCTTTGATGCCTATAAAAAAAAAAAGAATGAATACAAAGAAGGCTGAAGAAATACAAGTTGGTTATACAGTTGCTAAAGTGTATGCTAGGAATTACAACTAGAGTTCCTCTATTAACAATATCATTAAAATATTGGAGAGTAGCTACCCAAACATTACAAGGATATTATGGGATGTTAACTTATTAACAAATCAAAGTGTGATTATTGCCTGTAGCCAGTTTGTGAAAATAGGATAGCAAGTTTACAAACTATATTGTTTATTTTAGTGCGATCAGCTGATATTAAGTTTACTTACTTTTCCATCCTTAATTTTTTCCAGAATAGGAATGAGTGGTGACATTCTTGACACAAGACTGTCTGTGCTAATCTGCTGAAATACTTTAACATAATTTATCAACTGCTGATCTGTACCAATACATGATGTCACTTTTTCCTGAATTGAAGATGGGCACTTTTTTGTATGCACAGCAGGTAGTGGAGGTCTTTGTGGTGACCTAGGAGCGATTGATTCATCTGATTCTGGTGGACAAACTGATTGTTCAAGTTGTGAGCTGGACGGAGATATGTCCGGTGAAAGAGGCTGAGGCGTAAACGTTGAATTTTTTGGTCTTTCTTCAGTATGTGGTAAAGAAGCGATCATGCCATGATCACTGTGGCAACTTTCATCGTCACTACCATATTGAAAAACATCATTCGCTTTTAATTTGAAAGGTTGAAAATTAGGAGTTTGGAAAAATTCTTTCAATCTGTAAAATAAAATTACAAACATTTGTAATAACTTTGATATGTACCATATGCTAACAAAAACCATTGCTATATTAAATCACACAGAAATAATATAGCTAAATGAGGTCATTTGCAAGTAATACAGTATAGATAATCATAACTTCTGTATTTTGGAATACACCCACCTGCATCTATTGAAAGCATTTTTGAGAGTTTTGCCTGATGCAGTATTTTTGAGCAAATATCGACCTTTCCCAATGTCTTCCACAATCATGTATGGCCCAAGCCAGCGCTGTACAAGCTTATCACCTTTTCTAGAATCTCTTGCGCTGTTTCTTAATAATACCATAGTTCCAGGGTCCAGACTCTGTGTATATTTAATTAACCGTTTAAATTAATATGAAACTATTAACTATAGAAAGAAATTTTACAATAGATAAATAGCTACAGGGGAGTCATACAGCATTTTTAGCTAGTGATTGGGGGGGAGGGGGTGGAAATTTTGTAGCATAAAAAAATAACAACCAGCAAATGACATTTTTATGAAGTATGTATGTCAGAAGCTTACCCAGAAAATTTTTGTGAAACCCTTTCAAACTCATCCAAATAATGATGACACTACTGGTTAGAACAGTATCTGGTTATGCCTAATAAAAATGGTGAAGTCATGAATATGCAGCAGTTTATTTTGTTGGATGAAAAATCAGATTGGCTATTTTGTACTGCAATTGAAAGAGCAGAACTGGAAAGTGTTAATTTTGAAGAAGTGTTGGGCAGTTGTAAGCAGACTAACTGTAGAGCAAGGCTTTCTACAATTTTTTATATTTTGCACTGATCATATTTTGTTTCATAAACAAAATTTAATCGGGAAAAAATTTAGTTGGGAAAATTTTAGTCATTAAAAAATTTTAGGGGAGGAGAAACTAAATTTAGGAGTGGAAGGGAAGGGGGGAGAATACCAGGGTTCCCATAGTCTGTATGAAACCCTGATTACTTATCATACTTATGTACACTTACCTTCATCTTTCTTCTTTTGTTATCGTAATCTTTCTTTTGCTTCTGCTGGGATTTTTTAATGCTATCATTGGCATCTGCATAAATGGAATCTCTGAAGGTATTCATTTGTTCTACATATAACTCCATCTTGTTGTCTGTAAAATCATCATCACTCTGGCTTATTTCATTTTCAACAGCTTCCATTTCAATAGGAATTATTGCCTTGCTATAAATTTATTGAATGAAAAATTCACAAAATTTCATAAAAAATTAAATGATGAATAGTGAATTACTCACCGGCAATACATTAGCTCAAAAGGAGTAAACTTGCTTGATTGATGCTGTGAGGTTCTATATGCAAATAGAATTCCATCCAGTTTCTCATCCCAATTAGACTGATTGCTATTGACAACTTTTACTAAAGATCTTTGCAAAGTTTGATTAAATCTTTCAACCATTCCGTTAGCTTGCGGATGGTAAGCAGATGTAATTCTGTGCTCTGTTTTTGTAATTGAAAACAAATATTCATTGACTCGATTAACAAACTCTCTGCCCTGGTCTGAAATTACTACTTTAGCACATCCAAATCTATACAATATAATAAGCACACTCCTATATAACCCAAAATTTACTAAATCAATGATTAAGTAATTATCAGCTAAAATGCAAATATCAAAGCAAATACCTGCAAAACATTTTGAACAGAAATGAAGCAACTGATTTTGCACTCTTGTCTGCCAATGGTTCCGCTTCAGGCCATTTGGAAAAATAATCCACTAAAGTTATTATGTACTTGTTGCCTTTGGAGGTTACTGGAAGAGGACCAACAATGTCTATACCAATCTGAAAAAGTGATGTTCATGTAATTATATAAGCACTAAGATAAAATCGGAACTCAAGAAGAGCTACCTGATTCCATACTTCTGGTTTTATGGGTATAGGATGGAGGGGTTCTGTTGCCTTTTGGAATTTTGTATCATTTGCACGTTGGCAAGCCTCACATTGGTGTATATATTCTTGAATATCACTCCACATAGTCTTCCAATAAAAACGCTCCCTGATTTTTTTTGATGTTTTATCCCTCCCAAGATGTCCACCTAACCAGTGAATAATATTCATTATGATTTAACAGAGACTTGAAAACAGTATATGTATTTGTCTGATAATACATTTGAATCTTTTCTGAAGTGTTTTTAAACTTCAAGATATCATACTGTGTATAGCTTCTTTATTATCATGTTTTGGTACAAAATTCAGCAAAAAAAAATTACGAAAAGCTCAATGAACTTATGGTCAATACCAATTTACAATTACTTAAACACTAACCCTCCTCCGATCCATGGCAAGACTCCAGTATTCTTTTCTTGTCTTTCCCACTTCTTGGAACTTGCTTCCACTCACTTCCACTTTTCGAGAAATACAGAAGACCATCTTTAACCTTGTAGGGTAGGGAGGGGAGGTGGGGGTGGGGGAGGGGTGAAGAGCAAATTCTGATTATAACCGTACTGCACATGCAGATGTCAATATGCAACACACGGATTGTGTATAAAATAATACATTCGAGCCAGCTCTTTTTTTTTTGGTCTCTTACAGAGCAGAAATGTTTCATGCAAACAAAAAATCATAATATACAGAGCTTAACTTATGTTAAAGACACACCTTGGTCACTTATTTTAAGGGGCTGGCACTCATTTGGTGTAGTTTACAATTAATGGTAAAGGGTCAACGATTTGTCAAGTCCACATTACAAAGAAGCCTAACAAGTTTGTAATTCATTTCCTATGTGTATAATTACAGAGTTTGAAATGAAACTATTTTAAACCAAGTTGATAAAACTAAGTTGCTATCGTCATACAACTTTGATCTAGCTAGCTAGCTAGATTTTTTCTTTACCAAAATGTGTTTGCTATCACAGACCTTAAAATTCTTCGCTTTCCTCCTCAATACTCGCTTTTGGTTTTTGCTGAAATAATCTGGGTATATACCAGAGTACAGAAAATCGTATATGTTATCATAATTCTCCATTCCATCCAGATTCACCGAGCGAATGGCAAAGTTGGTAAGGGTTATACGATGGGTTGATTGAAGATTAAAAATTTTTACTTCAAACATTTTGAAAATGACTGAACAAATAAAAATAAATATATCCAGCTAATTTATAAGAATGACAGTTGTAGTAGTGAATTTTGTCCCCCCTCTAAACTGTCCCCACCCCCTCCAGAAATCACTAGTGACTTTTGTCCCCCTTCAGTGAATAATGAATCCACTCCCCAATAGCTATTCACTTTAGTAGCTAGCTAGGCTGTTCTCAAGGTCTGGCTGTGGCACAACTGTAGCTAAATGGCTAACCAGGCACTAGCTAGTGAATTTTGTACCCCTTCAGTCCCCCTCCGCCAAGATAGCTATTCACTTTAGTGGGCAGTTTTTACTATGGCTGTGGCAGGACTGTAAATGGTATAGTGTGTCCTGTCTATCAGTGTGTCTGCTTAAACATTTAGCCTAAAACTCTGTAAATCAAAAACTATAATCATCCTTACAAAAAATGATATTGTAGCAATCTTTGTATTTTGCTATACCAGTTGACTATCTATTTAACAACTTTTTTTTTTATTATTTATTTATTTTTAACAATTTGATGTAGAGCATACTTGATAGGGCCAACCAGCCAGCTAGGGCAGTTATTTATGTATTACCAAATTATAAGAAGTGTTGCTTCATATGCTATTTTTCCACATAGTAAGTTTTTATTAGTTATTGAAAATTAGCAATGTTCAATTATTACTTTTAAGTTATTTTGAGTGGCATTTAGTAGTTCTAGTTAGAGTTGTTATCAAGTTTGTTTCTATTTCTTTTTGTTAGTTTTTAAATCATCAACTGATAGTTTAAGTTTCTTCTACCAATTAAGTTTAGCTACATGTTTAACTATTATAAACTCAATTCAATCATTAGTGAGGCTAAGTTTTGCAGTGGACAGCTACTGACAACTCCCATATCTGGTAAAATCTTCACACAGCTTTTGCCCCTGGGTAAACTGATAAAAAATAGGACACTCATTTGGGAATGTGAATTTGAATTTAAAATATCATAATTGTCCAGAGTTGACCATGTATTGCTATGTCTGGCTGGTAAAGGACTTAGCTATTTACGACAGATTAAACAATATAAATTTAATACTGTACAGTAAGATTCAAGATATTGTAAAATTTGTAAATTGTATAATGTGTATGGCTATTGAGTTAGTAGTGGTGAAATTCTATTCTACTTCATAACTATATTTTAATATGAACAAATGATGAAGGAGTGAGCTTAACTAGCTAGACAATGAAGTTACCAGTTGATCCACCAATAAGCAAATAGAGTGCCTGGCACACCCAGTTCATCGCCAATAACTAATAGACTTGGATGTGGCACCCGGGAGCTCCCTCAATAATTGGAAAACGAGCCTGCGGAAAGGCAGGGTTGAACTTAAAGAAGATTGGTACAGTCCAGCGTCACCAGCCGCAGTTGATTTGCTCGAAGTGTGATTTATGAAGGTGGAGAGAGAGGGGGGGACATTATTCACCAGGGGGGACAAAATTCACTAGTGAGAACTGTCCGGCCGGACATAATTCACTAGTGAATTTTGTCGGGGGGGACATAATTCAAGGGGGGACAGTATTCACTGCGACACCGGATCCCGCTTTAAAGAGGAAGAAGACTAGTTGGGCGGAGCCCGACCTCTGCTGGGGAGAGGTCGGGCTCCGCCCAACTAGGTGAAGACCGATTGACTTCTCCGAATTTTTAAAAATAGTTACTTTATAGCTAGAACCTTCAGATTCATCTAAAATAGTTTTCAGCCAGGACTGCTTCGACAGTACCTCACAGCAGTTACGTTTATTTCTTCCTCGGCAAAAAAAAAAAAAAAATCGGTTCTCCGTCGAATTTTTAAAAAAGTTACCTTCTTCACAGCAGCTTCATTTATGGATCCAGTCATCTCCAGAGCTTTGTAGAAGCAGCAATAAAATGATTGAGCTCAGTAGCCTTCCATAACACATTGAAACAACCGCTTCTTTGCCGACCAAGACTTTGCGGTTTGACTTACTGTCTTCTCCATTTTTATAAAATCGCCAGTTCAACTGGGGACCGGACTCTAGCGACTCAGGATCAAGCGGAGAGAAGGGAGACGACATCTAGGGCTATAGGAGGCCCTGTATCAGGGTTGGTGGACCAGACCCCGTCAACTCTGATACTGAAATGGGAGTCAAGAAGATGATCGAGGTAAGCTTGTCTTTCTCTTGTCTTTCTCTTGAAAAATAGCAAGCTTCTGTTGTGGAAAGGACTTATTTATAGCTATATTGAGATAGAGTAAGCTGTTTAGCTATAATATTATATATATTTCATTGAGTTTTGAGATTTGAAAGTGGCTTGTGGTTTTTTGAACAAATTCAAATTTTCAAAAAAATTAAAAAAGTTTTTACCACATATACTACTAGGACCAGATGTGAATGCAGTCACCGACCCAGATTACGCAGATGAGGGGACAGGAGCAGAGTCTTCCAGTGATGAAGGAGAGGATACCAGACCTGAGTCTTCCAATGATGAAACACGAATAGGCAGCAGGTTCCAGTGATGAAGAAGAGGAAGTGGCTCCTCCTGCTCCGAGTTCTGGACGTCCTCGCGGTCGGAGAAGGCGGGAATTGAAGAGCAAGAGTCGGGTGGATGAGGTAGGGGGAGAGTGGAAGAAAGATGACAACACACACATTGATATTCCATAATCTTTTGTGTGAAGGACCACAGACTTTGATATTTGTGGCTGCTCCCCCCCCCCCCCTCCCCCCCCCTGAACATCCCAAAAGTTGTAATATGTATTGTTATTGTCGTTGTCGTTGTCTGTGTTTTTGTGGTGTTGTAGTGGAGCTTCACACTCGATGTATATGTGTGTGCGTGGAGTTGAAATGTTATTCTGGCGCTTCCAGATCTAACCGGGGAGGGAACGAACTGGGGGGGGAGGGGGGTCTTTTCCAATCGGGTCTACTATGCCCATGTAAGTTGAATTTCATGTATGTGTGTGTGTGTACACCAGTCAATTTATATTATACATTTATTTTTATGATCTGTATTCACCTGTATCTTCTTTTTTCTAGTGTGTGTGTGTGTGCATTTGTGGAATGAGAGAGAGCATCCGTGGACAAACAGTATGTGGCGCTTCCGTATACAACCTGGGAGGGAACTCTGGATCTTTTTGGATCGTGACTACTATGCCCATGTAAGTTGAATTTCATGTGTGTGTGTGTGTGGTGTGTACACCAGTCAATTTATGTATAATAAAATATACATTTATTTTATGATCTGTATTCACCTGTAGCTTCTTTTTTCTTGTGTGTGTGTGTGTGTGTATGTGTGTGCGTGCATTTGTGGAAAGAGAGAGAGAGCAACCATGAACAAACAGTATGTGGCGTTTCCGGATCCAACCTGAGAGAGAACGAACTCGGTGGTCTTTTTCGGTCTGTGACATCATCCATGCCTGGTAAGTTGAATTTCATTTTTTCAACTTACTGATATTTGGGTGTCCAGCTAGGGCTGGGGGGGGTTATGGTACAAGAATGTCGGTGAAAAGTAATGACGGGGGAGGGGGGGTTATGGTACAAGAATGTCAGTGAAAAGTAATGACGGGGGAGGGGGGGTTATGGTACAAGAATGTCAGTGAAAAGTAATGACGGGGGAGGGGGGGGGCAATTCAGCGAGGCCAGCTGTTATGTTACAAATATCATTGTTGTCTTGTGTTTTTTTGGTATTGTATGGAGGTTCCGGATCCTATGGGAGGGATCGTTCAGTCTGTACCACCATCCATGCCGGGTAAGTTGAATTCCACGTGTGTGCTTGTACTGCTTTTCATTTTCAAATTACACTTTCTCAATACAACGATTGTTTCTCTCATGTACAGTGTGGAGTATACATACCAGGGTTCATACAGTGGGAGGCTAGCGCTGGGTTCCCCCCTAGAATTTTGGGAGTTGAATAGAAATGAACATTTAGGAAGCATTTATTTTTAGTCTGATATTGTATCCCATTATGTTCCTATCATAACTGAGCCATTTAGTGCATAGGACCGAACACTGATCATCAGTGTGAAGTATAGACTCGTATGCAAAGATGTGCATCAAAGTAGTGTAGGTTCCAAAAAATGGGTGTGGCGAAGTACACTCGGAGCCCAACCCCAAACAAAAATCCTGTATGAAACCGCATACAATACATCATAAAGTTGCAATTATATAGGATCATGAATAATTTGTTGTTTGTATTACAAATATCTTTGTTGTTTGTGTTTTTGTGTATATGAAATTGTTTTGTAGTGGAGCTCGACGTCCGATGGCATACGTTCCTTGTGGACACTTATAGATGTCTCCTACATGATCACAATCAGCACCACACACAACAAACAACATATTTTATTGTTGAACTAATATAATATTGGTATATAATGCATCAAACAATATTATTTCTATTTTATTTTATTTTTTTATTGATGGGAAAAGTGGATTTTTTTGGGGAAAAACGTTTTTTTTTTGAGGTATTAGTAGATGGCTTAAATATTATTCAATTTTCTCATGAGGGGAATCCCAAACTCTTGGTCTATTTAGTGATATACGGTTGCTATGGGGTTTTCCCAGCCAGCATCGAGTTAAAAAAATAAAATGGCAATGCTCTATTTCGCGGTAGAAAATTAGATTTTTCCGCGCGCGTCCAAACAATTCAGGAACGAAGGGGTTTTAAAGTCTGTATTAATTTGCTGTAATTAGCTGGTGATTACAAAACAATAGGTGATTCCATAATATTTCAACAATAGTTGTATACATGTATAATTTCCGTTTTAGGAACTGGAAAAGTTAGAAACTATCATTGGTATCAGGCTAGATAGTGTTTAGAATTTAGTTTTACTATTATCCTGATTCCATAGTTAGCTGTTAGAAAGTTCAAATACAAACCTAATCATTAAATTGTTGCTCATATGAAGCTATTTCTTTTAAAATTATTCATTCAAATACAGAAAATTGAGGAAATCATATATTTTTAAAGTCCAAGAGAACTTAGACTACAGACATAATATTATATATATATATATATTTAGAATACTGAGTTTAGTGTTTACATCATTATAATTTATATGTGTACCACTTCTGTTTTTCAGGAACAGTAGATATTTTAAGAGATAGGACTTCACACAATAATATCACGTTTTATTAAAACATTAATTTCATGAATTGTCCGAATTTAGTAATTGAAGTTGATCGAAGTGATGGACAAAGAGTGGAAGCAATGGTTGGTAATGAATCAGTTACATTTACGAACTCAACATAGCACACCAGGAGATTGTACAGTATATGCTGTACTAAACTCTGGAGTTAGAGTTAACATTGGATCATTTTTATGTAGTAGTATGGGTAAATATGTATTACAAACTGGGAGTGTTTTTTTATTACAATGCATAAATTGACATTATTCCAGAGAACTGAATTATATAAAAGCTCTATCACTTCTTGTTCTTAGACCAAACGATTTTGCTCATTAGCTATAGCTACTGTAGAATGATATTCTATTTTGATGCAAAATTTCAGTCATGTTGAAAATGTTTTGCTATAGGACAAATTAGAGTAAATACACACTTGATATAAATAGTCTGTAAATATTTGTATGGAACAATCAGCTTATTTGGGGCTATTTTTTCTTACCTGGTATTTCATAATAGCTGTTAGAGGGGTCACATCAATGACGATACATGGGGGCTCACTTGGAAATAATTTATCATACACCAGAGGCAAACACTGGAAACAGAGACTTTTTCCAAATCCTGTTGGAAGAATCACAAACACATCTCTTTGTAGAATTCCTGAAATAACCTCTAGTTGTTCTGGTTTAATGGAATAGCCTAGCTCCAGACGTCGCTTCAATTAAGTGGATTCAGGCACTCTGATTGGGGCGCAACCATAGTTGCGCCAGAATAACTACCATATTGGCACCAGACCCTTTCCTCCCCCCGCCCACTAATATAAGGAAGGTAAAGGGTCGGCTACGCCAGACTAATGATAGGGGTGGAAGGTGAGGGGGGATGTAATAGTGACATCTCATGATGGTGGTCACAAAAAACTGTTTTAAGGAAGCAGTAATGGCATGGATTATAGAATCAATACCATCACTACAACTTGTGCTGTTCTTATAACTACTAATAATAACTACTGCTGCAAAAAGTATACATATATCTAAGTGTTCAATGTCAATTTTTAAATGATTATTTTAATCCACAGTCACCATAATTGGGTGGGCGGGGAGACTAAAGTCCCCCCCTAGCTCCCCTGTATATATATAGGCACAAAAATTCAAGAGTGGTACCTACAGTTATACACAATTTTCTTTGTTCAGTAAAAAAAAAATTTTTTTCCCCCCCTCAATATTAACTATAGCATTGTCTCAGTCATTCTGAGACTTACTGGTTCGTTGCTTAAGAAATAGCTTAGCTATATACACACACACTCAGGGGTGGCTCGGGCTCTAAAAAATTAGTCAG